>Ga0307380_10001984_pt1 | contig 29430 bp, 27 predicted proteins | sample UN3MG_FD_202239 | JGI IMG/M metagenome (GOLD analysis project Ga0307380, IMG submission 202239) | Soil microbial communities from Risofladan, Vaasa, Finland - UN-3 | ecosystem: Environmental > Terrestrial > Soil > Coastal area > Acid sulfate soil | place: Finland: Risofladan, Vaasa | collected... | reverse complement strand
GGAGAGTTTAATCAATTCTGCCGCGCTCATCTTACCAAGCCATTTGGAGTTAAACACGACTTCAGTCTTTTCGCGGTAGAGTATCTTAAAGACTTGCCGTTCGTATGTTTCGGAATTTTCCTTAACCTGCGCTTGCGTAAGTGGGGGTCTTGTTTCTGATCTTCCAGAGGGATCACCAATCATAGCTGTGAAGTCCCCAATGAGGAACATCACCGTGTGGCCGAGATTCTGAAATTCTCTTAACTTCTTTAATAGCACACAGTGACCCAGGTGGAGATCCGGAGCAGTAGGATCGAATCCTGCTTTAATTCTTAGGGGCTCATTTGTTTCTGCGGATATTTTAAGCTTCGCTAAAAGTTCTTCTTCTGAAATAATTTCGGCGGTACCGCGCTTTATAATCTCTAACTGCTCTTGTGGGTTCTTAAAACTCAATTTCAAAACACCTCATATTTATTGGGAAACTTTATCGCTAAAAAATATAGAATATCAGCGCCTTTAGTCAATGGCAGGCAACCTTAGAGCAATAAAACAACTTTAATTGTCAGCTTTCTATAATCATATAAACTAAAATTCATGCTAAAAGAAATTAATGGGCGAGAACTCAATATACTCATAAGCTCATCTGAAATATCTAAACGAGTGGGCGAACTTGGAAAACAAATAACTGAAGATTATGCAGGTAAAAACCTTCTAATTATAGGCATACTTAAAGGAGGCTTTATCTTTGTAGCTGACTTAATAAGGAGTATAGAACTCAAAACAGAGATCGATTTTATTAGGGTCTCGAGTTATAAAAACGAAATGAATCCGGGGGAAGTAGAGCTTGTAACAGACTTAGGCATGCCTATTATAAATAGAGACGTGCTCTTAGTCGAAGATTTATTGGATACCGGGGGGACTCTAGAATTCATTAGAGATCATATTCTTTCTAAGAAGCCTGCATCATTTAAAATTTGTACTTTACTGAACAAAAAGAAGCCTAGAGAGAGCAGAATAAATGCTGATTATGTTGGATTTGAGATCGATGATAAGTTTGTGGTTGGATATGGAACAGATTTTGCTGAGCAAGGTCGTAATCTTCCTGATATATATGTAGTTGAGTAACCAATTATTATATTAAGCCTTTCTTCCAGTTAAACTAAAAGACAATTAATAATACGGAGATGAAAATGGGATTAAAAGAACAAATACCTGAGGATTTAAAAAACGCACTTAGGAATAAAAAAACACTTGAACTATCTGTTTTGCGTATGCTTCAAGCTGCATTAAAAAATAAAGAGATAGACAACAAAAAAGAAGCACTTACGGATGAAGTTGTAATCAGCGTGGTTGGAGCGGAGATTAAAAAGCGCAGAGACGCAGTTCGGGAATTTGAAAAGGCAAACAGACCAGATGCTGCAGATCAGGAAAAAGCAGAGATAGAAATTTTAATGAAGTATATGCCTCAGCAGATGAGCGAGGACGAAATAAGGGATGTTGTAAAATCTGCCGTTGAAGAAACCCAGGCCGAGAGCATGAAAGATATAGGAAAAGTAATGAAAGCCTTAATTCCAAAGGTCAAGGGCAAGGCTGACGGTTCTATAGTAAACAAGATAGTAAAAGAAATGCTTGAGGGTTAGCTATAAATCTAACAATTAATCTGAGCACAATTAACATCATCTTAATATTGATAATATCTAATACTGAAGAGGACGGATAAATGGCAAAAGCAGCAAGAACAAAGAAATCAGGCGCTGAAGGAATAACATGGGATCTTTCTGATCTATATTCGGGACTTAAAGACAAGAAAATACAGAAGGATATAAAGGATTTATTCCTCAAATCAGAGGGTTTTGAGAAAAAATATAGGGGAAGAATCAACTCCACAAACCTAACCCCGAAAGTACTACTTAATGCAGTTGAAGATCTAGAATATATATCCGAAAGAATTGGGAAGCTGCTTTCATTCGCCTATCTGGTTTTTGCGGGAGACACTGGGAACCCCGAAAACGGAGCATTTTTACAAATGATTCAAGAAAAGTCTACCGAGGCTAGAAAACATTTAATGTTTTTTGAGCTTGAGTGGATCAAATTGAGCAACAAAAAAGTTGATTCTCTTCTTGGCAATAAAATCTTGGCTTCTCATAAGCACTTTTTAGAACAGGAAAGAATGTATAAACCTCACAGATTGAGCGAGGCTGAAGAAAAAATATTGGATGAAAAAGCGAATACCGGCTCACGCGCTTTCAAGCGACTATTCGATGAGGTTCTAAACAATATCCGTTTCAATATTAAACTCGATGGAAAGCAACAGTCTCTATCTGAAACGGAAATTCTAGCCCTTCTTTACGATCCTGACCGCAACAAGAGAAAAGCAGGGGCAAAGAGTCTTACAACAGGGCTCAAAGAAAACGCACACGTATTAACATTTATCTTTAATACTCTGGTCCAGGACCATTCTCTTAACGACCGTCTGAGATCTTTTGAAAACCCTATGGATTCACGGAATTTAAGCAATGAGATAGACAAGGGAACTCTGAGTTCACTGATGACTTCATGTGAGAAAAACTATGACATGGTCGACACATACTATGGGCTTAAGAAGAAGCTCTTAGGTATAAAGAAATTTTATGATTATGACCGCTATGCTCCGATTTCTCATGACACAGAGATAATAAATTACAAAAAAGGCAAAGAAATTATTCTAAGCTCTTTCCATAATTTTTCGCCTAAAATGTCAACCATCGCTCAAAAGTTTTTTGATAAAAACTGGATTGACGCTGAAGTAAGAGATGGAAAACGCGGGGGAGCGTTTAGTCACGGCACTGTGCCGAGCGCACATCCGTACGTGTTCACAAACTACACAGGCAGAATGAGGGATGTAATGACCCTAGCCCATGAGCTAGGTCACGGCATGCACCAATATTTATCTAGAGAGCAGGGATATTTTCATTCAGACACCCCATTAACGACTGCTGAGACAGCAAGTGTGTTCGCCGAGATTCTTGTATTCCATAAGCTTATGGAGACTGAAAAAAATCCTAAAATTAAACTAGCCCTAATATGCGGGAAGCTCGAAGATATATTTGCAACCGTATTCCGCCAGGTCGTACTAACTAGGTTTGAAGAATTACTACACCATGCTCGTAGAAACCAAGGCGAGCTTACTACTGAAAATATTAACGAGCTATGGGCTCAGGCGAATAGTGCAATGTTTGGAAAATCTGTTGAGATGACAGATGATTATCGAAATTGGTGGATGTACATACCACACTTTATTCATTCTCCATTTTACTGCTATGCATACTCATTCGGAGAGCTATTAGTTCTTTCTCTCTACAGCATGTACGTAAAAGAAGGAAATGTATTTGTGCCAAAATATATTGAGCTTCTTTCCTCAGGCGGGAGTGATGCTCCTGAGGTACTACTCCTAGAGCGTGTAGGTGTTAACATAAAAGATCCCGGCTTCTGGCAGAGAGGGCTTGATTTACTTAGAGAAATGGTTGACGAAGCCCTTGTGCTTTCGGAAAGTGTTAAACAAATTCAACTTCATAGGCGGTGAAGACAATGCTTGAATCAATAGATATAAATAGTCTAGTTCAGAACTATCTTAAACCTTGGGGATTGAATATGGGGTATGCTCTATTAATTTTTATCATTGGGCGTTATATAGCATCCAAACTCTCTGCAATAACTAAGAAGTTCCTTACAAAATCAGGCATGGACAACATACTTGTAAACTTCATTTCGACAATTGTTAACTGGCTATTACTGCTTTTAGTTATAATAGCAGCGATTAGCAAATTAGGTATCAACACCACATCATTAATTGCCCTAATTGGTGCCGCTGGTCTAGCAGTAGCGCTGTCATTAAAAGACTCAATGCAGAATTTTGCGGCGGGGGTCATGCTTTTAGTCTTTAGGCCATTTAAAGAAGGAGATTTTGTAGAGGCGGGAGGCACATCAGGTTCCGTGAAGCAGATTAATATATTCAGCAGTACTTTTCTAACTCCCGATAACAAACAGGTAATTGTTCCAAACGGGGCTATATACTCAGGTGTAATAACCAACTATTCCGCCACAGGTACCAGAAGAATAGATATGGTGTTTGGCATCGGCTATGATGACGATATAGTAAAAGCTAAGGGAATCATTGAAGAAATTCTCAAATCTGAAAACCGTATACTAAATACTCCAGTATATGACTTAGTTGTAGGAGAACTTGCCGACAGCAGTGTAAACATATATGTACGTCCGTGGGTAAGCTCATCTAATTACTGGCCGGTTAAATTCGATTTAACTGAAAAGATAAAACTTGAGTTTGATAAAAATGGAATCTCTATTCCTTATCCGCAAATGGATGTACACACTTATAGAGCAGAACAAAAAGAAGAAAACACAGAAGATACAACAACCTAAAGGAAACTTATATGCCATCAATTGCTGAAACAAAACGTCAGATGATTCAGTTTGTCTTTCCCGAACATGCAAGCGTACACAACAGACTAAGCGGCGGCAGGCTGATGGACTGGATCATGCAGGCCGCAACCATCGATTCGTCTCTTATATCTAAAGGAATTACTGTTTTAGGTGCAACTGATAGCATCGATTTTCTAAACCCTGTTATGGTTGGGGAAATAGTGACTCTTGAAAGCTGGGTTGAATATATTGGTTCGAGCTCAATGGAAATTGGGGTCAAGGTTTATTCCGAAAACCCTGAAACCGGGGACCAGAAACTAACGACATCTTCACATCTAGCATTTGTGGCAGTAGATAAAAACGGAAAGCCGCGTAAGATTGCAGAGAAAATCACTCCTTCAAACAGTGAGGAGATGGCTATATATACAGAGGCTAAAAAAAGGAAAGACGAACGTCTTGCTCAGGTTGCGAAGAGGGATAATCAGGCCAGAAACGTTATTGATGAAACCGAGATAGTTAGAGAGCACCTGGAAACTACCAAGGTTGTATTGCCGGAGGACACATTCCACGGAGACTTTATGGCAGTGGGCAAGTTGATGATGGATATAGATCAGGCCGCCTCGATATTAGCAATGAGGTTTGTTAAAGGGGTCATGATCACAGGCTCTCTTGATGACCTATACTTTTACTCCCCTATAAGAATAGGTGATATAATCACCTTTAAAGCAGGCATTACTTATGTAGGCCAAAGCTCTCTTGAGGTGGGGATCAAAGTGTTGTCGGAAAACGTTTTAACAGGTGAGCAGCGACATACTTGCACTGCTTTTTTAAGTTTCGTTCATATTGCAGAGGACGGCACGACCAAACCTGTTCCTGAGTTTGACCCTGAAACACCCGAAGAGAAGAGATTGTGGAGAAGAGCTTTAGAAAGAAAAGATTTCAGATCTGAAAGGGTAAAGGGAGTCAAATCAAATGATGAGTATTGAGAATTCTCGGAGTATTGAAAATTCTTGTAGGATATTTTTTGCCATGTGTTAGGATAGTAAAAAATCGGAGATTTCAATTGAACTTTGTATCCTATGAAAATTAACCTCTCGTCTCTAAAACTTATACAAGTTGCTACAATATTTGCTTTAATTCTTTCAGTTTATATTTGTATCCCAATTCATAAAGCTATTTCTGAAAATACAGATTCAAGCACCACAGATGAGGACAGCAAGCACGTTTCTGAAGATGGATTTGTGCAGGTTCAAAACGATATGGATTTAGTTGAATTAATCAAAACAGTAAGCGAGATCAATGATGAAATATATATATTAGATGAATCAGTAAAACCTCAAAAAGTGAGCATCGTTACCCCGGACGGAGGAATGAAGAAAGAAGACTTCCTAAAATTTTTTGATGTAATACTTAATTTAAACGGGCTTTCAGTAGTTAAATCTGAAGGTATAAATAAAGTCATTAACTCTAATCGTATTAAAGAAGAGAGCACTCCAACCAGAATTGAGCTGAACGAATAGGTTTTTAATCCCGATCAATCTAAAACTTTAACTTAGGCATCACTTCTTTGGCTAATAACTCCATAGACCTGATCCACTTGTCTTTAGGGTCCCACTCGTGTCCCATAACAAGTAGAACTCCAAATCCACCTACTTTGTCATAGAGTTCTTCAATTTGGCGAACTACATCTTGCGGGCTTCCTACAATCCACAAGTTATCTATCATGTAGTCAATTGTGACTTCAGAATCGGGCATGGACTTATCTGCTTTAAATAAGTTCAGATTACCCCTGATTTTAGGGACCATTTTAAAGAAGTAATCTGTAAAATCCCTAGCCAATGTGCCTTCTTTAACTAACTTTCGAGCTTCCTCTGTGGTCTCAGCGACAAAGATGTCCCTTGCTATCCTCCATTTAGATCTGTCTGGAGTCTTGCCTGAATTAAGCGCGCCCTCTTCTACCGACTCCCAGTGAGATATTAAAACATTACTAGCAACAAAATTAATACTCATAGGTATCCAGCCATTTTCACCCGCTACTTTTAAGGTGCTAGAGCTCTCTGTAATACCGGCTACTGCAATTGGTGGATGGGGTCTTTGATAAGGCTTAGTATGAACCCCTAACCCTACATCATGCTGGGGATTCGGAACTGTAAAATTCCACCTGCTGTTGCTATATTTCCCGGGCTTTGGATCATTCCACAAATCCAAAATAAAAGCCAATGATTCATTTGTCAGATCACGCTGTTCACCTGATCTTGGATCGATATTAAAAACTTCAAAATCTCCGATAAAACTCCCAGCGCCAACGCCCCACTGAAATCTGCCCTTAGCCAAATTATCCAGCACTGCAATCCGATGAGCGAGAACAAAAGGGTCGTGATCCGGAAGACAAGAAACACCGGTTCCAAGAATGATATTTTTTGTCAGTGGAAGTGCATTTGCGATAAACAGATCAGGAGCGGCTATGTTTTCCCATCCCGCAGTAAAGTGCTCCCCTATCCATGCCTCTCTAAAGCCTAGCCGATCGAGTAGAACAATCTGCTCTAAATCTTCTTGAAGAGTCTCTGAGAGGTCTCTACCCGCTGGGTGTAGAGGCATTGTAAAATAGCCTATTTCCAATTTCAAACTCCGAGAAAAGCAATATGAATATGGATATTAACACAACTTAGATTTTTCTACAAAATCAGATTGAACAAGAACTATGCACATATATATTTTCAGAATATAATAGATCAAGATTCTATTTGAGTGTACAAATTCTTAGTTATTTTGTAGTTGAAATCTTTATATGTCATTAAGAGTAAATATAGGTTGCAGACAGACTCCTACTGAAGGATGGAACAATTATGATAATTCGCTAGCTATACGCATAGCAAGAATTCCAATTATTCCAGATATTGCCTCTAAAATAGGTCTTCTATCAAAATCTCAGGCTGAATTTGTTAACGTCGCGGGGGGTACCGGAGTGTGTGTTTGTAGAGGCTATAAATCCTTAATAATTACATTCTTCCTATTTCCCAAAACGTTTCAAAAGCGTTGTTCCTTTATTTTAATCTGATGTTTTAGAGAAATTATTGGGTTTTGATAATACAAACTAGTAGCGTATAATTTTTTCAACTTCAGGGGGGGGGGATTACATTTAATGAGCGTTAAGCCAATTCGAGCTTTAGAAGCAATACGGGAATTTTTGAAACTTGAATCAGCAAGCGGCATTATACTTGTTGGAGCCGCTGTACTTGCACTAATAGTAAACAATTCACCCCTCTCGGGCTTATATGATCTGTTTTTAGACACTCCAGTTGAAATCCGCATTGGATCCCTTAATCTTGCGAAGCCGCTCTTGTTATGGATTAACGACGGCCTTATGGCCATATTCTTTCTTTTAATCGGCCTTGAAGTAAAGCGTGAAATCTTAGACGGCCAGCTATCGAGTCTTTCACAAGTTGCTCTACCTGGAATTGCAGCAGTTGGCGGCATGATAATTCCTGCATTAATCTACGTAATTTTCAATATGAACAACCCCTCTGCGCTAAACGGCTGGGCCATACCCGCAGCAACGGATATTGCATTTGCGCTTGGTATTTTGGCTTTACTTGGTTCCCGGGTACCGCTCTCTTTAAAACTTTTCTTACTTACACTTGCAATAATAGATGATTTAGGGGCCATTGTAATAATTGCAATATTCTATTCAGGCGACCTCTCAGTTACATCTCTAATCTTTGCAGGCGTTGCGATAGCGACATTATTTGCAATGAACTTATTGGGAGTAAAAAGAACAGCGGCATATGTCGTCGTCGGCATCATACTCTGGATATGCGTTCTAAAATCGGGTGTCCATGCAACCCTCGCAGGCGTGGTGCTTGCCTTTGCAATACCTCTTAGGACAAATGAGGACGAACCCTGCCCGCTTAGAGAGATGGAGCATTCTCTTCACCCGTGGATAGCATTTGGAATAATGCCGCTATTTGCATTTGCAAATGCCGGAGTATCACTTAAGGGGATGTCATTTGGATCCTTATTTGAACCCATCCCAATTGGTATAGCTCTTGGGCTTGTTATAGGCAAACAAGTTGGAGTCTTTGGATTCTCACTAGCTGCGGTTAAATTGGGGCTAGCGAAATTGCCCTCAGATATAAACTGGCGATTAATCTATGGGACGGCCATACTTTGCGGTATTGGTTTTACAATGAGCTTATTTATCAGCACGCTAGCATTTGACAGCAGCATTGGCGATGAGGCGATATCGGCACGAATCGGGATTCTAAGTGGCTCATTTATTGCTGCAATCGCAGGCTATCTTGTTATAAAGAGCTCTCTAAAAAAAGATGGCGATTCAAATGATTAAAGCTTATAAACTACGATATAAGCAGTATCAATAATCAAATGAAAGTCTTAAGCAGAATCAAACCAATATTTCTATTCATCTCGCTTCTTTATCTGAGCGTCTACATACCTATGACTCTGACTTTCTACCTGCCTCAGTGGATGGAATTTAACTGTGGGCTGCATACTAGATGTGATGTGATTGGAAATGAAAGAGCCATAGCTGGCATTAATGAGCTTGCCTCTTTTTTTAGACACCAGGGAGAGCTAAACAGCTTTCTCACTCAGAAAGAAAAACTGCATCTAAAAGAAGTGCGCGGCATTTTTGATAAGATGTTTTTCTTTGCACTATTTAGCTTGGTCATACTCGTGGCAACATACAATAGAAAACGAGTATCCCGTTATGCAGTAATAAATGCTGTGATTATTATTTGTTTATTGATCGTGCTTCCGTTTTTCGGCACTTTCTGGAGAGATGTCTTTCATCCGCTACTTTTTGATAACAACCTTTGGCAAAACAACAAATATGATCTGTCTTTCTATATAATGCCGCGAGTGTTTTTTAAGTACACGGTGGGTCTTCTGATAATCTTATGTTTCTCGATTAACACGTCTATATGGTTAGTGCTTCGGGGGGAAAAGGCTCTGAAAAATTAAACTTAGGAACTAATCTATTCCTATTACATCACCTACATCGCAGTTAGCATCCCCAATACAGGACTGAAAATCGGATTGATTAGTATGATTAGCATCCATTCCATACCTGTGACCTAGCTCATGTTTCCATGGAAGAAACACGTCGCATCCGGGGAAACCGCCTTCTGCGACAACTACAATATCAACTCCGCCGAAGTAAGTTCCGTTACACACACTAGCCCCCGGCACATCACATTTGTATCTATTAGGAACTACAAATACTCTCAAATCCGATAGGGGAGGAACCATAGTTCCGTTATCTAAAATTACTTCTTCAAAACCCAGTTGAGATCCTTCAACGAATTGACAGTCCAAAAATTGTGTGGCCCTTCTGTCGAGAATATCCAAGACATCCTGATTCCCTCTATCCACACCGCTATCTATGGATACCTGCATTCCGTATATAGGAGTTACAAGATTATAAGTTTGTGAATCCGCTATTTCAGCAGTTATAAGTGGGTCGGGTGTAGTATCTACACTATCCAATGAATCACAAGAAATTGTAGCCAGTATTATGGTTAAAACGAAAAAAACTGATAGGTATTTCATCGCCATTTGTCCCCTTTGTACTTTATATTATAAGGATAACCGATAGTTTTTGAGATTCTATTTGAATTTCATCTTTTGCTAGTATTAATTGCAATTTATTGTGTATGATAAAAGAATTAAGATTTAAAGATGGAGGAAACAACATGAATTTTCCAATAAAACATTTTGTTATAGTCGCTTTGTTTATGTTTTTATCGACAATTGGATGTAGTGGAAGCAGCTCCGAATCAAATTTTCCAGAAGGCTGTATAGCGCAGGGTTATGAATTTAAAGATAACAACTTGTTTCTAAATGAAAGTTCTTCGGAACAGAGCCTGTATTTCTTTCATAATATATCTGACAAGAGTTTTTGGTTAAATCACCCCGTGACAAAAGACCCTGGAGCTAGTGCCGGCTGGGGATCAGAATTGAATACAGATAATTGGTCTGCAATCGCTATGAATAGCGATAAGTTTGAAATAAATTGCACGATCCTAGGCACTGGAGAAGTGAAGAAACTAAATTGTAAGGAAGTAGTTAAAGTATGCAAATTTGAAAAACCGGTTTTCAATACTGAGAACTCTGGCAGTTTTTGGGTTGCAGAAAACAAACCTCTTAGCAACTTAATTGATGCTATAATAAGTAGGGGGATAAGTTGGTGATATCTAGTCTATAGAACCTCTGTAAGACCAATCCAGTAGCTCTACCGGATGTGCAGTCTTAATATTGAGGCCATTACTTTTAATTCCTTTTTGGATTTGAAGAAGGCATCCTGGGTTTCCTGCGACTAAATAGTCGACTTTGTTTTGCTTCACATTTCCCATTTTCCGATCAAGCAAGTTCTGTGACATTTCAGGCTGAACAAGATTATAAATCCCTGCACTGCCACAGCACAAATCAGACTCCGGCATTTCAATTAGTTCTAAGCCCGGTATTTCCTTTAGGACCTCCCTTGGCTGCTCCTTTATCCTCTGAGCATGCCCTATGTGGCAGGCGTCTTGATATGTCACTTTTATGTTCAGATTTTGGAGATTCCCCTTAAGTCCGATATCTGACAGAAATTCCATAATATCTTTTGTTTTTTCACTTAATGCTTCAGCTCGCTCTGAATACTGCGGGTCGTCCTTTAATATTTCGCCGTAATCCTTCATTGTAGAACCGCAGCCGGCTGAATTTGTAATTATTGCGTCGACTTCTAACCCCTCAAAAGTTAGGATTGTTTGCTTAGCGAAATCTCTCCCCTCCGACAATCTCCCGGAATGAACAGACAGAGCGCCGCAGCAGCTTTGATTCTGAGGCACAATCACCTCACAGCCGTTCTCTGCCAATACTCTAGCTGTAGCTTCATTAGTTTTGGAGAAGAAGACACTCTGCACACAGCCTGTAAGCAGTGCAACTCTATAGCGTTGTTCACCTTTTGCATGGATTACCTCTGGCAGCTCAGGAGGGAAAGTCAGAGACTTTACTTCAGGAAGCATCTCCTCCATTTTGCTCAGTTTTTGAGAGAATCGGGCAATTATCCCAGTAGATTGAATAAGGCTTCTCAATCCCAGTTTTTGATAAATATAGAACATAGGCAACATCAACTTCATTCTCTTTGGATACGGAAATAATGAAAAAATAGCGGATCGATAATACTTATCAAAGGTGGATCTTTCATAACGGCGTTCAATTTGGGATCGGCCGGCTTCTATGAGACTTCCATATTGCACACCTGATGGGCACGCAGGCTCGCATGCCAGGCAACCAAGACACATATCCAAATGTTTTACCAATGAGCCCTCAAGTGGTATTTCGCCATTGACAGCTGCATTCATTAGATAAATCCTGCCCCTTGGAGAATCGAGCTCGTTGCCTGTCTCAAGATATGTTGGACAGGCGGATAAACAGAAACCACAGTGAACACAGTCCCTTATTAAATCAGGGCTCGGTTTATCCTGTTCATCGAATGCCTGATACTGTCCTTCGTTCATACTAAATATTTAGCCCTTTGTGATAGTAAAAGCAAGCAACTCATCTTTAGAAATTTCAATTATGTCTCTTAGTTCCTGATTATTTAGAAATGATTTTCTATCAACATTTTTACCTGAAATACTAAGTTCTAATAAAGGTTCGCTAAATGGGTATGGTGAGATTCTATAATTTAGCCCATCTTCTGATTCTATTTTTAGAGTTGTTTCCGATCCATTATAATCAAGTGGCGTTTCCGTTATTTCTATTGACCTCCAACCATGGCAAAGAGTAAGTGAGATGATATCTCCTATCTGAAGCATCTTGAGATTCACTTTTATCTCGTTAGGAATTATATCGGAATTGGAGTTAGAAATATTAAAATTGAGCTCTTTTGAAATAAAATCTTTCATATCAATTTGCAATAATTTCAGTTGTTCATTATTGGGGTCCTTTTTGAGATTGCTCCGATTAAACTTTGAAAAATGAAGGGCTATTATGGCAGATGCGTATGAATGAATGCTGGAGTGAGACCTATAACATTTACTCCAGATTACAGACTGATCATATGGGCTCATCTCCGTAAAATTAGCGGGGAATCCGCTCTCAATGTTGATCTTCGGATTAGAGTCCCACTCCTTCCAACCTGAATCGTGCTCTTTGACGGCAAAAAGCACTTCATCTAAGGGATCCGGCTTAGCAAACTTTCCGTTACCCCAAGAAGTCATTACTTGCCCGGAAAGTATTGCATGGTCGTGCTGGGTGATTAATATCCACCCGCCATTATTTTCTCTTCTTATCATATCTCGCGTTATACAAATTAGGGAATTTTATAAGAGCGGAATTATCCTAACTAAGGGCTTTTAGTAGTTCAAGAAAAAAACGAAATTATTATATATATCTTCCAGGGTTAAGAAGGTTGTTGGGATCGTAATTCGCTTTAATTCTTTTCATAATTCCTAGGCCTGACCCAATTTCACCCCAGACATCAAAACTGTTTTTTATTTCAGAAGGCGCTTCCAGAAGTACTAGGTGACCGTTAATTGATGATATAAAATTACGCAAGTGTTTAAGGGCATTATTAACAGAAGGACCTTCTCCTTTAAGAGCTATTATACAGATCCCATTACCCGCTCTTACCGAGACATATATCTTTACACCGTACTCATTCGATATTTGTTTAATTGTTTGTAATACCTGGGGAATCTGCGTCACTACAACGCCAACTTTAGAGACCACTCTGTCTGATTTTAAGATTATCCATGGAAAGTTCCTAATATCTTCCCAAAGTTTTTCTTCTGGTGTCCCGCTGATTAGAAAACCATTTCCGTTATTTTGATCACAGATTTTTTTCACAGAAGGAATCTGTTCCTTAACTGCCTTTTCGACACTTCTAATTCCTATTACAAGACTGTATCTAGAATCATTTATATCGACGTCGTTTCTTTTAGCGAGTGAAGCAGCTAGGTCGGGATTTAACAATTCGAGAGAAGTTATTACAAGATGGGAGTTCAAAAGAGTTGAGATTGTTTCTTGGCAATCTTCTAAACTTGAGAAACTTGCCACATAGGTTTGAGAATATTCAGGGACTGGGTATAGCCTGAATGTAGCCTCTACAATGATACCGAGCGTTCCAAGAGAGCCTACATAAAGTTTGGGCAGATCGTATCCTGCAACATTTTTAACCACCTTTGATCCACCTTTAAAAATACTGCCGTCTGCTTTTACAACTTTTATCCCAATCAAGAACTCTCTTATGGCTCCATATCTGAGCCGCTCAGGGCCGCTATCATTTGTTGCGATAATCCCGCCAATTGTTGCTCTTCTGTTAACATGCGTAACATGCGGCGGATCTACTGCTAGGAACTGGTTCTCTTTATTGAGCGCTTCTTGGAATTTCTTAAGCGTTATGCCGCACTCAGTTGTGGCCACAAGATCAGAAGCTCCATGCTCTATAATGCGGTCTAAGTTTTTAGTTGAGAGAATGATGTCAGCTCTATCCGGCTTATTTCCTAGAGCCGATTTTGTCCCCGATCCCCAGGGTATTACACTAAGGGCGTCTTTAGAGGCGAGTTTCATAATTTCTGAGACTTGATCTATATTATTGGGAGACAGTACTATCTGCGGCAATACCCCATCAATACTGAATTCACCTAATTTTTCAGATTCAAAAACTACATTTTTCTCATCTACAATTTTACATAAATTTCTTAGAGTGGATTTTTTTATCATATCTCAGTTTTTTTAGGTTAGATTTTGGAACTAGTACATTTCACCCATTCCGGCTTTCTGAACCGGGTGTTCTTCAAACTTCTTCATACCCGGCTCAACACAAGTTCTGGGTGTAGGGAACAGTTTGCCGGGGTTACACAGATCCTTATTATCAAACGCGCATCTGATCAGATTCATCGCATCTAAATCGTTGTCATCAAACATGAGAGAAAGGAATCTCTTTTTATCATGCCCCACGCCGTGCTCACCGGTTATGCTGCCTCCTTTATCTACGCATACTTTCAATATTTCTCCGGCAAGCTCAAGAGTTTTATCGAGATCACCTTCTTTTGAGGCATCGTAAAGCACAAGCGGGTGCAAATTGCCGTCCCCTGCATGAAACACGTTTGCAACACGGAGATCGTATTTTTTGCTGAGCTCCGCTATCTCGCCTAAAACCTCGGCAAGTTTGCTTCTGGGTATCACGCCGTCCTGAACATAGTAATCTGAGCTTATGCGCCCCATTGCGGGAAAGGCGCTCTTGCGGCCTTTCCAGAGTAAATCTCTTTCTTTTGAGTTCTTGGCTATTTTTATTTGAATTGCATTATTATCTTTTAAAACTTCTTCAACAATCGGCAGCTGTGCTTCGACTTCAGCTGAAGGGCCGTCTAGTTCAACCAGTAATATGGCGCCTGCGTCTATGGGATAGCCCGCTCCAATGGTCTCTTCGACTGATTTAATGCAGAGGCTATCCATTATTTCCATTCCCGCAGGTATAACACCCCTGGCGGTAATTCCGGAAACCGACGCCCCGGCATCTTCAACATTATCATATGAAGCTAAAAGGGTTTTAACTGCTTCAGGTTTTTTAATAATTTTGAGAGTTACTTTTGTCACTATTCCAAGCAGCCCTTCAGAGCCTACGACTAGTCCAGCAATATCATAACCAGGATGATCTAGAGCCTTGCCCCCAATTTCAATTATTTCTCCATCTGGCAGTACCATCTCTACACCCAAAACATGATTAGTTGTTACTCCATATTTTAGGCAATGCACTCCGCCTGAATTCTCTGCGACATTCCCTCCGATTGTGCAAACTATCTGGCTAGATGGGTCGGGAGCATAATAGTATCCATATGGACTAACGGCATTGGTAACCCAAAGATTAACTACGCCTGGCTCAACAACAACTCTTTGATTGGGAATATCGACATCCAGTATCTTATTCATGCGGGTGAGTGAAATTACTATTCCCTCGTCAGTTGGAAGAGCGCCTCCGGAAAGTCCGGTGCCGGCCCCCCTTGGTACAAAAGGAATGTTTTCAAGATAGCACTCTTTAATTACTTGCGATACTTGTTTAGTATTAGTTGGCAAAACTACAAAGACAGGCTTTATCCTGTAGCCTGTAAGGGCGTCACAATCATAAGCCAGAAGCTCATCATCAGAAGAGATAACCCCCTCTTTTCCAATAATTTCTATAAGCTTTTCTCTGAACTTATTTTTCCAGGATGAAGATTTAGTTTTGTGTTGTGTTGTCATAGCATGTATTATTAATTACGTAACGGCATTATTATATCATCATTAGATGAGTAGACCAATATTTGTAGTTGTAACCACGTTTAAGATAAACAAGATTAGTAAAAACCTTGACAATCGCTACTGAATTGGTAAATTGAATTGTTTATTTCTATTATTAGAGGCTAAAAATTATGAAGACCTATATGGCAAGAACACAAGATTTTGAGAAGAAATGGTATTTAATTGACGGAGAGGGGAAAACTGTGGGTAGGATAGCCACAAAGATTGCCAACATTCTAAGGGGCAAGAATAAACCACAATATACTCCTCATGCTGATATTGGTGATTTCGTCATTGTTGTGAATGCGGAAAAATTGCATTTCACAGGTGACAAATGGAACCAGAAGACTTATTACAGACACACAAATCATCCAGGAGGAATCAAATCGATAACCGCGGGTGATCTTCTAAAAACCAAACCACAAGAAATAATTAAAAAAGCGGTTTGGGGAATGCTGCCTAAAAACACATGGCAGCCAAAATTACTTACCAGGTTAAAGGTTTACGCAGGGACCGAACACCCGCATGCACCCCAACAGCCTGAAACATTGGAGGTTTAATTAATAATATGGCTGAAGTTAACTACTACGGAACCGGGAGAAGAAAAACCTCGATAGCTCGAGTTTGGCTACGTCCGGGAGATGGAAAAGTTTCTATAAACAATCGTGAAGCAGCGGAATATTTCCCAAGAGATTCATGGGTAGTACATGCGTTAGGGCCTCTTGACACAACAAACACTAAAGGAAAATTTAACGTTTTAGTAACTGTACAAGGCGGCGGTCTTACCGGTCAAGCAGGTGCTGTCAGACATGGTATCGCCAGAGCTTTGTTAACAGTTGATGAATCCAATAGACCTTCACTTAAAGCCGCAGGTCAGCTTAGAAGAGATCCGAGAATGGTTGAAAGAAAGAAATACGGGCTCAAAAAAGCAAGAAAGGGCAAACAGTTCTCTAAGAGGTAATTCGCACATTGGCTACTACTAGTAAGAAAAAAACAAAGACTCTAAAAAAGAGTAATAATATTGCCCCGCCAAAAGGGAAGTTAGGAGTACTGCTTCCCGGTATGGGAGGGGCTGTAAGCACCACATTTATTGCAGGTGTAGAGGCAATAAAGGCGGGTCTAGGTAAACCTATCGGCTCCCTTACACAATTGGGAACAATTAGAATTGGCAAGAGGACCGAGAAAAACTCGCCTCTGATTAAAGATTTTATGCCTCTAGCTAACATAGAAGATCTAGTATTTGCTGGATGGGACATTTTCCCCGACAATTGTTACGAGGCTGCTACAAAAGCAGGTGTACTGGACAAATCCCTTCTAAGTGATTTAAAAGAGACTCTTGAAGAAACAACACCTATGACGGCTGTGTTTAGCAGGAAATATGTAAAGAACTTAGACGGCAAGCATCTTAAAAAAGGCAAGACAAAAATGGATCTTGCTGAACAACTCATAGACGACATAAAAACATTCAAGAAAGAAAGCGGTGTTGACCGTCTTGTTATGGTATGGTGCGGAAGCACTGAGGTCTTTATTCAAGCTTCAAAAGTTCACAGCACAATTAAGTCATTTGAAGATGGCATGAAGAATAATCACCCCGCTATAGCTCCCAGCATGATATACGCTTATGCTGCAATCAAGTGTGGCGTCCCTTATGCTAACGGCGCACCAAACTTGTCTGCTGATATACCGGCACTAGACAAACTCGCAAAACAAAAGAAAGTTCCTATTTCCGGTAAAGATTTTAAGACCGGTCAAACATTGATGAAAACAATACTAGCTCCCGGGCTTAAGAGCAGAATGATTGGGCTTAATGGCTGGTTCTCTACAAATATTTTGGGGAACAGAGACGGAGAGGTATTAGACGATCCCTATTCTTTTAAAACTAAAGAAGAAAGCAAGTTGAGTGTGCTTGAACACCTGTTTCAACCAGACCTTTATCCCGATCTGTATTCTAATTACTATCATAAAGTCAGAATTAATTACTATCCTCCAAGAGGGGATGCTAAAGAGGCTTGGGATAACATAGATATATTTGGCTGGCTAAACTACCCAATGCAGATTAAGATTAATTTCCTATGCAGAGATAGTATTCTTGCAGCCCCTATAGTGCTTGATTTAGTTATATTTCTAGACTTAGCCAGTAGGGCGGGGTTACATGGAATACAGGAATGGCTCTCATTCTACTTTAAGAGCCCTATGCACGCCGAAAACCTCTATCCCGAGCACGATGTATTCATCCAACTTATGAAGCTCAAAAACACGCTGCGTTATTTACAGGGTGAAGAGCTGATTACACACTTAGGTTTAGACTACTACGATTTCGCGTAGCATTCCAATTAACCATAAGTAGAATTAGTATGGAACTACCTTCTTAGGTGATAAATCTAGGGGGGGGGTAAGCTATATAACTATCCGGGTAGGACTATGCCTGAGCGCTTATGGCAAGCCATTTACGTGTTATGTAAGGTTCACCGTTCTGGTCTCTATCTCCATGAAGCTCTATTGAAGGACCAACAGAATCTCTCATTGCATTAACAGCATCATCGATTGGGTATCCTCTTAATGCTCCAGCAGCGTATTGCTGAAAAGCGCTAATGTATTCCCAAGCCTCTTTATGCATATCAACAGCAAATTCCTTAGCATCTACGAGCTTGAAACCCGCCTCTTCTACCAAGCTTTCGTAATAAGAACGAGGCAAAAACTTTGCAGCCTCAGTCTTAGTATCAGTTTTAACTCTTTGTACGCCGTTATCACGTAAATACTTGACGGCTGTTTTAACCTGTGTACGGTAAAAAGGCAAGGTATCAGCAGGCCTGGCTTCTTCATAGAATGCGGTGTTAAAGAAAAGGAATCCACCTGGCTTTAAGGCTCTTCTAATTCTTTTAACACAGTCCAATTGATCTGCTGCAGATAAGTAATGAATCCCGTTTCCCCAAACTGCTATATCCACACTCTGATCAGGGATTGTCATATCTTGAATTGAAGAATGAATCATCTTTAATGTTTCTACGGTTTTTTCTAATTTAGATTGTGCAAGCTTTAGGGCTCCGGAGGATTGATCAAGACACAAAACAGCAGCCTTCTTCCAAGATTGAGGAAAATTATCAAATACTAGCTGAACCATTGTTCCAGCCCCGGTTGCGACATCCAAGACGCCTTCAAGCCCATTAATACCTTTTTGCTTCATTATTTCGACCCAACTGGTAATGCATTCGCTGTTTACTTGCTTATATTCTTCAGTATCAGCAAATGGTTCGTAGTTATAGTCTTCATCTTCAATATAGCTTTCTTTCATTTTTTGCATTTCCTGCATTTAATACCTCCGCTTTATAACCCTACCCTATAAATTCCGAGACGGGGTTGTGAGAAACAAATTATAACATGACATTGGGTAAAAATAAATATTTAACAACATTACCATGATATTCACACCCCACCATGATATTCACACCCCCCTTTTATCTCCCCAGATAATTTTATGAAGTTGGGGCAAAACTCTTATAAATTCTAATTTATCATCAATAACTTTTTTAGTGATCCAACCCAATTCAGATCCGTGAGTAGGCTGAAATATGATATTAGCTTTGATATTATATTTTCTTAATATTCCTCTGGCATATTGATAGTCAATCTCATCTTGTATCACAAATTTAAGCTGATCCTTAGCTCTAAGTTTTACAAAAAGATCAAAATCCATTCTGTCTTGCATTGAGGAGCTTGGACATTTGCAATCCATGCTTATAGTACTATTTTCAGTCCAAAGAATTGGCGGCGGCATTTTATGGCCGCTAGTTTCAAGAAGGATTGTATAGCTATTACCAAGTAGGCAATCAGCAAGCTCTTCTACCTCTTTAATCTGTATAAGCGGCTCCCCCCCCGTAATACAGACTCTCCTGCATTCATATTTCTCAACTTCATTTACAACTTCAGAAACTGACTGATCTCTAAAATCTCGCCCTTCAACTGCGTACATCGTATCACACCAACTACATCTCAAATCACATGCAAATAACCGTATAAATACGGTAGGGAGACCTATTTCAAGACCCTCCCCTTGGAGTGAAAAAAATATTTCGCTTATCTTCATTGTTCATACTCAGTTGGATCCGGCACGCCTGATTGGGCAAAAGCTCTTTTCCTCTCTCTGCACGAACTGCATACCCCACAGTGCTTTTCACCACCCTTATAACATGTCCAGGTGTCCTTAAAAGGTACTCCAAGCTCTGCTCCCAGTTTTACTATCTCAGACTTATCTATATTTACAAACGGGGCATCGAGTACTAAGTCCGGATTATCATTAGCCAGCCTTTCAGAATACTGAAAGGCTTCTACAAACTCTTTTCTGCAATCAGGATATACACCTCTATCAGAAAAATGTGCTCCAAAGTAAACATGATTGGCCTCAAGACTGACTGCGTATCCTATGGCAATAGATAAGAATATAGCATTTCGGTTGGGAACTATTGTCGATTTAAGAGTTTCATAATGATCTGCTGTTTCAGGCACGTTTGGGACCTCTACATTTGCGTCTGTAAGAGCTGAGCCTGAAAGAAGGCCTTTCATTGCAGAAAGGTCAACTACCCTATGATCAACTTCTAATCTCTGAGCAATAACTTTGGCGTATTCAATTTCCTTTAAGTGTTTCTGTCCGTAAATAAACGTAAGCACATAGACCTGGAATCCATCTTTAACCATTTTATAAAGAAGAGTGGAGCTATCTATCCCGCCTGAGGCGATAATTACGGCCTTAGTTTTCATGACGTTAATAATATATGTGGAAAATCATATGGACAAGGGATGTGGGTAGGGATATGAGGAATTGACTTAGTGAACTTTCTTTGGGAAAGTCTCTGTATTCTTTGAGACAACATCATAGAAGTCCCCCAACTTGCTTTCAAGCTCATCTACATGGCTTACCACTTCTTGAATCTGATTGTCTAAATCCTCAGCTTCAAGGTCTATATCCTTACACTTTTTCCATTCAATGATATGTCCTTTGATATGACTAAATGCAGCCTGCATCGATTTCATATCTTCGGATATTTGAGATACAGTTACAGCCAATTCTTTTTTCTCTTTTTCTCTTTTTAGATACCCTAACCAGAATGCTGCGAAGGCAAAAGCTAAAACCAAAATTACCTGTGGAACTGAAGTTTCTAGTGTAGGATAAAATCCTATGGCGTCTATGTATGGCAGGTAATCCACTGGGGTCACACTAACCGCTCCAGCCGCTTGAAGCTCTTTTATACCCTTGCCTAACAATATGAAAGCAAGAAGATAAAGGAATATACTTGTAAACGTAAAGAAGTATTTTATTGGTATTCTCAGAGCCATTTTGAAAATTACAAAAAAGAGCACAACTAGCACCGCACCGCCAGCAATTATTCCCCATATAACTGCAGATTGTGAGTTCTCAGCTTGATACCAAAGTGCTTGATAAAATAGTACGGTTTCAAAAGCTTCTCTATACACGGCGAAAAACGACACACTTACAAGTGCAATTACACTGTTCCTAGAAACCGCGCTTTCGACCTTGCCTTGAATGTACTGCTTCCACTTTTTAACTTCTATTTTTGTAATAAGCCAATAGCTGACGTAGAACAGCACCGCTGCAGCAGTTAGCGCTGTAATCCCTTCTATTATTTCACGCTGTGCGCCGCTGATAGAGATTACAGTTTTGGCAAGAAACCATGTCAAAAGCCCAGCTCCTAAAGCTGCGATCCAACCGTAATGTATATATTTAATGGATTTTCTAGACCCTGTAGCGCTTAAGAAAGCAATAATTGCGGCGATTATCAATATTGCTTCAAGACCTTCTCTGACCATTATCGCAAAGGAATTCAAAAAAGAAAGGTACTTACCTGAGGATTCACTTTCCAAAATAACCGATGCTGAGTTCAAGTTGTCTTGAAGCTTTATATGCAAATTCTCTATTTCTTTTACAGATTTCCCTGATTTAATTGCATTCCTGTAATCCGAGAAATTAGCTTCTACTTCTGTTTTAAACTTCCTATCTTTAACAAATAAATCAGGCTCAACTTGCTCAAATCCTAATATATATGCATCAAGGGTCTTTTCGTAAGACTCTTTTTTATTACCTGCTTTATATAGTTTTAAGGAATCATTGAGCAATGCGCTCGTCATAGCTATTGCAGAGCCCACAGAGCCAGTACTGCTATCAAACATTCCTTTCCGCAGGTAGGAGATAACGAATTCATTACCCTCTTCACTTACATTTGAATTTATTTTATCTAATATTTGATTATTGGAGAGTACGGCAAGGTTTTTATAATCTTTTATTTCATTTGTGAGAGTTGCCGCTATTTCTTTTCCAGAATCACTATTTTTATTTGTAGCTCCTAGCGACATAACATAAAACGCTACGTCCCATTTCTTATCATCTGTAATCTGAGGAAATGCAGGCATTGCTGTGCCTTTAATTCCAAAGCTCATTGTGTTGTGAACTTTAAATGGTGAGAGACCAGAGTAGAAATCAGGATCGATTAAAACAGTCGGAGGTGGATTTAAGCCATGAGCTAGTGAACCATCTCCCGCACCACTCATACCATGACACTGTGAGCAGTTATTAGCATATAACTCTTGTCCTGCTTCTAAAGAAGGTTTTTTCTCCGGATAAGAAACAATACCGTAAGAACTAATAATTTTTTCTTTTATCTTATTTGAGACACCTTCAACATCTTGTACAGAGGCTTTGGAAACGATCATATTAGACAGCTCATAGATCTCAGATTCAATTTCTGCTTTATCACCGTCTGATAACTTCAATGTCTCAAAAATCTCTTTTGTTTCAGCAGAAAACTCAAGCATTTCATTATATTCACCATCATTGATAACTTCACCATTTTTGACAGCATTCTGATAATCACCGCCTATATAATCGACTAAAGATAGTATTCTCTTCTCATTAGATGAAGCGAAGGAGCTTAAAGTGATCAGCAAAAAGAGGGAAAGACTTACTAAAGTAATGCTAGAGATTTTGATTATCTTATTGATAAGAATATGCCTAATGCCTCCGTGCACAGTTGCATTAAAATATTAAAGAATGTTTCTTTGATAACACCTTCAAGCGATATTGAAAATGATTATCAATTAGGGTTTTCAGATTACCATACGGCCCTTTAGTGTCAAGCAATTTTATTGCAATACTATCTATTTAAATTATTATAATTAGGCTATTTATCTGATATACAAAATTCTTTTTAGTAATAGTGTATTCATATGAGCCGGAAGCCTGATCATAAACAAAAATTATTTAATGAATTCCCCCCTGTATCCGAGAAAGAATGGAAAGAACAGGTAGTCAAGGATTTAAGGGGCAGGGAATTTGAAAAACTTATATGGAAAACATATGAAGATGTAGATGTAAGCCCCTTTTATACTAAAGAGGATCTAGAACCTTTAGAATATCAATTAAAATCAGCGCCTGGTGAATTTCCTTTTGTCAGAGGCGCCTGCTCTAGTAACAACAACTGGAAGATCAATCAGGAAATAACCCAGGCTGATATTAATCTTGCTAATAAGCTGGCAATTAGCAGCTTAAACTCCGGAGCAGACTCTTTGACGCTCAATTGTGCAACAAGCAATGAAAAGCACATGGGTATTTCTATTGAAAACAAGGACGACATGACTCGTCTACTTGAAGGGATAGAGATAGAAAATGCTGAGATCAATTTTAAATGTGGAAACAGCACCTTAGGAATTCTCTCTCTTTATATAAACGAGGCAAAAAGAAGAGGCCTAAGTCTAGAGAAATTATCTGGCTCAGTCGACTGTGACCCATTAAAAGATTTAAGTTTAAACGGCTTATTCTCAATAGGAGAAGAAAACTCTTTTAGTGAATTAAGAGAGCTAATTTCATACTTGACTGAATTCATGCCCGATTTTAAGGGGCTAACGGTAAATAGTTCCCAGTTTCATGACTCAGGAGCATCCATTACACAGGAGCTAGCCTTCACACTGTCTGCTGGATTGGAATATTTAGATCGGCTAACCGAGATGGGGCTTAGTGTTGATGACATTACTAGGCACATGTCGTTTTCATTTTCTGTAGGATCAAATTACTTTATGGAAATTGCCAAGCTCAGGACGGCAAGGCTGCTATGGGCACAGATAATCGAGCAGTACACACCAAAAGATGAGTCTTCTAAACTTATGACTATAGAAGTTAAGAGCTCATCGTGGAATAAAACACAGTACGATCCTTATATAAATTTGTTAAGAGGCACACTCGAAACTATGGCCGGGGCTTTGGGCGGAGCAGGCGCTATTACGGTTAGGCCGTTTGATTCAGAATATCAAACCCCCAATGAATTTTCCTTAAGAATAGCTAGAAACACTCAGCTAGTTCTGAAGAATGAATCTTATTTGGAACGCGTAGCTGATCCATCTGCAGGCTCTTATTATATTGAGAACTTAACAAATTCAATTGCAGCGGAGTCATGGAGGCTCTTCCAAGAAATAGAGGCCAAAGGAGGATTTGTCGAATCACTTAAATCCGGCGCCATTCAAAACGCAATTGAACAAACTAGAAAATCCCGAGACATAAACATAGCAACGAGAAAAGACACTGTTCTTGGAGTTAATCAATATCCTGATTCAACTGAAAACATTTTATCCAATATACAAGATCAACACCTGGGAATTAATATTAAAAAGTCTGACAACAAACTCAACGCTGAAGACAAACTCTCTATAGAATTTGCGACTGAATATCTTTTGAGTGATGATACTAGTATCGGAGACGTCTTATTGCAAAACCCTGACAAGCCGGATTTTCAACTCACTGTGTTAAAGCCTTATAGAGGTGCTCAGGCGTTTGAAGATTTACGCTTGGCTACGGAACGAAATTTCGGCAAAACGGGATATAAACCCAAGGTCTTCTTGCTAACTATTGGAAACCCTTCCATGAGAAGTGCAAGAGCATCATTTTCTAGCAACTTTTTTGGATGTGCCGGTTTCGAGATACTTAACAATATCGGATTTGATACGCCTGAAGATGGAGTTGCAGCTGCTCTTGATAACAAAGCAGACATAGTAGTAATCTGCAGCTCAGATGATGAATATCCGAACTTTGCACCAAAGATAATTATTGGACTCAAAGAAAAGAATTCAGATATAAAGATAATTATTGCAGGCAATCCTAAAGAACATATAGAGAAACTGGAACAGGCTGGAGCAGATGATTTTATTCATGTTCACTCTAACCCTCTTGAGATGTTAAAGAAATATCAAAAGATTTTAGGAATCGGAGTTTAAGGAAAGGTAAGAGAATTTGAGACCAAACTTTTCAGAGACAGATTTTAGACAGACATCAAACAAAAAGTCTGCTTCGAAGACAGACCATTTAGAAAACGGATGGCTCACTCCTGAAGGTATAGAGGTTAAATCCTTATATACAAAGGACGACCTCTTAGACATGGAGCACTTAAATTATGCCGCCGGCATTGAGCCGTATTTACGCGGCCCCTACTCCACAATGTATGTGACCCGCCCCTGGACTATCAGGCAATACGCCGGGTTCTCTACAGCTGAAGAATCAAACGCTTTTTATAGAAGAAATTTACAAGCAGGACAAAGGGGATTATCTGTAGCTTTTGATCTCCCCACACACAGGGGATACGACTCAGACCACGAACGAGTAGTGGGAGACGTAGGAAAAGCGGGGGTGGCGATTGACTCCATCTTAGATATGAAGATTCTCTTTGACCAGATTCCACTTGATGAGATCTCTGTTTCTATGACGATGAATGGAGCCGTGCTTCCGATTATGGCATTTTACATAGTAGCCGCCGAAGAACAGGGTGTTGATCCACAGAAACTTAGCGGAACGATTCAAAACGACATATTAAAAGAATTTATGGTCCGCAATACTTATATTTATCCGCCTAAGCCTTCCATGCGCATCATCGCAGATATTCTTAAATATACGGCTGAGAAAATGCCTCAATTCAATTCGATAAGCGTAAGCGGATATCACATGGAAGAAGCCGGAGCTTCCTCAGATATAGAACTCGCCTACACACTGGCCGACGGGCTCGAATATATACGGACTGGAATAGAAGCCGGGATGGAAATTGATGATTTCGCCCCCCGTATCTCATTCTTCTGGGGTATAGGGATGAATCATTTTATGGAAATAGCTAAAATGCGTGCTGCCCGCATGCTCTGGGCGAAGCTCGTAAAGCAGTTCAATCCTAAAAACCCAAAATCTCTAGCGCTTAGAACTCATTGCCAAACCTCGGGATGGAGCTTAACCGCACAGGACCCATTTAATAACGCAGTCAGAACTTGTGTTGAAGCATTGGCCGCTGTTCTGGGCGGCACTCAGTCTTTACACACTAATGCTTTAGACGAAGCAATTGCACTACCTACTGATTTTTCAGCAAGAATAGCACGCAACACACAGATATATCTACAGGAAGAAACAAACATATGCCGTTCAGTAGATCCATGGGCCGGGTCTTATTATGTTGAATACCTGACTGACCAAATTGCGCATAAGGCTTGGGATTTGATAAGCGAAGTTGAAGGACTAGGCGGAATGGCAAAAGCGATTGACACAGGAATACCGAAGATGAGGATAGAAGAAGCGGCTGCCAAAAAACAAGCGCGCATAGACTCCGGGAAAGACGTTATAGTAGGTGTTAACAAATACCAGGTTGAAGAGCAGGGGCAAATAGAAATTTTAGAAGTAGATAACACTGCCGTAATGCGCTCTCAAGTTGAAAGGCTTAAACAGTTAAAAGAATCTAGGGACAATAACGCTGTAACTCAAGCCTTGGAGGCTATCACAAAATGCGCTGAGACAGGAGAAGGAAATCTGTTAGAGCTTGCAGTTGACGCGGCTAGAAAAAGAGCAACGCTGGGTGAGATTTCTGATGCCTGCGAAAAGGTATTTGGCAGATATAAGGCTGTAATTCGCTCCATTTCAGGTGTATATTCTTCTGAGATGTCTCAGGATAAAGATTTTGTTAAAGCAAGAGAGCTGGCGGATGAATTTGCCTCCCTAGACGGAAGACGGCCAAGAATAATGGTTGCTAAAATGGGTCAGGACGGCCATGACCGTGGAGCCAAAGTTATCGCTACGAGTTTTGCCGATCTCGGATTTGATGTAGATATTGGACCCCTTTTCCAAACTCCTTATGAAGCTGCAAAACAAGCAATTGAAAATGATGTACATATAATTGGCATATCCAGCCTTGCTGCCGGTCATAAGACCTTGGTACCTGATTTGATAGCTGAGCTAGCGAAATCAAACCGAGAAGACATAATGGTTGTTGCAGGCGGCGTAATCCCGAAACAGGACTACGACTTCCTATATGACTCGGGCGTTACAACCATATTTGGTCCTGGAACCGTGATTTCAAAAGCTGCTCAGAAATTATTAGAAATATTGATTAACAATATCAAACAAACTGATTAAATTGTTTCATTAAACTTGTCTTTCTTATTAACGAACTATCTGAAATGGGCACAACAAAAAAGAAACGCGAACTGTCTTTCAAAGAATACACAGAGGGCATCCTCTGTGGTAACCGATCTATATTGAGCCAAGCCATTACGCTTGTAGAAAGCACCTTACCAAAACACAGTGAGCTTGCACAGAAAATCATTAACCACTGCCTCCCACATACTGGAAAGTCCATACGGATCGGCATAACGGGTATCCCTGGAGTTGGTAAAAGCACTTTTATCGAAACTTTTGGGCTTTATTTAACTGGGGAAGAGAAAAGAACTGTTGCTGTGTTGGCAATAGATCCAACCAGTGAGCTCTCTAAAGGAAGTATTCTCGGTGACAAAGTGAGAATGGAGAAACTCTCCCTGGATCAAAACGCATTTATACGCCCCTCCCCCACCTCCGGCTCATTAGGCGGAGTAGCGCAAAGCACACGTGAGACAATCCTATTATGTGAGGCTGCAGGGTTTAATACGGTTATCGTAGAAACGGTAGGAGTAGGGCAATCTGAAATTGCAGTAGACTCTATGGTTGATTTCTTTCTATTGCTACTTCTTGCAGGGGCAGGTGACGAGATCCAAGGCATGAAAAGAGGGATTATGGAAATGGCTGATACTGTGGCCATTACCAAGGCAGATGGAGATAATATTTCCAGAGCACAAAGGGCAAGAAAGGAGTTTGAAAATGCCATTCACCTATTTCCCCATAAAGAAAGCGGTTGGGTTCCGGAGGTCACAACTTGTTCATCCTTAGCTAATAAAGGCATAAAAGAAATTTGGGAAACCATCATCAAACATCAGGATTTAATTGAGAAAAGCGGAATACTGCAACACAAAAGACAAGAACAGACCAAGAGATGGATGCACGAGGCAATTTTATATGGCCTAAAAAAGAGTTTTTATTCTAATGAGGACATAAAAAAAACAGTACTGGAGCTGGAAAAGAAAGTAATAGAAGGCGAAAAAAGCCCTTTCACCGCAGCAAACGAACTCTTAGCCAAATACTTTAAAAATATTTCATAACAAGAAACCCTCTGGACATTTAGTACTAAAACCGAAAAAATAATCCTATGGAAAAGGCAGCAAACTATGAGATAGAGTCTATCGGCCCCGAAGACCTGGACGAGATAGTAGCTATTGAGAACGTTAGTTACCCTTCCCCATGGCCAAAGCAGATATTTGAGAGAGAAATTGAAGCGCAGAACTCATATAAAAGGATAATAAGATTCTCCGGCAGTGTTGTAGCATATATTGTAACCTGGACTGTTCATGATGAGGTTCATATTCTAAACATCGCTGTTCATCCGGATTTCAGGAAAATTGGACTGGGAGAAATGCTGCTGAGGGATTGTTTAGGTTTTTCAGCTGAACGCGGTTTAAAGCTAGCGGTTCTTGAAGTCAGAACTTCAAACAGTGGGGCAATTAAACTTTATGAGAAAATTGGATTTAAAGCTTTAAGGGTTAGAAAGAAATACTACTCAGATACAGGTGAAGACGCCTACGTTATGTTATATGAATTAGAATCGGAAAAAGAATGAGATGAGTGCTTAAGTTCTTCTTTCTACTATATACTCAGCTAATGAACCCAGGGAATTTTTATAGCCGCTATCGGGCAAAGAAGAAATTGAGCTTTTAGCTTTTTCAACGTAGCTCTCGGCCATATTATTTGTTACTTCAACACCTTTGTAACTCACTACAATATCTCTCACAAAACTTAGTTCTTCCTCAGTAAAAACTTCTTCACCCGTTAGAATCTCGTTTATTTTCGCTTTTTCTGAACTTGTGGCCTTTTGAATTGAATAATAGAGGGGGAGAGTCATTTTGCCCTCTATCAAGTCCTGCCCCACACCCTTTCCAAACTCTTCTTCGGTTGATGAGTAATCAAGCGCATCATCAGTCAACTGAAAGGCTACTCCAATATTAAATCCGTATCGGCCTACAGAGTGCTTTAATCCCTCTTCCACTCCTGCAAGTATCGCCCCTACACTGCCGCAGCTTTCTAAAAGAGAAGCAGTTTTATTTTCTATAATTCCAAAACACACTTCTTCAGTTATCTCGAGCATGTTGTTCGCATTCATAACCTCAAGCACCTGCCCCTCTGCTAATTTCGCAGCAGCATCAGTAACAGCCTTGATAAGCTCCAAATCACCGCAGGCTTGAATAAGACCAAGGGCTCGTGCCAGCATGAAATCGCCGACTAGAACTGTTGCCTTATTTCCCCAAACTATATTTGATGAAGGCTTTCCACGTCTTAATTTAGCCTCGTCTACGACA
>Ga0307380_10001981_pt1 | contig 29451 bp, 42 predicted proteins | sample UN3MG_FD_202239 | JGI IMG/M metagenome (GOLD analysis project Ga0307380, IMG submission 202239) | Soil microbial communities from Risofladan, Vaasa, Finland - UN-3 | ecosystem: Environmental > Terrestrial > Soil > Coastal area > Acid sulfate soil | place: Finland: Risofladan, Vaasa | collected... | reverse complement strand
CCTAGATAGTTACTGCTCGTCCCTATGGTGGAATTAGCTAGCTCTTTCCAAAAGGGGCACCAGCAAGCTATTCAATTGTCAAAGTTCCCCTATCGTTTCTTAAATCTAATCTTAAACCAGAATTTAAAGGCACGAGCTAACAGGATATTGCTCTCTCTCTTTAGAAACCCGATCCAGATGGGGTCTTTGGTCTCCTCCAGTTTTTTACCACCCTCAAGCAATCGCTCAGCTGACCTAAATATTGACCTGGCTAGTCTTTTCAAATTTCCCCCTTTTGGCGCCCTCACCACCGGGGGGTACAAGGGGAAATCATGCAAAATCCCCAACCCCCCGGCAGCGGGAGCATGGTACTAATTAAGGCTATGGTGGCATGCCGGGCAGACCCGGCTATGCTCGCTATGATTGGTATGGTTGGCAACGGCCAGCTGGGCCCGTCTTACCTGGTGTGGGTTCTCTATGATATGGGAGCTGGCATAAGAGATGAGGTTAATCATGTCATAGCTGTTCTCCGGTGGGCTCTGGATTGCCAGAGCTCTTATTGTATCAGCATACTTTCCAGTAATCCCAGCCTCTTTCAGCATTGCCTCGAGTATTGTAGCTCTGTCCTCGGGGGCTATATGCTGGTCAACCATCTGCCGATACTGGCAGACTATGCGATCCAGCGAGCCGTAGGCTTCTCTGACCGAGCTGCGGAACCACTGCCAGATGGTATCTCCGCCACCACTACCACCACTACCACCATCATCACCACCGTTGAATTGGAACTCTCGTAGCACAGTGTTTGAGGTCATACCATTGGTGCAGGCTAGCCTCAGGATATAGCTCTGAACCATGGGGTCCACCGTCCCCAGTGGTGAGAAGGTAATGTTAGCTCCTGCCTGGATAAGGTCACCCTGGTTAACTGGCTGCCGTCTGTCACCGACAACCTCAAGGCAGACCACGAAGTTATCCAGAAGCAGAACTCGATGGAATTCGATGTTTGGCAAACCGCTCTCAATGGCTCTTAGTGCCCTCTCCGGGTTGACCATGTGGTACTCCTGTGGCTTGTCCAGGGACACTACAGAGCCATCCTTGATAATCAGGCTATAGCGGCCCTTCCTTCTCAGTAGCTCTGTGGACACTGTGCCAAAGGTTTCAGGACGTAGCTTGGTGGCTACATTCCAGGGCAGACCGACGAAGCTAGACAAGCTCTGAGCCCCGTCTTTAGTCATTTCCAGAGTCCTTGCCCCACCGCCGGGGCGAAAGGTAATCATGTCGGGGGTTACGACTACCCTGGTTCGTGGATTGTGCTCCACTTCACGCACCTGGGTATTGAGTATGGGTGCCATGCGCTCTAATACTTCTGTTTTGTCCAAAGTCTCCCTCCCTTCTATTTTAGTGTAAAAACAGTGTTTATTCAAGTATTTTATCCCTTTACATCACCCCCTTTCCAATTTGTTGCACGTCCTGGAAGAGACGGCTCAGGTCGTCAGACCACCATGGTGGCAGGTTGTTGTTGCACTTGAGGAAGTGCAGGTTATGGAAGTCAACCACCAGTGTGGCCTTCTTCTTGGCCTTCTCTCCGTTGATACCTTGGAAGAAGTCATAGGCTCTCATGGTGAAGTCACTCAACTCCTCCCGCTCAAACATCTGGTGAGCGTAGGTTGGCTCTTTCCACAAGATACGGTCGACCTCATGCACCACGTTGAGGTCAAGCTTCCTGGAGTGATGGCTGATGAAGATTATCAGCTGGTTGCGCTGGCCGCTTATGCCGATAAGGTTATCAAGCTGCACCGCATCGCCGCTCTGTGTTCTGCGGGCATGGGCGGATTGGGCTGCCTCGTCATAGATAACAATAGCGTTCTTGGGCCATTCGCTGACCCGGGAGACTATCTTCATCCAGGGAGGTAGCAGCTTCTGTAGTTTCTTCCTGACCGCTTCAGGGGCATGGGGCAAGTGGACAACCGCAGGAATTTGGCGCCGGCTATGAAACTGGTTAGCTGCTTCATGGGCTAGCCCTGTCTTGCCCTTGCGCCTAGCACCCATGACCAGTACCACACCAGGGTAGGGCAGGACTCTATATAATGTTGTTGTTTCCGGTGGCGACAGGATAGCTTTGGAATACTCCTCTTGCTTGTTCTTGCGCCATTTCTTAAGTTTTTCGGACCAATCTGTCATAAAAACCCTCCTACTATAGCTAATCGTTTGAGAGACCAAAAACGCAGAATTGATTTTTTAGCCATTCCTTTCAGCCAGTAGCTTGCTGATTTTAGTAGTGCAGCGATCTTCTGCCTCTCTTCTTTCTTGGTGAAGGTAGGCTATCTCGGTATTGACCGACTTACAAGTTTTCTTCTCCGGGTAGGTACACTCCATTACCCTCTGGCATCGTTCACCCTCAATGAAGCGCTTAGGTAGCCAGCAGTTGACGCCCATCTCCTTTAAGGTGACACTAACTGACTTGCCTCCTATTTCCTTTACCACTATTCACCTCCTTTTTAGATTTTTCTTCAGGACTTTCCCAAACTGCTCGACCATACAGCAATCAGAGGCAACCAAGTGCTTTTGGGTAAATCCCAGCTGCTTTGCCTTGTTAATCAGGTTGAGCAAGGCTTGCTCAGTTTCCCGGGTTATAAATATAGCCATGCCTATTTACCACCTTTCCCTTATTTATGTATGTATTTATTTAAGTATTATGGTTATATCCTCTGTCGTCTGACCGCAACCGAAGGTGGGTAGGTTACGACTTCCAGCTCATGCGTCTGACCGCAACCGAAGGTGGGTAGGTTACGACTTCCAGCTTATGGAGCTGCACGTCGTGCTCTGACTCGTTCTCTATATCCGGATCTATGCCGAGTTCCCGCTGTTGTTGTGCCAGGTAATCCTCAGCATCACCACGGTCGCTGAAGCCTTTGACATCATCAACACAGCCGGCGTATACCGATATTACTATAAAGACTATCAATGTTCACCCCCTTTAATGCCCGAACTGGGGCATCGTTTGATTGTGTGTTGCGTTTGGCTTTGTCCGCCAGAACGTGTCCAGTCGTCGGCTCCCGTTGCAGTAGGGATACGACCCCCGCAGCATGCCGTCGGGTCTCACTCGCATAGTGAATTCCTCGCCATGGGGTTCGCCTGGTCTTAGCACGTCCTCGCAACCGGAAGCGCCAACGCAAACCGCTTTTGCCATTCGACACTTTGCCGTCTTTCCGCTGGGGCTAACTTGTGTTACAACTAGGTAGTCAATGTTGGTCTGGTCGTAGCCCCAGCTGGTGTAGAAGAAATCTCCGGGTTTTACTTTATTATTCAGCTTTCACCCCCTTTATTTATTTGAGTTTTGTTTTTGCTCCCGCCTCGTACTAAGAATGTATGTAAAATCCCTCGTCTCTAAGTCCCTCGCAAGCCTGTCTATGTAAGTAATCCGGGTAATGCTTGCCGTAGGTACACTGGAGCGTAAAATGTATATCCGAGTAGAATATGTCACCTTGCCACTCCTTACCAAAGGCGGCGAAAGGCCTACGCCGCCCATTGGCCAAGTCTTTCACCAGCTCTGATACTGGTACGTTTTTATTGCGCATAGTTCCCCCCCTTATCTTTATACTGCGATTGTGCCGTCTCCACAGATAGATTCTGGTAACTGCGGATCGTTTTCTCCCTCCTCTTCGTCTTCTACCGTGTAGTCGTCATCATCCGGTGCGCCCGGGTCTTGTGCAAATTGCTCCGTAGCATCAGCCCAGGCTGATTGCAGGCTATCCCCATAGCCAGATAGTGTTACCTTGAATAAGTAGTGTTTCATTTCCTTACCTCTCTTACTTTTTTATTGCCACTCTCCACACTCTTCGCAATAGCCGGAGCCGCCGTCTACATACTGCAGAAAGACAACCTCAAGGCTACCGCAGAATATACACTTGAGCGGTTCAAGCGTATATTCAACCGCCCTAACCTGGTCGCAGGTATAGGTTTCCATGCTATCACCCCCTTTACTTATTCCTAGCCTAATCAGCTAGTCCTAGCCCACAAACTTGGCGCTTGTGAGCTAGATTAGCCGGTTAAGTGTTTAGCTTTATCCCGTGCCTTGACAGAAGCCGCCTAGCCTCTCCAATATCGGCGCCCTCTTGGCTACGCTTTGCCTGCGCCAGAAGCCCAGGGATATACTTTGTGGCCGTCTCTATCATCGCCATATTGAGGTCGCCATACTCATCGTCAACCCAGTAGGTCATGCCATACTCAACGCTACGAGGAATACCGTTGGCCTCGGCGTTGCACTTGTCAAACTGGCTGAGGAAGACGGCTATACCGTCTCCACTCTCAAAGTAATTAGAGTAGAAGCCTGCACGGTTATAGTGAGCTATAAAAGAGCAGTGTTGTATTAAGTGATTATAAAGAGCCTTGTTAAACTGCTCCCACTTCAGCCCCCCCTTGAGAAACCGTTCCCACTGCCTGAGTACCTGCTCCTTCTCGGCGGCACTCATAAATCTTGAGTCCTTCACTGTCTAACCCCCTTTTATTTTCTTTTCCAGGTCGCATCCGCCCTCAAGCAGGCAGATACGGCAAGTCCCCCGGCACTGAGCATATATTTCACGCTCTGTCTTGGTTAGCTTCAATTGTCCTTCACCCCCTTATTTAGATTTTCTGGCCTTAAGTTGACCCTTGACTTGCTTTATTTGTTTTAATTGAAATACCCTATCTCCGCAGTTGATATTCCTGTTTAGCCGTCCGCCATAGTAAACGGCCAAAGTTGAGGCCGGCTTAGCCTTGTCGCAATCATCACAGAGTATGATGCCCCATCTGTCCCAGGCCATGTCTCCCCTGCGGAGGGGCTTATTACAGCCAAGTCGCTGCACAGCTCACCCCCTTTATTAGGTTTTTGGTAGTTCAAACTCGTAGTCTTCTACGCAACCGATGGCATTGACGACGTCTTCAAGAGTATTTATTCCCTGGCACATGTCAACCCTTACTATTGGATAGCCCCAGGTTGGCTGATAGTCCCCATTATCGTTTATGGTCTTGTCTGCCCACATGTCTGAGAGGTAGGACTGTGCCTTCTGAAAGGCCTCATCCATGTCCCCGGCATTGCGGATAAACCTGCGGGTGTGGTACTCTTGCTCGCCATCTCGCCACCGATAGGTGGCTAGGTATAACATGGTTCACCCCCTTATTAAATTTTGGAGCTAACCGCCCCACTGCTGGGGGCAAAGTTTCACCTTGCCCCCAGTGGGTCGAGCGGTTAACTGCCTTTCTTAGACCCGACTCGGATGGCCATTACCTGCACCTGGTACTTGACGCCATCTTCCATTACCTTCCCCTGACCCCTGAAGCCATCGGAGCCAGTCTTGAAGGCAGTCGGGCGCATCTCGACCGTGGCAGCAGCCTTGCTGAGTATGTTCTGCCCTGTCATTAATGACACCCCCTTATTAAATTTTCCCTAAGTGTTGGCTAGGCTTAGTACGCACGCCTTAAACCCTTTGATTACTTTCCGACTATAGCCGACACAGTAGCGGTTCAAGTCAATAGTGTTACGCTTTGGTAGACTATTAGCGCTGCGTGTCAGCAGTCGGGGCGTCAGCTTTCCACCGCCTTTTGTGAAAAGGCCGACGACATTGCCTTGGTAGGTTAGGTAGTATTTAGGCTTGTCGTTGGCCTTGGCCTTGCGCTCGGCCTTTAGTTTTGAGGCACAGTTAGCACAATAGCCATCTTGCCAGCGGGGACGCTGCTCACAGATGACACACTTAGTCATTGGAGCACCCCCTATTAAATTGTTTGGTGTTTTAGCACCATCAGCGCCACCGAAGCCGAAACCTCGATAGCGCTATTCGTGGTAAAACAAAATTCCCCCTGCTAATGGCAGGGGGTCTGAGCCTTAGCCTTTCTCCAGTTTAACAGCCCACCCCAACACCCCATCACGACAAACCCACTCGGGACTTTTGCGAGCGGAATTCTCCCGTGCCCGGTAACAGCCTATAGGGGCTTGCTACTGCCCTCGTTACCTGCCTCGACACCAGCCCAGCATGCCCACAGAGCCTCTACATAAGGATGTAGGAAGGGACTTGGCGCCAGCCTTGATAACCGCGCTGTGTGCTCTTGGAGTCGGGGGAGACACCACAGCCGTTGCACGGGCTTCGTTTGCCGAGCCGAATACGGCTATTCAATTTTGCACTTTTACACCCTGCAAGGTGAGTCGTATTCGCCGAACTCGCTAGGCAGATTTAGGCCTGCCATCCCCCGTCCGTTATCATCAGGACGGCTAGAGCTAGGGCTTTTAGCCCATACCGAAGGCTGCGTTTCCACGTAGAACCATATGCCCAGCGTTCCGGCCGCAGTTCCCTCGTGACCCCCAAGTCCAACAATAGGGTTAGCATGACACCCCACGACCCCCCGCAAGAGGGACAAAGTCCCCCCTTGCCAGCCCCAGGAAGGCGGTAATGCGGGCGTGAGGCCGTTTTCCCCCCTTGTCTTATCCAGAAGGGTAGGCTATTCAGATAACACTAAAAAGAAGCCCCGAGGCTATTATATAACCCCGAGGCTTCTTTTCCAGTGCCTCTAATATAGCTAATCGCATGACCTCTAAAAAACGCAGAATTCAGTTCAAGCTAGTAGTAGTTGAGTGCCTTTAGTTTTAACAAAGTAGCTCATTTTAGCCCTTTCCTTGTTAGTGAGCGCCTTGCCTATCAGTCTTTTAAGAACTAGCGGTTTAATATCAACTGGCAGTAGTCCCCATATTCTTTGAGCTTCAATCTTGCCATTTACCTTGTTTTCGAATTCAACCTCGCCGACAATTAGCTCCGCCAGTGTTACCGGATTACCGCTATCGTCTTCAGTAATACTATCGAGGCTATAATGCTGGCGTATCTTATACTTGCGCCACCAGTCTTGCCAGTCACACCGTGCTATAGCATAGGCTAGCTTCTCATCTGATATTTTAGTCTTGAAGACTGCCAGGGCAATGTCCTGGAATAAGTCCATTCGCTCTTCTTTGGGCACTTTTCGACTGAATATATAGGCTGCTCTTAGTGAGTTTTTAGCCTCTATAGTCAAGGACTTGATAGCTTTGAGGTTATCTTCAACCTTCAAGCCAAAGTCTGAACCTTCAATAGGCAGTGCACTGGCTAGCATTTTAGCTATATCCCGGTATGTTACCTTTAAGTAATTCTTTTGCATGTTTTCCCCCTTGTTTTAAAAATTTGGGGTCATGCAACTAGCTAGCATTTTAAGGCTTTTATTATATTGTTAAAGTGCTCCAGCTTGCCAGACTGGCAATCCTAAAAATTAAGATTGATAATTTTAGCTTTTTGGCCTCCAATACTATTATACTTTAGACGCTACAGTCTAATATCTAAAAATAGCTATATTTACATTATATTTGAAGCTATTTAATATTGTCAAGTTTTTTGAGGAATATAAAATATATTTTAATTAAAGTTTAATTATAGCTAAAATTAATGTTAATTATAGCCTTATGGTAAAACGGTAAAAAGGTAAAATCGTAAGGTTGACCACCTAAAGCAAGAGGAGAGGGTTAGCCTATTACAGCTAGCCCTCTCCTCTTTTGGGGGCTACCGTCTCGCTCTAGTGTATTGGGTTACTCGTATCCTTTGGCTCGCCCTGAGTGGCTCGCTCATATTTCTCGGTTTCCTCTATTTTCATGGCTCGCTCTCCGTTAATGGGTTACCCCTTCTTTATGGCTCGCTCGGCTCCCTTGGTTTCCTCACATCTTATGGCTCGCTCATATATAATGGTTTACTCTACTCTTATGGCCCGCTCATATTCCATGGTTGGCTCGCTCGCCCTGTATGGTTTACTCCCCTTTTCCGGCTCGCTTCGTCTCGATGGTTTTCTCTCACTCAATGGCTCGCTCATTTTCTATGGGTTACTCATGGTGATTGGCTCGCTCCTACCTTTTGGTTTACTCTACTCTTATGGCTCGCTCATCTTCCGTGGGTTTCTCAATAACCCTGGCTCGCTCTTATTTCTCGGTTTCACCCAATCATATGGCTCGCTCTTTTTACCTGGTTTCCTCTTTTCTTTTGGCTCGCTCTCTTATACTGGTTTCCTCGCTCCCCTTGGCTCGCTCGCCTTGTATGGTTTACTCCCCTTTTCCGGCTCGCTCCCTCATAATGGTTTTCTCCTTTCAAATGGCTCGCTCCTTCTCTCTGGTTTACTCTACTCTCCTGGCTCGCTCCGTCTCGATGGTTTTCTCTCACTCAATGGCTCGCTCTCATTTTAAGGTTTACTCTTCCACAATGGCTCGCTCGCTATTATTGGTTTCCTCTTTGTCAATGGCTCGCTCATATATAATGGTTTACTCTACTCTTATGGCTCGCTCTTTCTCAATGGGTTACTCTCATCTAACGGCTCGCTCCGTATTTATGGTTTTCTCGCCCTGAGTGGCTCGCTCATATTTCTCGGTTTCCTCTATTCTCCTGGCTCGCTCCCTGATTATGGTTTTCTCGTTATCCATGGCTCGCTCTTTGTTCCTGGGTTACTCACTCTCCGTGGCTCGCTCACTTTCTATGGTTTACTCTCTAATCCTGGCTCGCTCATATTCCATGGTTGGCTCGCTCCTCTTGGCTCGCTCTCATTTTAAGGTTTACTCTTCCACAATGGCTCGCTCTTCTATTATGGTTTCCTCATACTCAACGGCTCGCTCTTGCTAAATGGGTTACTCTGCCCTTATGGCTCGCTCTTTTATATTGGTTTCCTCCCGTTATATGGCTCGCTCTTTTTACCTGGTTTCCTCTTTTCTTTTGGCTCGCTCTTTGTTCCTGGGTTACTCACTAGCCGTGGCTCGCTCACTTTCTATGGTTTACTCTCTAATCCTGGCTCGCTCTCCGTTAATGGGTTACCCCTTCTTTATGGCTCGCTCGGCTCCCTTGGGCTAATCAACAGTGATGGCTCGCTCGCTTGTTCTGGTTTCCTCCCCTTTGATGGCTCGCTCATATATCATGGTTTACTCTAATCTTATGGCTCGCTCATTATCGATGGTTTCCTCGGCGTGTTTGGCTCGACTTAATACTTATTCAAAAGATACAGCTAAAACTATAAGCAAAAATAAAACAGCAGCACCTATAGCAACCTCCATACCAATTAACTGAAATATACCACGCCATAACTGCCCAACAATATATTTAACTTCCCCCTTAACATATTCAACATTTCGGTAAATACTATCGTTATACCAGTGCTTAGGGTCACAATCCTCAATAAGCTCAAGAGTTTCAACAATTTTGGGTATGAAATCTTTATAGTGCCCACAATCAAACCCATACCAAAAATAGCCTTTATCACGTTCATTTCCGTCACCCTTATCTCCAAAAGTCAATCCACCATGTACTATGAGAGGCATATTATTATAATTTTTGCCAGCCAAAATGTGCTTCAACGGCAAAGCAATATAACCGCAAAGTATACCAAGCTCCGGATTACGGAGTATCAGCGCCTTAATGCCGCTTTCAACATATTCAATTCTATTGGGCTCATTCTCCCATTCTCTTTTTTTTGGGTCTCCCATTCATTTCCTCCTTATTATTTCCTCTAATTTCTTGGCTCGCTCATTCCCAATGGTTTTCTCCTTGTCTATGGCTCGCTCGCCTATTTTGGTTTCCTCACGCTCACCGGCTCGCTCTGCTTCTATGGTTTTCTCCTTTTAGATGGCTCGCTCTTATTTCTCGGTTTCACCCAATCATATGGCTAGCTCTTTTATATCGGTTTCCTCCCGTTATATGGCTCGCTCTTACCTTTTGGTTTCTTTTATCCATGGTTTTCTCTATAAGCAGTAAAGTTGATTTTTCAACTAAAATCCTCTACTTTAACCTGTAGTACCTTCGCATAGGTTTAATATCCCAAGACTCAAATTGGGGCGAATCAGATTCCTCTTCCTTACCGGAGAACTCAACTAACCCTTCTCTGGCAAGCTGCTGGACTTGCATCTCAAAGGAATGATAACGAGGCTTATGATACTGGTGCCGCCGACCATTTTGGCTGGCGACCAAGTCAAGCTCAAACTTGTATGCACGGTGCATAGAGGAAATATAGTCTTCGCCCACATTAGCAAGGTGGCCAAGGATAAAACCCCTGACTGATAGGGGGTGGCGATTACCACCACGCTGCCTAGTTATCTTAATCTCAGTTACCATTACAACCTCCACTAATATAATAAATTTTGATACTTTATTTAAGACTTAAAATTTTATTGACATTTCAAATACTCTAGATTGCCATTTCTCATCTAATGGTCATGACCAGTCATTATCGTATGTTTGACGGCTTCTGTTAACCTTCTACAATCAGGTAAAGACTCATCTTGTGTATTCATTTACTTCATATCTTTCCAGGGTGGCGATTTAAGGTTGTAGTCACTTAAATGCTTTCTGCTTGTTTTAATCCTGCCCAATTGTTTGGCAATTTTTTTGTCACGGGGAATTGCAAAGATGCTGTAGGCTCCGTCGGAATTCTCGACAAGACTGAGTTTGTTATTTAGTAAATGTTTCAGGAAGCTCATCTCGAATCTATCCCCGGTATCAGACACTAGCTCTATAGACTCAACAACATATGGATTCCTCTCAAATATTTCCAGCTTCACGTCTTCTCTCCTTCCTTTTTTTTACTTTTTTCCTTCCAAAGGTCATCATACCACTTCCTCTGCTCCTCATCGCTGAACTGGATATAGCCCGCGGTCGTGGCCACTGAGGCATGGCCAAGCTGCTGCTGAAGCCGAATAAGGTCAGCATAGTTGCCTTTAGTGACCCGGACACTATGAACAGCCAGGCTATGCCTCAGGTGATGCGGGTGGGGGTGTCGCCTTTTAGATACCAGGCTGTCACCCACTTCGGTTATGCCTACCCTCTCAGCTGCCTGTCTTACTACCAGGTAAGACATCTGTCTCGTAATAGGTATCACAAACTCAGATTTAGCAGGTCTCTTATCCAGGTATTCCCTTACCATAGTCAGTGTCTCGGGGTCAATGTCTATGCGCCGTGGCGGATTACCTCTTCGTTTAGCATGCCTAATTATGAGTGCATTTTCTTCCCAGAGTATATTGGATACTCTTAACCCGAGGACCGGGCTTCTATCCTTCCCTGGTCTGACCAGCTCAGATATCCGCATCCCTGTCCTCCACAACAGCCTTATCAGCAATCGATCCCTGAGGTTGTCGCAGCTTTCAATCATAGCTTCCACCTGAACTGGGGTGAAAAAGCCTTTCAGGTCTTTCATTGCACGAGCGTCTACTGGCATCCCAAATCTCCCTTGTTAATACCTTTTTCTTTTAATTCTTCACGAATCTTCTTCAGATCCTCCAGGCGTTTTGCCACTATCTCAGAGTCAGTTATCCCACAAATACTAGCTTCAAGATTAGCCAATTCTTCAAGGTCATCATCAGTAGCAATGACTAGCTGGAGTCTCTCCTGGGCATTGGCAATTTTTGCTTTATTAGTTCGAAAATCATATTTTATTACGTTACGAAATGTAGTAACTAGATACCGCTGAGCGAAGGTCTGGCATTGGTTTAACCGCTTTGCCCAATCTTCCTCTTCCTCAGGTGTCCAGTACTTAGATATTTCATTTTCCATATTTATTCTTTAACACCGATATTTACTAACCCCTTTGCCACAATAACCCTATCGTAGTCACACCTACCCCGCCAGAAGTAGCAATTCTGGCAGTGAACTCTATCTATTGGGCAACCGTCACTTAAAACCTTCTCAAGCTCTTTTATTGTCTCGCTTATTTCATTTTCCCTTTTCATTCTTCCCTCCCTTAATCGGTTGAGTTTATCTTTTTCTCTGGGAAATATTTAGCCAGGCATTCGGGGCAAATTCCATGAGTAATTCTCTTATCTTCAAGGGGCTCTTTCTCTCCAAGCTCCTTACCACACCAGGCACAAACTATCCTCGTAAACGTTTGCGCAGGAGACTGTCTGCTTTAGCTGACAGTGGTTTACTCCTTTCCTCCTTTAACTCGAATATAATGATTCTTTCCTCCTTTAACTCGAATATAATGATACCTTCTTCCTTCTTGTCCCATTAGGGTTGGGGGCTGCTGGACGTTATTGACATCGCTAGGTTTTACCTTCCAATAGATTGTCATAAATAGAATCCTCTTCACCCTAACTGGGCCGGATATTTGTAGCCAGTGATAAGGTGTAAAGTAAATACTGTATTTCCCTATACTAATCATTGACAAACTTAACAGAAAGTACTATAGTATATATTGTAAATATAGCTTACTAGTGGCTAATTGTCAAGCCCTAGTTGAAAGCCAGAGGAGGCTAGAAATGGAAATAAAATGCCAGAATTATGGGTGGCTTGATATCATCAAGCCCTCTACCGTGTCGGTTATACTGGGGAGGAAGGGCATGGGAAAATCAGCCCTTGCTTATTACCTGACAGAGTTGACAAGCATTGAATACGGGTTGCTGCCAGTAGTAGTTAACCTGCCGGAGGAAAAGCGCCATCTCTTGCCCAATAACTTCGTTATTAAACTGCTTGATGATGTTAATCATCTGGAGGACTCTGTGGTTATTATAGATGAGGGCACGACAATGCTTCCCGCGGGACAAAGGAAGCTTGAGGAACTGGTCAAGGGATTTGTAGCTCTTTCGCGGCAGCGGAACCAAATAGTCCTCTTTATCTTTCATTCATCGTCAGATGTCGGATCAAGAATACTGAGGGGCATGGATGTTATTCTGGTAAAGGAGCCCAGCCGACGCCAGATACAATTTGGGTCCAAGGATAACTGGTTTGGAGAATTACTTACCGAGGCGAAGGATAATTTTAAGACCATAGAAAAGACGGGCGGTGATAAAAGGGGTTATACCTTTGTTGATTCCGAGGAGCCTGACTTTAGGAGTTTAATGCCCAACAATCTGCCCTCCTTCTGGAGCAATGAGCTATCAAAGGCCTGGGCCAATGTTGACAATAGTAGTCTATCAGTCTGCAATATTTGCAGGCGTCCGGCAAATCTTATAAACGGGCTGTGTCCAGTCTGTTATAGAAATACCTTAGATGTTAATCTGGCAGAAAGGATTAACCGGGAGGCTTATAGGAAGGCTCTCAAAAAAGGCGATATTAGCCTTTCTCAGATGAAGGATGATATTCTGGGGAGTCATCTGGACTAGGGCAATCTAATAGGACATCATCGTCTTCGACCAGGATTTGGCACCTTTGACCATTTTTGTAGGCAGAGGGTACAGAGCTGTCACCCTTACTTAGAACTTCTCTACTAAATTCTTCGAAGCCCTCGTCGGTTTCAATATCAATAATCTTGATATCATCCCCATCAATACTAAATTCAGAATCACTAAGGGCCTGTTTAAGACGTTCCGTCAAATCTTTACATGGGAGACAGTGTTTAGCTGTGTAAATCTTTATTGTCATGATGCTTCCTGAAGTATTCCGGGATGCAATTCTTCATTTTTTCCATAAGCTCAATCTTGCTGATACCCTTCTTAATACCGCAAAATTTTAGGGCATCAGAGAACAGCTGCTGTTGCTTTGTCATAGGATACTGTCTAGGGCGCTGCTTTAACTGGTAACCCCTGTGACCGCCTGATTTTTCCATATCAAATTATAAGGGGGGCAATAATAATGCCCCCCTTTATCTGCCTTCCTTTTGCCTTAGTCGAGCGACTTAGCGCATCTTCGGACCAACGCAGTCCTTCATCTTGGTCTGGAGGTCGGCTTTCTTAATGCCGGAGTGAATGCCGCACTCAATGGCAACCGCCTTGACCTTAGCCTGTTGTCGGGTCAGTGGATACGGTCGAGGTAGTGCCGCGATATAATAGCCCCTATTGCCACCAGTGATGTAGGCAGCATCCCGGGCTTTATAGGCCTTAGGACGCCTCTTGGGTGCACTATAGGCTCCGCTTACAGAGATTAAAGCCATTTTGAACTCCCCTCTTTTAGCTTCCTGGTTTTTCTGGTCTTTAATGACCTTTATAACCTTGTCGACCAATTCATTTTATAATAATCCTGAAAGAACGTCAAGCTCCCTTTATAATCCTTGTATTAAACTTATATTTATCTGCCACTGCACTTGCACTCAGTCATGGCGTTTACTATCGCCATCTCAATACTGTTTATATTGTTGGCAAGACTCATGTCAATCCTTTCTGCGATGCAGTGAGCCAGCTTAAGTACTTCCTTTTCGCAACTATTTTCGCTCTTATCCCTTTGCTTTACTGGTTTTAGCTCCTTGGGCAGAGAGCACAGGTATTCCGCTTTTTCTTCTGTTTCCGCCCTCTTTGAGCACAGTTTTGCCCCAATACACATATCGTGCTGACGCTCCTCCTTGGTTTTCCCCGTACCAGTCATATATTGTCGCATACACTTGCGGTACTTATCCTGGTTCATACCTGCTCCCCTTATTCCTATTTAGGGAATTTACAACTACACCAATAGGAAAAATACTCCGTAATTAAGCCATTGATGGCTTCATCAAGGTCTAACCATATATCCCCTATGGCTTCATATTTATCAGAGGATAGAATTTTCTTTTTCTCCAAGTCCTCTAAATAATGACTTAGACCAGCATTATCCTCTCCGCTTTCCCTTAGAAGTTGTGCCACTTCGCTAAAGTTGCAACGGTTTGCGGCTTTTTCTATACTCCCAACTAGGAGAGGCCACCGTTGCTTGAACATAGCTTTTGATGCCTCATCTGGTAATTCTTTATGGAAAGCATCACTGATTTTTTCGACCTTTGTAAGTGCAATTCCTACAGCCTCAATACCCTTATCTGGCATAGGTTCGCCTCCTTTCTTTTTGGAATCTTCATAATTATACCTACTCCTTGTTTTCAGGGGAGATATCGATAGTATTCCACTGCTTGCAGTTGGGGCATTTAATCTTGACTATTCCCCAAAGAATTGCCTCGCTTCCAAGATAACGGCCGCAGCCGGCACAGTGTATTTCCCTGGTCTGCACCATCTGGTTCTTGCCGATTTCCTCGGTAGCCTCAACCAAGCCCTTCCTTACTTCTTTACTCACCAGTATCTAACCCCGAGCGAACTAAGCTTCTGCTGTATTTCCCTCTTTGTTACCTTGTCTCTGCCCTTGCTTATCAGTTCCCCAGCATAGGACGTCATATCATGACCCCCGGTTATACCAGATAGATATTCAGAGAGGGCTTTGCCGTCTCTGACATCAATATATCTATAGACCCGGAACATATTGGGCAAGGAATGTTCGTCTCTCCGCTTGCAAGGGTTGCAGTATTTGCAGAATGTGTCCCAGATGGCATCCACAGCTAATTGCGCCTCGGTACCCAGCCGGCAGTAGCAACCATCGCAGGATGGGCATCTCTTCCAGCCACAAGTTGGGCAATATTTTGACTTCTCTATATCAAAGCTCTCACCGCAGGTAAAACAGGTGTGATGCTGCTCATGTATTATCATCCTCATCTTGTAACCCCTCCTCAGCCAGGAATAGTTCTTCAGGTTGTTTTAATTCCTGAGCTTTTTTTGGCCTTTCCAGGAATTTTGGCAGGCTGTCTTCAATTTGAAGCTCCGATACCTCTATTTCAGTTGCCTCATAGCCCCGGCTCTTTAGGTAGTCAACAAAACCATTACACAGCTCTTCACTGCCCTCGCATGTCTCGCAATAGCTTTTCTTCTTATCCTGGGCAGAATCTTCGACGCAACTGGAGATCTTGTCGCCCTCCCAGAGAGTAACCAGTATTTTCCTATTTTCCTTTGATAGCTCCACCAGCTTTTTTGCTTTTGATATGTCCATTTACTTTATTCTCCAAGCCTTTGTTTATACTCTTTGAGTAGTTTAACTAGGTTTGATATCTTAACCTGCTGGTAGTAGTGGGTGATAACAGCGCCAAAGGCACCACCAATGACGGTCATGCCGGTAGCAAGCAAAGCCTGATTATCAGTCACGGCACCGTAGACTACCAGGAAGGTATTAGCCACCATACCAAATAATACTACTATCAATGTTATAAAATCTTTCATATATAAATCTTTTTCCTATTTGACTACCAGCTCTCCAACAGTTCCGAAGTCATACTTGGCTACCGGGCCATAATCATAGAATAATAATTGCCCAGCTTTCTTACACCCCACCCGCCATGATTGCAAGCTAGCCCGGACAGGATACACCCCCCTAGGAATAGGTTCTTCAACCCATCTACCGGAAACAATACGTGAATAAACTGCCTCGGCATTTATCACAGCGTCATAGGTATTATAAGGATTGTCGAGGGGTACAAATTCAGGGTTGCCAATACAATAAGCTATATTGGGGGATAAGAAGTTCTTACTAAAATTGGCACTGTATTGTCCTATTGATAGGGTAAGGCCGTAGTACTGTTCTCCTGGAAGCAGCTCTGGCAGATAGATTGTAAAAGGAATTTGGAACGGCTCACCAGATTTAGCTACCGGGATGCTGACGTTGACCAATGCCGGAATGTTTTCAACAGGTGCTATATTCGACTGCATGACATCAAGCAGCGTTGTGTTTTTGTAAAGGCTAATCGTTACTGGCTGGGTTATTCCAACCCCCTGCCTCTTAAAGAAACCTATATTTACTATGGAAGTGCCGGCGACAATGGGCTCACTCAATGTTAACGCGGCAACAGCCGCCCCGTTTATCCAACTTCTAAACTGGTAATCCCAATCAGAATACCACCTGTAGTCTATCCTAAGGCCATCTACCACCGGGAATACCTGTGCTATCCCCTTTCGAGCCAGCCAGAGCTCCTGGGCAGCCCCGGTTGTGGTGGCTATCTTTTCGTCTATCTCAATGAGGATTTGTTGGTAGCTATACTCGGTCAGCAGCCTTACTGGGGCGATGGCGTTGGGACACCTAAGCTCTATTTTGCCGATGAATTCAATGTTGCTGTTTACCTCCAGGATTCCCTTGCAGAAGGTCGCTTGTATCGTTTCGCCCCAGTCCCCTATAAAGGGGTACTCTATCAGCTCCCATTGGACCGATAATAGCTGGGCTATACCTTCTTCAGGTGGTAGCTCGGGGTGTTCCGCGGCAATATGAGCCATCAGTTCGCTTTCGCTGGCGAAGTTGACCCCACAGTACGGGCAGGTGTAGTAAACAACAGGTGGCTGCTCGGGGTGCTCGGCTGCAATATGGTTCAGTAGCTCCTCCTCGGTTGAGAACTGTGCCTCACAGTAGGGACAGGTGTAAATGGGGGGTAGTGGTGGTTTAGGCTTGTACCAGGGCCAGTAGATATCCAAAAACCTTGGCAGTGGCGGTCCCTTGTAAGGTTCCATGGGCAGCCAGTTTTCTGTGGTGAACTCGGGTATTTCTATCGGTGGTCCTATATTGTTTACCATCTTATCTCCTTTATACAGTTTTTATAGAAAGCAAAATCTTCACCAGGGTAAATAACTATACTTTGCCTTGAAGCCTATAAGCTGCTCAGTTTTATACTATAATATTATCCTCCCAATTTCAATGTCGGAAAGAACTGAGTCCTCTTCTTCCTCGGTCCGCAGTGGGGGATGTAGTGCTTGATTGGTACTGCTCCTGCTGGGGCTATTGCTAATAATTGTCCTATATTGATATCTGAGCCTGATGTGGTAGCTGTGCCATTCCCTGTAGCTGAGGTTTCAGGTCTAAGGGCATATCCCATAGATAAAGCAACATCTGCTCCACTATCGAGTGATATATCATAGGCTTCATCCCAACTAGCAGGATTGTCAGTTACAATTGCGTAATTAGATTGAGTATTGTTATCGTAGATACCGCAGACCATCAATATCATACAGTTTTCTACCGATGGTGTTATTGTTGGAGCAGTTACTGTAGTTGATGATCCATTATCTTGTCCATTATGAGCATTTATTGGAGCAACTGTATTAAACGTTCCTGTTTTCCAAGCAGTAATTGCCCCCCGATTGTAGTTTGAGAGTGATTCTACTATTGTAAAAGTAAAGTCAGCAGCAGCCACATCAGTAGCATCTGCTATTTTCCAGAATAAAGCCGAGGTAAAAGCATAATCACCAGAAATCCATTTATCTTGTCTTATCTCTGTCCAATTAGCAGGGCTATAAACGTCTGTATCGTCAGCTAGACGAAAAGTAATAACCTCTTGCGCTATCATTAAGTCGCCTATTGTTAGTCCAGCAGGATTGACAATGACACATAAAGTACTAGCTGCCCCAGGGCTTACACCAACAGAACGAAGCTCAATTGCCATTAGACTCCTAAAGCGATAGCTATTTTCCCTGCCAAATCTGCACCGTATCCTGATTCAAAGGCGTAAACTATGTCCCCCGAGCATACATGCCCATATGACCAGCTGTATGTTATGGCTCCTGAATTTACTACTTTTAGCACATAGTGCGATGAGTGGTGCTGTTCACAATTATACTCGCCAGAAATCTTGGCTATAGTTAATTCTATCATCTTAATAATCCTTTACACTTGAATATTGGCTCAATAGTTCTCTCAAACCCTCGGCTAAGCAATACTTCGCCTTGAAGCCTATAAGCTGCTCGGCATTGCTGGTATCAGCCAGGGTATCCTGGACATAGTTCTTTATCGGGTTAGCGGTGTATTCTATTTTTACCTTGAGGCTCAGCGATTCCAAAATACTAACTGCTTCATTCAGGGAATAGCTTGTCCCGGTGCCGGCGTTAAACACGCCACAGGCAATAGATGAATCCATCGCCAGGATAAAGGCGGCCACCATATCCTTTACGAAGGTAAAATCCCTTGTCTGGCTGCCGTCGCCATAGATTACAAAATCACGCTTGTCTCTGGCCGACCAGATGGCCTGAGTCACCAGGTTGGCGAACCTGCCCTTAGCCTCCTCCCCGGGACCATATACCGAGAATGGTCTTATGCCGACTACCCGGCTGCCGTAGAAATCATGGTACAGGTAGGCCAATCTTTCGATTGACTGGCGTACCTCGGAGTAGAAATCGGTAACATAAACCGGCATGTCCTCCCGCCACGGGGTAGGATTTCTGTTGTAGACGCTCGAGCTGGAGGCATAGACTACCTTGGCGTTTACCTTCAGCCCAAACTCAAGTACACCAATGAACTCTGATATGGCCTTGCCGACCAGAGCCCGGTCCTCCCTGTAGAGCGGGCTGGAGCTGGGGATGCCAAGGTGGAATATCCCATCAATATCACTGGTGTCCACAATATCGGGTAACGACCCAGAGTTCCCCAGTATAAAATCAGCCTCCGGGTGAAGAAATTTAATACTCCCCGTAGTGAGGTTGTCGACCACTATTACCTGGTGGCCTTTCCTGATTAGCTCACCGACAAGGTTTGATCCAATAAAACCGCAACCGCCGGTGACAATATACTTCGCCATTACGCCTGCGCCCCCAATTTATCTCTTCTAAAGTCTAGCCATACATCGGTAACAACTATATTGCCGGTGCACTCGTCCTTAATGCCTTCCTTTTCTTCCCTCCTTATCCTTATGGACAGTTCGTCATCAGCCTGCAGCTCATGGTCAGCCATGTCGTAGGGAATGGCATTAACTCCGCTAAAATCGACCATAAAGGACTTAAACTGGGCAGCGAGTGCCCCGGTATTGGTTTCGATCTCGATAAGCTGTACAGTATCAAGCACTACCTGGTTGATGCTATTCCTTGTCCGCTCCCAGCCGATCTGGAGCCTGAAGGCGTGGTCGTCCTCGGCCGCCGCTAGGTAGCAATAGATACTAGCTTTGATATCACTGGCCCCATCCCATCTCCGGGGGAGGTTCCGCTTAAAGAAGAGCTCCTGGTCAGCAGCGTAGAGAGGTAAACTATAGCCGCTGGATGCCCCCCGGTGAACTATTGTTGGCTTCCCCAGCCCTGCAACCGAAGCCTGCTCCAGGTTAGGTCTGAGCCGCAAACTACACAGCCCATTATCAACCAGCGTCAGAGGTCCCCGCAGCTTTAGATGGGGCAGGTCGGTCTGCTTGACGCTGGTACTGGTCCTTGTCATTTTTAATCCTACTCAGGCCACTGTTTTATGGCATCAACTATTTCAGCCAGCTTAACCTCGGCAAAGTCGGTCAAGTTGATAGTGCTCAGGGCCATCTCTTTTTGTGCATCCCCATCAGGTACCTGGCCCAAAACCAGGGAGCTAATTATAGCCTGGACATTGTTTAAAGCTACGGCTATATCACCCTTGTGGTTACTTATAGTGGCCAGTATCTCCTCCTTAGTCATCGCCAACACCTCCTAAATTAATTTTACTGCCCCCTAAATACAATAACGGGGGTACAAAGCACCCCCGTTATTTCTATTACCTATTTTTATTGTAGAACTAAATGTCTAATCTATGCAATAAAGCCTCCAAGTATACGAAATTGCCGTCGCACTCAAGCGACGCCAAATTCGTTTTTGCTGCTCTCTAGGCTTGTTGGCCCATCAATGCCACCCCCCCCTAGAAAAATACAGGCAACGGCAAAATTGATTTCACCAACTCCTAATCTCATGGCATCTGGCGGCAACTCGGGTACTGCTAGGGAGTAATCCTTGGCCAGATTAAGAAAATCGCCGAGGTCTACCTGCTTATTAGTGGAATTGAGTGAAACATCCATTGTTATGGCTATCTGCCCGTTAGGCCTGGTTACCCTTATTAGCTCTTCTATGCCCTTCTTTACCTTATCTTTGGGCAGGTGTTCCAGCACGGATATGCAGTATACCTTGCTAAAGTAATCTGAAGAAAAAGGTATGCTGGTTATATCTCCAAAGGCGGGAAATACATTACCAAACCTGACGCCCACCTTTTCAGACCAGTCTAAACAGTCATTATCAACATCTATACTATGTATTTCCTTGGCTCCTTTCGCCAAGAGGAAGCGGAATAGTGAATAACCGGCACCGGCATCAAGGATAATATCACCCCCAGTGATCGGAGCAAGTGTTTGGTGGACCCAAGGGTACTCAAATCTTCTGGTTGTATGTAGAGAGTCCCTTGATTTTGCCCCAAGGCTCTCTTCAATATCAAATAGTTCTTTGGTCACTATAAAGTAATCAGCAAACGCTAGGCAACCATAGCTTGCCCAAACCACTATTACCACTCCTTGCCATCTAAAATGTCCCTGTAGGCTTCAAGGTAATTCTTAGCCATAATCTCTCTGGTAAACAGCCTCCCTACCCTCTCTCGACAGGCCTCGGGCTTTATTAAGTCTACCTTGCCTACTGCTTTAACCATACCATCAATTGTGTCACAGATAAAGCCTGTTACTCCATCCTCTAGTGTCTCCAGGATGGCGCCATCCGGAGTGGCGACCACCGCGGTACCGCAAGCGTTTGACTCTGGGACGATAAGCCCGAAAGGCTCACCCATTTTTGAGGGAAATATTACTGCTTTGGCGTTCTGATATAGCTCAACCTTCTTCTCATTTGGAGCATCCAAATAAAGCTTTATCTGCTCGCCGTCACAGGCCTGCTTTACCTGCTCCATGTAGGCTACATCTTGCACAAAGGAACCGCCGACGATATCTAGCCCAAACCCAGCCTTTTTAGCCACGTCTATCGCCACCAGTGGGCGCTTAAACGAATCAAGCCGGCCTACAAACAAGAGTCGGCTCCCTTTTTCTGCCTTAAATGGATAGCCTTCTATGGCAATTCCATTGTATACCACCCTTGAAGTGAAGCCCTGGCTTTGGTAGACCTTCTGCATCCACTTGCTTATTGCGAAAAGGTTTAATGGCCAGGGGGGCTTTGAAGCGCCCCACCAATCTAGGTTTAGACCTCCGTGGTGTGTGTGGCAAACCTTTAGCTCAGGCTTCTGTGCTTTAAGGGAATACTCCATACCGAACCAATCGTGACCGTGTATTATATCGTAGCCATCATTCATCAACCTTTTTGAGACCTTATTGATAGCATCGGTCTCGGCCTTAAACCAGTCAACTTGGACCTTCTCAAGTGCCGGGCCAAAGAATACCATCTCGCAGCCCTCAACATAGGAATCGTCAGGGGCAAAAACTGTGACTTGGTGGCCTTGCTTGGCCAGGGCATAGGCTAAGTCTCTAACTATAAGCTCGAGCCCACCGTAATTACGAGGAGGAACCCTGATAAAGGGGGTTGAGAGCAGGGCAATCTTTAACTTATCACTACTTAATCTTGCAACCGGGGCAGTAGCCTCCTTGGCAGACCGGATAGAAAAGGTTAATTTTGCACTTGAGTACTCTACGCCTGCTATTACAGGCTTAGAGATAACGGAGGATTCAAGCTTACAATACTTGGCAAAGATCTTCTCCCAATGAGCAGCCGGCAGATAGTTACGATGGCTTCGGTCACTTATATCCAGCTGATAATCTATCATGGACCCGTCCCAATGTAGGTTTACCGGCACCTCAATATATAGCCACCTTTTGGCCAACCTGACCATCTCCCTAGCTACAAAGTCAAGATAGTCTATCTCCACATGCTCCAGCGTGCTTAGTGAGCAAACAGCATCAAAGCTCTTGTCAGGGTAAGGTAAGCCATCTCTAATGTCAGCAACTTTTAATCTTTCCTTCACCTCAGGCTCACAATTATCAACAGCCCACTTGCTAATGTCACAGCCTTGGGCATCTACACCACTTGCTAGCAATGCCTTTACTAGAAAACCTTTGGCGCAGCCTATGTCTAGGACGCTTTGGGGATTGAAATTATCCATGATATACCTAGCTTCCTCCATAGATTTCTTGCCCTCGACTTCCCATGTGAATGGTAAAATATAATTGCTCTTTGAGGAATTGGGGGTGAAATACTCCTCGTCGTAATAATCGGAGCCTAACCTAGGTGGCTTTCTTTTCTTTGCCGTTGACACCTCACCCAAATCGGCAACCACTGTGAAGAACGACCACCCCTGGTAGTCTAATCTATCCAGAGAATAGTTCTTAATCTTGGCTTCTTTTAAGTGCTCTTTTAGCATCTTCTCTGTATAGTGCCTTACGTGACTAGTATTCTGAAAAGGCTTGTGGTCAAGTGACCAAGAATACTCATCTGGCACTGTTATAACTACATGCCTTGCTACCCTCTTTGTCTCTTTGAGTAATTTAACAGGGTCGTCTACGTGCTCAAGCAGTTCTGTATTTAATGCAACCTCAAACTGCTTGTTGCCAAAGGGAAGGTCATCGGCGCTTGCCTGGGTAAACCTATCTCTAGGGATTGGTGTTTTACCCAATGTTATCATATCCTGGGCTATCTTCTCATAGATGTCATTATCAACCCAAGTACAGTTGGCCATATCATAGGTTATGGGGCAGTCAGCGCAGCCGATATCCACTATTAAGGCATCTGGCTTATCTTTAATGAGTTTAGCTACCTCATTCCTAACCCAAGTAAATCTATCTAGGGGTGCTTTAAACGCGGTTATTACCATATCTGTTGGGCAGTCCGGGTGGGGTTCTACTTTAGCTTGGAAGCCAATTTCATTGAATAGTCTCTGGGCGTACTCCGGGGAAAAACCGCATTTATGGCTATTCTCAGGATAGTCAAGGTCGCCAAAAACCAGCCTAGACTCAAAGTCTCCTCCCCACTTATCCTTGGCTCCAATGAGTTTGGCTTGCTCCTTTAGGTTGGCAGTGATAAAAATAGCCCTGCCTTCAGGCTTGAGAATACGCCTCACTTCACTCAGGAAATCCCTTACCTTGCGCCAGGAAATATGTTCAAGGGCATAATTACAGAAAACCCCTTCGTAGCTCTCATCTTCAATCGGCAGGGGTTCCTCAAGGCTGGCCACAATGTTAACACCGGGTAGCTCTCGGCAGTCTAGATTCGTCCAGTGACCGGGGCAGACAGGGTTGCTCCCCCCCCCCAGCTCAAGAACCTTATCCCTTTCTGATAACCCTGATATTTTCATGATTTCGCCTCAGCCTTCTTCTTTTTTCTTAACATCACTCGCAAAATGCTTGCAACAATTTATTCACATCTAGAATCTTTTTATTGCACTCTTCCTCTAAGCCCATGAGCATTTTTCCTGTCTTCTCATCATAGCAGGGCTTTGAGTATACCTTCCCTTTATACTTGTAAGGCTGGTTAAGTTCATGTAGGTATAATTTTCTTTCTGGCATGATTCCATTGAGTAATAGTTCATCATCCAACGAGGCATCAAAAACATAATTTAACACTCTTTCTCGCAGTGCTTTATTCCTGTTTAATAGACTGAAACCAAAAAGGCATTCTTTTTCCCTGCATTTTAAGCAAATCTCCTTACCAACCTTAGGTCCATAAGCATAGAAGCAGTATTCCCCCGCTTTTATACCTTCAGGTGCTGTCTGCCTCAATATAACTCGTCCCTTTTTTTCGCATGTTAATAACATAGACTTTTACCTCCCTATTAGACTTGAAATAATTGGTCAAGGGCATGCAAATGAGCAAGTTCGACACAGTGGTATCGTGTCTCGTTTCCCTGCTGCATGAAGGTTCTGGTATTTTTTTACCAATTCACCTTGCCAAATATCTAAAAGCCTTTCTCTCTTTACATCCCCAACAATAATCTCACCATTCGGGTCATAGCAACAGAGGCAGACCCTTCCATCCCAGAGAACTATAAAGGATAGAAAAATGCTTATACATGGTATTTCACTGGGGTAGTCCTTCATAAAATCTTTATTCATTTGGCTGTTGCCAATAACAATGTGACACTGCACATAAGGGTGCCATTTTCGCAGGAGAAGTCTCGTTTCATAGTCTGTTATGAACGGCGGATGAAAGGTTGCCCCTACTGCAATATGTATATCCGGCCTTAATTGGCGAATTCTAGTTATCGCATGCTCAACCCTTCCTATCGTGCCAGGACTCAATCCTGTTAATCTTTCATAGGTTTCGTCAAAATAACCGTATATACTGAAACTAAGATACTTAAGAGTTCTTATCCTTACAAGTCGGTCGATTTTGCTGTCATCCAGCAGACTCCCGTTAGTTGGAATGGCTATTTTAGTCCTGGGCAGTTTACCCTGTATGCACTCAAGCACATATAGCCAGTCCGGGTTAAGGAAAAACTCGCCATAATGTATTGGGACAATTTCCTTTGTGGGGGTATCCCACAAGGCTATATCATCCAAAATGTGGTTTAGTAAGCCTCTCGACATCCTCCCCTTTTTCCTAGTCATATCAGAGTAGCCACAGAAAATACAGCTGGCATTACAATACGCATAAGTATCCAGATGGATATTGGGATACTCACTTGGGACTATTGGATTGGCTTTTAAGTATTCGCTAACTTTCATCTTTAATTAGCCTCTCAAATTCTGCCTCTGTTTTGCTCCAAGTATGGCTTTCTGCTTTTAGTCTCGCATTCTGCCCCATCTCCTTAACCTTCTCAGGCCTTCTCTTGAGCCAGTCAATCCTGTCAGCAATAGCACCAGCATCCCTTATCGGCACAACAAAACCTTCAACTCCATCCTTAATTAGTTCAGATACCCCAGCGCCCTCGCTAACAATAACTGCCCTGCCGTGCGCCATAGCCTCCAGGCAGGGGAGGCCGAAGCTCTCGGTGACTGAGGGTTGGCAATAAACCGAAATGCTATTGTAGAAATCGCTGACATTCTCCACTCTGCCCATTAACCTTACCCTTTGACCCTTATGGAACAGGTCGTACATGTTATTCTGCGACCAGCCACTCCCGGCCAGTAGCAATTCAGCGTCATTGTAGACTAACCCAGCCCAGGCCTTGAGTAAGTAAATTGTCCCCTTGTCCGTCCCGGTGGCTCCCAAGTAGCCCACCTTGAACTCATCGGGTATTGGCTTTACTTCGTCAGGCAGTTCTGTCCCGTGGGGAATGACTACCACTTGGCCCTTAGTGCCAGGGTTCTGCTTAACATAGCCAGCGCTCATCTTGCTGGGGCAGATTATCAGGTCGGCGTTCACTATGAAATCAGTGTAGAGTGACCACAGGAACGGGTCGGTCATATGCTTGAAGGGGTATTCTCCCTGCCACCTTTCCCATTCCTCTATGCTAAGTTCGAGATTGTGGGCCGGGACATCCACTATTAATTTGCTCGGGTTTACTACCCTTGCCGTTGAGCTAAAAGGGGCGCCGTTAAAGAAGGCGATGTCAGCATGCTTTACCTTCAAGGAGGTTAAATAGTCCCACATGAAGGGGTTGTCGGAGTATCTATCATTGAGGCTGATGGTCTCTAACGGGACGCCCAAGTCCTCTGATTTTGGACATACCACCTGTATCAGGTCGCTTACTTCTTTTAGAGCCTGGCACTCGTAGTAGGAAACTATTCCCCCACCATGCCCCTTACCAATGGGGGCAGTTGTGCAAAAAACAGATGTCTTCATGCTATATCCCCAGCGTCTCAAAGCTGCCATCAGGCTCTATACTGAAGGTGCCGATATGTTTGCAAAAAACCTCTCGGTCGATGACAGGTTTAGTTTGAAGCTCAGCCCAAATCTTCTCAAAATGCCAAAAATCTTCAGATGGTCCCCCGACTGGCCACTCAAAGTAGGGGTAACTCAGCCTTTCATATATGCTCCTGTGGAAGAGGGCAAAGCCCATGCCGGTCACATCAACTTGAATATGTCTACTTTTCTGCTCTCCTGAGACGGCAATATAGCCCGCACCTGCCGGGTTTTTCATCCAAGCGGCCAAGCACCTCTCATTTTTTCCCTTCTTGGCCCAGTATAGACCGCAGGCGATGGGCAAATTGAGGCTCAAGAGAGTCATAAGGCCGTTGTCCGGGCCGATGTTATCGTCATCCAACCAGAAAAAGTACTCGCAGTTGCTGGCCAGGGCATCCTTGGCCAATGCGTTCCTAGTAGTGACCAAGCAGCCGCCGCGGGATTCACGCCAAGATGTCTTTGCTGGCTTCTGTAATTTGAAATGGAACCAGTCCCGCCAGGCACGGTAGTCCCTATCGTCCCGGTGAGGGATTAATATCATCACCGAGCCCTTTTCTATACCTGGTTGTTTTGCTATTTCTGGCTGTTGAACCTCTGCTGGTTTTATATCCCAGGCTGGCATTACAACACCTCTCCTTTCTCTATCAATCTATCAAGTGATTCCTCTCACCCAGCCCTATGTAAGTGCATAGTGCCCGTCACCAGCCAGCCCTGAGTAGTTGGCGGGTCAGTAAATACCCAACCCGAGTTGCCCACGGTATCAGTGCTATGCTTGCCAGCATACCAAGTTTTTGCGGGTGTTACATTTGAGTAGCTTAATGCTAAATAATCAAGCCCAATAGTATTACTCCCACTACGCACCATAGCCCAACCAGCGGCGGCGGTGCCGACCAAAGTCTTAACATCAATCCCAGTGCTTCTAGTGAGATGTTGTATCGTTTGAGTAGTACCGTCTGTGAAAGTTATAGTTTGAGTAGTACCACCTAGTGTGAGATGGGCTATAGTATTATCTCCATCTATAGTATGAGCAGTACCGTTGAGTTCTACTTTATTAAAAACAGTATTAAGTCCAGTCAGGAATGCTGTCCCAGTTAATTTAATTGTAGAAGTACCAGCATTAAAAGTCATACCAGCACCAGATATTAATAAATAACCCGAAAGGTTTATGGTTGAACTTCCTAAATTAACTACCCTTGTAGCAGCATAGTTCCAGTTTAAGGAGGGTGTTGTTATATCGAAGTTGTTAGTTGTTAGATTGCCACTTTCAAGAATTATATAAACTGTTACAGTTAAATTATCAAGCATATTTAGAGTTGAACCATTACCAACCTGATGAAGATTTCCAGTTATTGTTTTTCCAGCAGAAGTTATGTTGTGTGTGTTTCCAGCACCTAATAAATATAACTTTCCAGTTCCACTTATCGTCATACTAGGGATAAATGTGATAGAACCATATACATTCAACTGATTTGTTTTAGCAAATGCTGGTGTATTAGTAGCTCCAGTCCAGTCTATACTTCTACAACTAGAAGTCCCGTCCACTTCTACTACTTGGGCAGCAGCATTAAATGAGTTAGCATCAAAGTAAACATCATCTGCTGATGTAGGAATATTACCATCTCCAGGTGCTCCACCTGACGCTAATGCCCAGTGGTTGTCATCGTCTGACCAAGCTCCACCATTTCCTACCCAATACTTATCAGCCATAGTACTCTTCTATATCTTGAGAGTTCAGTGAGGACATCAGTGGGGGGACTAGCCAACCTTGATCTGGGGTCATCAAGCAACTCCAGCATAGCTAAGCCAGTCTCCACTTAACGTGGCGCAAGCTCTAATTCTGTTGAAGTTATCAATATCCAGAGACCAAGCCTCGCCAGCTCCAAGGAGTAATCCATGACCCGAGTAGGGCTGGTCTGGTGCTGTGTCTCCGCCAATGAATAGATCCCCTGAAAGCGACTTTAGAGTGACCCCCTTGACATCTCCACTTAGTAGCAAGATTCCCCCAGATTGTGCACCTACCAATAATATGTCCCTAGTTCTGACTGCTGTGGGCGGTGCTAAATCTACTACTTCACCTGATACCGAGATAACACTCCCGGGGTCAACTGTGACATGGACAGTGCCGCTTAAGGACACTACATGTACGCCAGACTCAACAAAGACATGCTGCCCTGAAATCCATACGCAGAGACCAGATGCAACTTGCACCGTGCCAGATACCAGTGCTGAAACGAAGCCGCCAGATATTAAAGCTGCTGTCACAAATCCACCAGAGGTTAACGCTGCCGTCACGAAGCCTCCTGACTGAAGAGCCACAGTACCCGAGACCAGTGCTGATACAAATCCGCCAGATATTAAAGCCGCTGTCACAAAGCCACCGGACGTCAAGCCTGCTGTTACAAAGCCACCGGACGTCAAGCCTGCTGTTACAAAGCCCCCAGACTGAAGAGCCACAGTACCCGAGACCAGTGCTGAAACGAAGCCGCCAGATATTAAAGCTGCATTTACGAAACCACCTGAAATCAATGCTACTGTTCCAGAGACAACAGTGAGGACAGCACCAGACTGAGTTACATGAATACTTCTCCAGTCACCGCTTACGGCATCATAGCCTTCAATATGCACGTTCTGCCCTGATATATCGGAGGTTGCTGTTACTGTACCCGAAACAAGGGCTGAGACAAAACCGCCAGATATTAAAGCCGCATTTACGAAACCGCCTGACTGAAGAGCCACCGTGCCAGAAACCAGAGCTGATACAAAGCCACCTGATGTCAAGCCTGCTGTTACAAAGCCCCCAGACTGAAGAGCCACCGTGCCGGAGACCATTACTGAGCCTGAAAGTATACCAACCAACCCTGACAAAATACATATGTCTAGCACGCCTGAAACAATTGTTATGTCTCCCTGGTTAATATCAACCTGTCCTGAGGAAACGATAACTGTTCCAGAAATAACTGTGAGAACAGCACCAGACTGAGTTACATGAATACTTCTCCAGTCACCGCTTACGGCATCATAGCCTTCAATATGCACTATCTCGCCTGAGATATCGGTCTCAACTGTACCGGAGATCAGTGCTGATACAAATCCACCCGATATCAGCTCTGCGGTTACGAAACCGCCTGACTGAAGAGCCACCGTACCCGAGACCAGAGCTGAGACAAAACCGCCAGATATTAAAGCCGCGGTTACAAAGCTACCAGAGGTTAACGCTGCCG
>Ga0307380_10001979_pt1 | contig 29460 bp, 27 predicted proteins | sample UN3MG_FD_202239 | JGI IMG/M metagenome (GOLD analysis project Ga0307380, IMG submission 202239) | Soil microbial communities from Risofladan, Vaasa, Finland - UN-3 | ecosystem: Environmental > Terrestrial > Soil > Coastal area > Acid sulfate soil | place: Finland: Risofladan, Vaasa | collected... | reverse complement strand
AAAGATAAAATATGAGGTCTCTCGGTCTCTTGATAAAAAATGTTGAGGCTCCCCATGCGAGTTCAGAACCATCTTTTGAAGGGGAAACCGGAGACTCCTCCTGACGCGAGCGGGTCGGTTTGAGGCAAGCCCCGTGTCTCATTTTTTAGGGCTTTTAAGCTAAAATGAGACAAATGAGACACTATTATGGGGTGTCGGAGTGTCTCATTTTTTTATTATCTTTATCGCTTTTCCTTCTATTAAAGCTTCGGTAACTTTTTTATAAGCCGAAGATAAAATTCTTTGAAAAGTGCTTTGGGAAGTGTTCATCTTTTTAGCCGCCTCTTCCTGCTCCAAATCTTTTATATTTCTCAATCTCAAAGCTTCCGCTTCTTCGGTGGTTAATTCAATCACCTCCAAAAACCTCATTGGCACGCCTTGAGGTTTGAAATAAGTTACATTTGGATTAAACCTAATTCTTCGGCAAATTCTTGGTCTGACCATAATTGAAATGATTAAAGCTTAATGATATTCTTATAATTAAAGAAGGTCTTCCCGGCTCTCTCAAAAGAAAGAGCCGGGCTCTCGGCCTTCTTTTATTTTTGCTGGTCCTTTAGAGCAGCTTTTTCCTCGCGAATTGCGGATAATTCTTCTCCAAGCATCTTTTCCTCGTCTTCCAAGGCAGCAAGTTCGTTTTTAGGAGAGATAAATCTCCTGAATCCGAAACCTCCGCCCCAGCAACCCCAACCCCGTCCCATTCCTCCTCCGCAAGGACCTAATCCTCTACCGGTTCTTGGACCTTGCCCCATAGGACCAGTTCCATCTAATTTTGGCATAGTTTTATTATAATTAAACTTGTATTAGAGAGGGGGAACGACCTTTTATATTATGGCCTCCTCTATTATGAATATACACCCATAACCATACCTCTGTCAATACCCCAACTATCTCCAATTAAAAAAACCACCCTCTTGGCGATTTTTTGGTGGTTTGCTGTGTGTCCCGGTCTAGAACCGAGTCTTTAAGGGGAAATTCGGGCTATTTTTGACTTCCCTGCTTGACCCGTCTCGGTCGAGGCCGAAAACCAGAGTTGACACTATTTTCTTGATTGCGATGAATTCTTTGCCACCCTTAAGTGAATAAGTGTTTACAACGCGCATTTTAGTGATAAAAGTTAGGGAGCTTTAGTACTTGGAGTTTCTTCGACGAAAGGATGAACTACATTTTTCCATCTAACTAAATTTCCTACATTCTCTTCACCTAACGCAGGGAGGTATTTTTTCCCCTGGTCATTCATATCCTTAATAAGTAAACTTAAATTATTTTTTTTAACCGACTTGAATTCTCTAACCTTTGAATATAAATAATGCTTAAGACTATGCTGTTTTGCTTCAATTGTCGGATAATTTCTCCGGACACCTCTCTTATCGGATTTCCCGGGTTTTGAATCTCCAAATTTTGAAATATCCGTACACTGCACACAATCACAAACAGAAGAAGCAAATTCTGCGTTTTTACTACCATTATTCCCCCATTTATTGGCACGCAAAACTTTCACCAGATCGGCATATTTTAATCTCTTGTGCAGTGGTGGAAAATAATATTTTGAAATTGGCACTCCGCCCCCAATCGGAACTACCCCTCGAGACTCTCCATACTCGAGACCATGGCAAACCCCATCAAGTTTGTTGGACAATTTAGTGAGCAGTATGGAAAAATACCCACCGTATAAATTATGGACAGTCTTATTAGAGGTTTTAAGCGTAGATAGTGCTTTTATGAAATCATTTAATTCTTTTTCTGGCATCTCATCTTCGACAAAACTATCAACCCAAACTAAGAATCCTTCGCAGCCAAGAACAGAGTATGCAAAAAATACTTCTTCTCGCTTACTCTCATCTCCTAAAATTTCCCTAGAAACAACCAGCTGGGCAACTACGGGCATTGAACCACATTTTTCCGTAGAATACTTTTTTGTTTTATTAACGAGGTCTATATTCAAATCAAGCCAATGTTTGTAGTCATTACCGCTGATGAAGAAGTACGGAGCAACGATAGCGGCAGGTTTTAAATCTCTTTCTGAAAGGTTACTATCAGTATCTTTGATAGCATATTGAACATACTCAGCCTCCTCTTGCGAAGAAAGCTTATTGGTAATTGCTTCTACCTGGAACTTAGATACATTCTCTACAAAATTAATCTTGCTTTCTTCTGATGTAAAATCAGAAAATGAGATTTTCCTTTTCTTTGCGAGAGATGACCGAACTGGATCACCAAAGAATGTTGCCAGCTTTGAAAGAGAAAGCTTTGGTTCGCCATTTTTTCCCAATAAATACTCTGTTTCATGTTGAAAAGCGTGCGTTTGAGGATCAATAAGAAAGGGAGAATGTATTCGAAGAATGAAAGCTGATATAGCACCGAGAGAGTAGGCAACCATGTTTCCATTCAAGATCACCGCATCATAGTAACCACTACTAAAATCTCCGAGAAAGAAATCCTTCTCGGCATGAGTTCCGTATCTTATAAGGTGTTTCAGGTTATTAAGCATAAAGTAATTTCTCTAGTTGTTCCCTACTGGGCTGCCAAGAAAAATCTGTTTTTTGAGCCGGTCTTATTTCTTCTAGTTCAATGGTTTTGGATTTTTTTTCGAAAAAGAAAAGTCCAATTCCTGTACTATCTAACAGATTTGATAGCTCACCGCTTACACCCTTCTTTTTATTGGGAAGGCAAATATAAGACCTATCTACAACTAATTGATGATCTGCTGCCTGATCTATCGCCCTTCTCCAATCATTAATCTTAATTTCTATAGAAATAACCTCACGTTCTTTATTGACATACACTAAATCGATGCTGCGAGAAAACACAGGAGCCTCTTTCAAGACATGAGCGTATTTCTTTTTAAAATTTCTAAAGAGAATATTTTGAATTTGAATTTCAAGCATATTATGTCACTAAATTAAGTCGGGATTTAATTTAAGCTCATGTAGTCGTTTCTTGATATTGGAAAGTTTTCTCGTTACGTAGAATATGAAAATAATTAATAAACCGCCTAATAAAAATGTTACAGCTCCGACGTACGGATCAATGAGACCGATAATTAGAAAAGCTAACGCCAGAAAGAACGAGGTTCTGAGGCACGATTCGTTTCGGTAAAAAGATCTACTTAAAACAACTAACTCATCTTTGTAAATTCCGTATTTATCGAGGCCGTTAATCAATTCTTCTCCCCGTACATCTTTTACTTCCATAATAGATTCTGGCAAAAATTCGAGAGAGGCAACAAATTTTATCAACGCATCTGCGCGCTTTTTCAAAACGATTTTTGCTAACACTTCATGGTGTTCCTGAAAATCGTTTTGACTGGGTAAAAGATAACTTATACCGGAAAAAAGAACCGAAATACCCGGAGAGATAGCCGAGAAAACTCCCAATTGAGCAAGGCGTTCAATGATTTGTACAAATATATTCCCCATAGTGTCAATCTCGGATTATGTCGGCTTTTATTTCTGATTTTCTGGTCCAATCAACTTTTCCTTTACTATATTTTCTATAGATATAGGAAAGGATTGAAAAAAGCGATAAAGAGGCAATTTTCTCTTTGAATTCAGTTAAAATCTTTGTTTGATTTTCTGAAAGCCTTGAGAGTAAATTGGCTTCAATAAATCTCTTACCAACAACTGTTAAGAATATCTTTTCTGGTTCGTGAAAATCTTGTAATTCTGATTCTTGTATATCAGAGACGGGAGCATCGAGAAGTTCTTTTTCCCATCTATCAAATTCTTCTCTTTCGGCCATGAAAAATTCCCCGTTCTGAGGAAACGATTCAGATGAGATAAAACTAATACCTTTGAAAAATTCTATATCATCGGGTACTTGTTCTGACCACGGACCGAAACGCCAAGCCATAAATTCTGGGAAGCTTTCAATATCTGCCTGAAAATCCTTTTTGATTTCCTGCTCAAAAAGAAACATAGCCTTCATCAAGCGAGTTGCCCCAATCATTCCTTCTGGAGAAAAATACAAAAGAAGTAGAAGTATGTCCTTCCCCTTTAACTTGATTTTTGTAGGCGTAAAAGCCTCCATATTTATCATTTTACAACAAATAGCTTAAAAGTACACGAGCATTTTGCAAATAACCTAGAGCTTTTTTATACTGCAAAATCTCGCTCTCTGGTCATCCATAATACCGCACTGACTGGCGCTGCCGATATATGAATTAATTTTGTTCTTATTTTTCTAATCTCAGCGGGTATGGGCTTAGGGCGTCCTGGACCCGTCGTGAAAATAGCTTTAAAATAGGCCTCTCGGTCGGCCTCGATACTGCGCTGACTCGTGCTGTGAGCCCCGGTCTAGAACCAAGATTTTAAAGGGAAATTCGTGGATTTAAAGAGGCACCCTACTGGGGCCTATCGGTCGGAATTGTCTTAGGAGGAGATTGAGCTTGTTTCTCTTGGTGGCGCTCTTTAAATTTGTCGTACTTGCGAGTTAAGGTATACACATAGTCACAGATTGCCATTGTAAAATCTAAAATATCTCTTGCATCTTGCTTACTTATATGTTTATTGCTTGCATGGGCTCCAATATTTCCCATTTGGCGAAGAGTTTCTCCCCATTCTGCCAACCTTCCGTCAATAATTTCTTTAGTTTTTAATTCTTTTAACTTATCTGGTAACGATTTGCCAGATACTGCCAAGTCAACACACAAAGATTCTAATGCCCGCCTACACATTACAGTACATGCTAAATTCGCATTAATATTAAAACACTTTTCAGCTTCTTCGAGGGATTGTTCCACAGAGGTTGGTAAATCAAAAAAATTTTTCTTTGGATATGGCCAAACGCGTTCCAAAGGACCATCTTCCAATTGGGATTCATCTGCTGTTCCTCCTACATCTAATTCGCTAACTACACAAATTGGAAGACTACATATTGGACATTTTAACAAATAAACAACCAAACCTATATCCAATTCTTCTCCGAAATAAGTACTCGAAGACAAAACCTCTGCCCCAACCTTTGATTCGCAGGTCGGACAATCAATAAATTTTATTTCTTTATTTTGTTTATCCATAATTTTACACCTCTCGGTCTCTTGATACCGAGCACAAGACTGCTGCGGGTAATAGACGATGTTAGAACCTGTTTGGTGGATAGTTTGGCTTAAAATCTTACTGATCCGTTTCGGTTGGTGGCGTTATATTTGCTTCTTTCGGCATATCTTTGATAACTTCTTCGGTTAATGCATCCATTTCAAGCCAATGAACCGTTAGGTCAATCAGCTTTTTGAGATCTTCTAAGTCTTTGCCCTCCCATTTTCTTAAATAGTGTGTTTCGTCATTGCCAAGCCACGTTGCTCTTTCCGCAACATTTTTAATATTTTCATTTTTAATATCGTCCGAAATACATCTACCAAGATATTTTTTCTTAATTTCTTTTTCTTGCGTTGGTTCTAAGCTTATCAGATAATCCTTTATTAAAAATTCTAATGATTTTCTATAACCTACTCCACAAACTTCTAACAATCCATCCTGCTCGGCATTAAGTGATTGATTATAAATCGTGCAGAAATTTTCAGAAATATTTTCTATTGTTTCGCTAAATTCTCTTCCGATTTTAGTGACAGGCAGACAATTTCTGAAAAAAAATGAAACACAATTAGAGTCCCTTGTTTTGTAATTAGCAATGAATAACTTTTGACAGACTATTCTTGGACACCTAAAAATCATTTGTAGACAATCATCTTTATTCCATTGTGCTGAATTATAATAAGCTTGAGAATATAAAACTGGGCTTGTCGAGTGATGACAAATTGGACATTCGTCTGGATAATAGTTTATTGATACAGATTTTTGTTGATCCTCGTTGTCGTATGCGTTGATGTACATGAATATTTAAAAATTAATTATGATTCTTTTTTATTTCGACTTTATATAAGGGTTGCTGGGGCACTTCGACTCGAACGCGTCTCAGTCGCCCTAGCGCCGTTCAAACCTATTTAATAGATAATCTAGTTAAAAATGTGGTGAATTCTTTAATTCTTTCTTGTAAAAATTGATCCTGTAGCGAAATTCAGCTGGCTTGGTTTTCTTTAGATAACTCCCAATAGTATCAGCGAATGCCAGTAAGATTAATTCTAAATATATGTTTGAAAATTTCTTTTTGAAATTTTTATATTCTTTCTGAAAATTCTTATTCTCCAAACCAATAATGTCATGTATTACGCCGTGATTTCTAACTATATCTGTGACAATCTTGAATTCTTTTTGAGAAAGACTGAAACGCTTTAATATCTTTTCTGTTTTTTGGACCCCTTTCTTTTCGTGGCCCGGACAACCCCTAGCCCCGCCACCTAAATCAGTAATTGTTTCTTTTTTACCAATATCATGTAGTAATGCGGCGACATACAATAAGCTTTTTCTTGAATTTTTATCAATGATTTTATTTAGGGCCTGTTTAATCTCTTTCTTTGAGTTCCGAATGATTTTTTCTAAGTTATCTAAAACAGAAAGGGTATGATCAAAAACTGACTCTTCGTTATGCCACGGATTATTTTCAACTACCTCTTCCAACTGATAAAACTCCGGAATAAGCTTCTCAAGCTCCTTCTTCTTTATTTTTTTAATAGTGAGGCTCGATAGTTTTATCTTCCACATGTTTTTGTTTGTATTCAAAGTTAGATTCCTAACCAAGGCACGGAACTTGGATTCGAACGCGTCTCAGTCTCCCTGGGGCGGTTCGAATCCTGGATGGGTCACGTGTCCTGGATGCGAACTTTTCTTAAAAAATGTGAGGGGCGACCCAGTCACTCGGAGTGTAATGTGTTGGCTGGGACAAAGGGATTCGAACCACTCGGGTCGCCCTTTTGTCTCAGCTACATAGGTATATCCGATAAAAAATTGTCTTAGCGTCCCTGACGGGGATGGGAATTTAGAACCTGTCCCATCTCCGTTTTCCTCACAAATCTGGACAGGGATAGGACGGATACGGGTCAATGCTCTGCTCGCATGGGGTTATGGGACAATATTAGAACCTGTCTTATTGATAGTTTAAGTTAAATTATTCTTTAATTTGCCAATTTCTATTTCCACCTCTTTATGATATTCCTTTTTCCATCTTGATCCATTTCCGGTTGGAAAAGGAAACACAAAACAATCAATCCCTTTTATTTTTATGTCTTCACCGTTTTGATAATAATCTATTAATTTCCATTTCTTGCCTGTCAATAATTCTAATCCTGAAAGTCCTAAAAAAATAATTGCGTTAGGTTTGCAAAAATTTACTTCTTTTTCCAAAAGATTTTGGCTCTGACAGTCATCAAATTTTTCCCAAGAATTATCTTGATAAACTTTTTTAGCATCAGTTATGTAAAGAAAATCTAAATTCAATTTACATTCATCTAAGATAAATTTACCATACTTTTTAAATGCTGCCTCTGGATTTTCGCCACGTGCACTTCTAAATCTTTTATATAAATCTAATTTTCCAAATAAATGCGCCCAAAAAACTATACTACCGGCATTTTCCACTTTGGTATCTTGACCTATTACCATCACCCGACGACGACCCTGCTTATTGCTAAAAAAATCTTCCCCCCAAAAAGGCAAATCCGCGCCCCTCTTTTCTGATGGATAATTCTGCTCTGGTAAAAAATCATTCCTTAAATTTTGTGCGTAATAATTGTCTGAATTTTCCAAAAACCAGCCCACTGCTGTGTTAGTTGTGAATTTTTCTTTCGGATAGATTTTATATTTAGCAAAAAGTTGTGCTAATTTACTTATCTCTTTCATAGATTTATCCTACCAAAAAATCGCCCTTTAGGCGACTTTTTGCTTTCTGAAAATTAACACCAAGTTCGAGACCCGTCTCCAGTTATGACGGGGATGGAAATTTAGAACCTGTCCCATCGCCGTTTCCCTCACAAATCTGGACGGGGACGGGTCGCTTTCACAAGAATCATCTGCTCCCCATGCGAGTTCAGAACCATCTTTTGAAGGGGAAACCGGAGACTCCTCCTGACGCGAGCGGGTCGGTTTGAGGCAAGCCCCGTGTCTCATTTTTTAGGGCTTTTAAGCTAAAATGAGACAAATGAGACACTATTATGGGGTGTCGGAGTGTCTCATTTTTTTATTATCTTTATCGCTTTTCCTTCTATTAAAGCTTCGGTAACTTTTTTATAAGCCGAAGATAAAATTCTTTGAAAAGTGCTTTGGGAAGTGTTCATCTTTTTAGCCGCCTCTTCCTGCTCCAAATCTTTTATATTTCTCAATCTCAAAGCTTCCGCTTCTTCGGTGGTTAATTCAATCACCTCCAAAAACCTCATTGGCACGCCTTGAGGTTTGAAATAAGTTACATTTGGATTAAACCTAATTCTTCGGCAAATTCTTGGTCTGACCATAATTGAAATGATTAAAGCTTAATGATATTCTTATAATTAAAGAAGGTCTTCCCGGCTCTCTCAAAAGAAAGAGCCGGGCTCTCGGCCTTCTTTTATTTTTGCTGGTCCTTTAGAGCAGCTTTTTCCTCGCGAATTGCGGATAATTCTTCTCCAAGCATCTTTTCCTCGTCTTCCAAGGCAGCAAGTTCGTTTTTAGGAGAGATAAATCTCCTGAATCCGAAACCTCCGCCCCAGCAACCCCAACCCCGTCCCATTCCTCCTCCGCAAGGACCTAATCCTCTACCGGTTCTTGGACCTTGCCCCATAGGACCAGTTCCATCTAATTTTGGCATAGTTTTATTATAATTAAACTTGTATTAGAGAGGGGGAACGACCTTTTATATTATGGCCTCCTCTATTATGAATATACACCCATAACCATACCTCTGTCAATACCCTAACTATCTCCAATTAAAAAAACCGCCTGATTGGCAATTTTTTGTTGGCTCCGCATCGTGGACGACGTTAGAACCAAGATTATGGAAGCGGGGGAAGTTTATATACCAGATTTGTTTCCTGCGGAACAACGTTAGAACCTGTTTTTAAATCAAATCCAATAAAGTTTTCTTCCATTCCTTAAGGAAATATGCTCCTGGGCAGGTTCTTCCTTCCCTGACTTCTCTATGCCCCAGAATTCTATTTTTAGCTACTTGAGGATAATTATCTTTAATAACTTTAGCTACTCCTTCAATTTGAGAAGTTGGCGGGGCATTTTCTTCATAATCACCAGAAAGAGCAATGGCTACGCTTTTAGTATTTATTTCCCAGACTCCTGAGTGCCAACCAACACAACCATCTTTAAGTAATCTTTCTGAACTACCATCTGGTCTTACTAGCCAGTGATAAGCAAAGAATACCATTTTTTCATTACGAAAATGCCCAGACCAAATTGGCTGACCTTTTAATTGATGTCCCAAGATATCATTCTTTAAATATACGAGTCCGTATTGTCTTATGAAACCAATCGCAGAAAGTTTACTAAGCCTAATATCTGACTCTTCTTCTGTATGGTGAATAATTATTGTATCTATTGGCTTTCTGTCGATATCAAAGTTCGGCCCTTCTTTAGCTAAGGGAATTTGGTCTTTCTCCAATAATTCTTCTACTAATTCATAAACCTTATGCCTGAAGGTTTTAACTTCAGGGTTTTTATGGATAATAGGAAAAATCAACTCGTTTAAATCTTTTTCAATTTTAATATACCAGTCAGGACTTTTAAATTGGCTTCCCCAATATTCTCTATTAAAATCTAATTTCATATTTTAATGGTATCAAAAAATCGCCCTCTTGGCGATTTTTTGAAGTTAACTCCGAGGGACGGACAATGTTAGAACCTGTCTGATAGGGGCAGTTACTTAAATTCGGTTACTTTTTCTATGCTAACTACTACTACCCCCTTTGGAGAATAGTTTTTGTTTGTCTCTAAATTTCTCACAAAATCAAAATACTCACCTTCTATGTAATATTCTGCCTTCCCTGAAATCTTTAATCCATAATGATAATCTTCTTCAAAAGCCAAAAGGAATACATTTTTGTTTTCTAATAAATTCTTTCTTGTTGTCTCCATTTCGTTGTCAGTGACAATTATTTTATCGTCTTCAGCTTTGTTCACCTCAACAAAAATTGCTCTCGGTTTATAATCGGAGCTTGAGGTCACCAATGCTACTATCTTTTTTCGTTTTAGTAAATCTAATTGTTTTTCTGTTAGTTCCATATTTTAATTATAATCTAATTTCTTTTTCTAACCAATCTATATGCTGGGTTTTTCTTTTCCAAAAAATATCTTCCCAGATATAATGGAAAGCCAATTTCTCCCACCCCGAATATCTTTTCGTAAAAAAATCAAGAATTTTCTTTGTAGAAACTAATCTTTTATTGAATAGCAATCTGGACATTATTTTTTGCTCCCAGGGCGGAATAGTAGCCAGATGATCGCAGTGATAAAAATCTTCAAATAAAAGATACTCAACAGACGCAGGCCCAATTCCGTAAAGTTCTAATGCTTTTCCCCTGACCTCATTCCTATTCATTTTTCTCATTTCAAATTCGTCAATCTCTTTTTTAACAAACTGTTCGCTGATTCTTTTCAAAAATTTTGCCCGATAACCCAATTTCAAATCTCTTAAAACTTGCTCCGCAATTTTGTTTATCGTTTCCGGCTTCCAGAAAGTAGAAAGGGTTTTATTATCAAATTTTACTTTCTTGCCAAACTTATTAAAAAGATTTTCCAACATTTGATGAGTTCTCCGAACAGTAGCGTTCTGTAAAACAATGTAAATAACCAAGGTTTCATACAAGGAATTGGCAGCTACCGGCTTCACTCCACGCCACTTCTTTAATAGTGGAGAAAGAACTTTGTCTTTTTTCGCTTTATCATCAAACCCTGAAATGTCTGATTTTAAGTTAAATCTCCATTCTATTTCTGGAATTAAACCTTCATTAAATTCTTCTGATAAGGGTTCTTTGGAATATACTGTTAATTTTATTTTTGGCTTTGCTGTCGTCCCTTTATTTTCTAATTTCAGCCCTAAATACCTTCCTTCCCAAAGCATTGTTATCCAGTATTTTCCCTTTTCCCAATCATTATCAGAAGATGGAAAATGCGACGGCTTATGAATTGTCGCATCAAAATTATATGGAGTAACTGGCCTCAATATAATTGAAAACTTTTTGTTGAGATTGATTGTCTTTCCCATATTCTTATTCTAACAGAAAAACCGCCTGATTGGCGATTTTTGTTGGCTCCCCACACGAGTTCAGAACCATCTTTTAAGAGGGAAACCTAAGGCTCCTCCTGACGGGAACGGGTCGCTTTGAGTCAAAGCCCGTGTCTCATTTTTTCAGGTTTTTAAGCTAAAATGAGACAAATGAGACACTATAAAGGAGGTGTCGAAGTGTCTCATTTTTAAATAATTATTAACGCTTAATTACTATGTCTTTATCTAAAAAAGCAATCGACGAATTCAAAAAAATATATAAAAAAGAATATAAGAAGGAACTTAATGACGCCGAAGCGAGCGAAGCGGCCAATAATCTGGTCGGATTATTCAAAATTCTATATGACTGCGAAATTAGAGATCTTCAAAGAAAACACAGGCTCAAAAAAAAGCCGGAAGGATTCCATTTGGCGGACGGAATATATAACTGCTCAATCTGCCACCGCCAAGTCAAAGGAGACGAAAGCTGGTATGACAAATGGGGAATAAAATGCCTGCTCTGTCAAAAAGCGGTAAAGGAGGGATTCGTTCCCCCATTCGTTTGCAAAGACAGGGACAGCTGGTATGCAATGTGGGAACTGGAAAGCAACTTCGGAATCAAGCATCCAACCGCAAGAAAATTGGTAAGGCAAGGAAAACTTAAAGCGCGAATCGTCACCTACGAAAACGGCCATCCGTACGAATACGTTTTCTTAAAAAAGGAAAATCCCGACCTTATAGATCCGGATAGGAAATCTCCCGCAAGAAAATCATACGACAGGAATTATAATAAGATTATGGATGCAAGGATTCGGGAAGAAAAAAATAAATCAAGATACTCATTTTAATACCTCCTCGGATCATCTTTTGCATAAGTCTCCCCAGTTTCCCAATCAAACATAAAACCAAAATTCGTTCTCATTCTTTTACCCAAAGCTTTAATAAATATCAAAACACGGTCATGATTTCCCCCCGCTCTTATATAAATTTCATTGATTTCTCCGCTGATATCTTCCCTAAACGAGCTTGATTCTACAATGTCAATTATATATTCGTCTAACAATTTAGGGATAAACTCCACTTTTTTAAGATTGTCTTTATGGCCTGCCGCTTCCCCGCCTACATCGATAAGTAATTTAAGAGCTTCCTTAGCGCTTTCCTCCAGTCCGTTTTTGATTAATTCGTCGTAGCTATCTTTCAAGTTCATCGCGGCTAACGCCGCTCCGTTGCTATTCTCTTTTTCTATCGCCACTTTGGCAAACGATGAATAAATATAGATGCAGCTAAAAATATGGTTTTTAACATCGTAGATTTTTGTTTTTTTATATGAAGTAATAAGTTGCAAAAATATTACGTGGATTACGTCAAAATAAATTAAGGGGTACGATCCAGGATATTTATAATTGTATTCGTATTCGAAAGAAAAAATAGCATTTAAAAGCTGATCGTATTCATTAAAATAGGAATCATCGTAAATTATAGGCTTCTCTTCTATCCCCTGTTTTGTAAGCAATCTTTCGCCCAGCCATCCCAAACCCCGAAAAACATCTTCCAGCCACTTCTCATTAGCGTCTATCCCATTTTTAAAAGCATAATCTCCGACATCACGATACAATTGAATAACTTTATTGAAAATAATGGGAGATTTAGTGATTGCAGAATCTCCTATCTTTTTCCAAAAGTCGAAGATAACTTTAATCTCCCACTGATAATTTCTAATAATAATTTTGTCTGCGATTTCTTTACTTGCGTCAAGTATTTTTATTTTTACCGTTTCCAATTTTTGCCTATCGCACATATCGACATAGATATATAAATTCTCGGTAATGTTTTTTAAGTACTTCTCAATTACGCCTGAGTCAGGGCTCCATGCTTCATCTTTTTTCGTTATTGGATATGCCTCAATAAAGCGGCTAGAAACATCTACTAATACTGAAAACGCTTCATCAATAGCCCTTAAATCGACAGATCCAATCGCCTTTAGAATTAAGGCGTCTAATGGTTCGAATGTGTTTTGAGAATTCTTAACTTCTTGCCTTATTCTTTCATATTCTGCTTGATAAACAGCTAGTTGCTTTTCAGCCTCTTTATTTTTTTCCTTTGTCTCTTTGGGGGTTACCTCTTGTTCTTTCTCTCCAATCCTGACTGGTAAATATATTCCAATATTAAGCGTCCATTTGTCAGGCACGGGAACGCCATATTTCTTGAGAAGAAAATTCCTAATTTGCACAACTTTCATTTTTTTACCTATTAAAAGAGCAATCTTCGACGGTCTTATATATTCAAAATTTGTAAAGGTGGAAAGTCCAAAAAGTATTAACGATACGAAAAATAGGGCCAAAAGCCTCATGGATAGAGGTCCATTCTCGAATAACTCTCTTATCACGAAATCAACATTAGTAGTAATAAACTTGTAAGAAGGAAAGGATAATAACAAGCTGCCAGCAGCCGTTAAAATTAATGTAAGGGTGCTCAACAAAAAATATAAAATAAGATATGTATTTTTAAAGATTACAGATATTTCTCTATAAGAAAATTGGCTATAAATAATCTGCAGAAATACAAAAATTGCAGCGGCGATGATACCAAAAACGGCGATCTCGATCGTAAATAAATTGTTATAAAAATTAACAATTTCCATTATGGTATCGCTATGAAAAACTGAAGAATATCAATTTCCCAAATTAAGAGAATTATTAATTTAGGAATTTTAACCCCCAGCCATACTAAAATCTCTATACAGGGAGAATGCCTGATCAAAAACTAAATTTAAAACATTCTCTGTTTCTTCTGGCGCAAATTTATTACGCAACAATAACAATCTCACATCGGCTCTAATTCGGGATTTAATAATTTCATTATTAGTCCAATCAACCGTAATATCTCTTTTAATTACTCTGACTAATTCTTTGACTAAATCTTTTAGTTCTCCATTTTTTAGTTCCGATTTTTTGGCCGTGGAAATAGCATCATAAAAAGCAACTTCCTCGTCGCTAAGACCTAAGCTCACACCGGCTTTCTCTGCTGATTTAATTTCTCTAGCTAACTCAAGTAACCTTTCTATAACCTTAGTTGAGTTAATAATATTATTCTCGTATTCTTCAATAATCTGATCTAATAATTCGAAGAGGGATCTATATCTTACCCCATTCTTTCTAATTCTGATTCTTAATTCGTCTTGTAATAGCTTCCTCAGAGTTTCAATCGCCAAATTCTTAAACTTCATATTCTTTACTTCTTCCAAAAATTTTTCATCAAAAATAGAAATATCCGGTTTAGTTTTATCTTTCATTGCGAAGATATCAATCACTCCTTCCGCAACGATACTTTTTGATACTAACTCTCTTAACGCAGACTCTATTTTTATATCAATTTCAGCTGCTCCAGCGATAACTGTTCTCTTAACAATCGCCTTTTTAACAGCTTGAAAGAATGCTACATCGTTTCTGATTTTTATCGCTTCATGATTAGGCATTGCCAAAGCGAAGACTTTGAACAAAATTTCGCTTTCTTTCAAAAACCTATTTTTTCTTTCTCCATCCAGCATTCCGGTTTTTTCATCTGTAATAATTGAGTTTACTGCTTTTTGGAATAGTTGCGCTAAATTGATACTCTCCAGATTTTTCCAATTAGAATAATCGATCCCAACAAACATATCTTTCACTATGTCGTATTTTTCAAGCATCTTATTTATAATTTCCTGCAAAGGAATCAACGCTTCCTTACGAATATCAGAACTATAAATACTTAATGCCTTTTTAAGATTGTCGGCAACACCAATATAATCAACTATCAATCCGCCCGGCTTATCTTTAAATATCCTGTTCACTCGGGCAATCGCTTGCATCAAAGTATGATTTTTTAAAGGTTTGTCTATATACATTGTATGAAGCGGCGGCACATCAAATCCAGTCAGCCACATATCGCAAACTACTACCATTTTTAATGGATCGTCGGGATTTTTAAATTGTTTTTCTAATTCTTTATAATTTAACTCTTTTTGAATTCTTCCTTTAAAATCTTCCGGTTTTGAAATAACTACTGCTATTTTCGGCGCTTCTGGAATTTTTGAAATCAATTCATACATCTCAACAGCAATCCTTCGGCTCATTGTCACAACCATCCCCTTTCCCTCTAATCCGCGATTATTAAAATGATCAACGATGTCTTCTGCGACTTGCTTTAAACGTTGTGGGGATCCGACCGCCTGTTCTAATCTGGCCCATTTTCTTTTAACGCTTTCCTTTATATCAAATTCCTGTTCGGCCATTAAATCTTCAAATTCCTCATCAATAAAATCATTTGTTAAATGAAGCGGCACAAGTCTTCCTTCGTAATATATAGGAACCGTTGCTCCATCTTCAACCGCTTTGTTTATTTGATAGGCGCTAATATGTTCGCCAAATACTAACCGAGTATCGCGATTATGCAAACTGATTGGCGTACCAGTAATACCCATAAATGAAGCATTAGGTAAAGCGACACGCACATTCCCAGCTAATTTTGCGTATTGTGAACGATGAGCTTCATCGGCGATAACAATGATATTTTCACGCTCGGAAAGTATTTCGTTTTCGGTTTCAAATTTCTGAATAGTCGAAAAAATCAGTTCGGCTCCTGCTGTTTTCAGTTTTTCATTTAAACCTTTTATGGTCTCAGCCTGCTTAGCTGTAGAATAACCGGTTCTTAAAAATGTTTTATATAATTGTCCGTCGAGGTCATTTCTATCTGTTAAAAATACAAAGGTCGGACTTTTAAGCTTTGTTAATTTCTTAACCTTATTCACATAAAAAACCATGGAAAGTGATTTCCCGCTTCCTTGCGTGTGCCAGAATACGCCGATTTTTTTATTTCCCTTTGGATCAGTCGCTCGCAAAGTTTCATTAATTGCTTTATTTACTCCAAAATACTGGTGATACAAGCATATCTTTTTAGTAAATTTGCTTATATCTTTTTCGCTATCGGCTTCAAAAACTATAAAATTTTGAATAATATCTAATAATCTTGTTTTATTAAACACCCCTTGTACTAAGATTTCTAATTCAGATACGCCTTCATTTTTTTCATCTTCGCTTTCAATCCCTTTCCAAGTAGAAAACCATTCCCAAGAAGAAGAAATCGTCCCGTGTTTTGCTTGCAATAAATCGCTAATGACTAATATCTGATTATATTTAAAAATATCTGGAATATCTTTTTTGTAATCCTGTAATTGGTAAAAAGCAGATCTAAGTGTTCCTGTTTCGGTTGTCGGACTCTTTGCTTCAAATACCGCAACCGGGATTCCGTTTATAAAGACTACCAAGTCTGGCCGGCGAACATTTTCAATGCCCTGGATCGCAAACTGATTTACAACCAGGAATTCATTATTCAATGGATTTTCAAAATCAAAAACCTTCGCGATTCTTCCTTTTGTTTCTCCTTTTTTGTCTTTTACCTCAAACTTAACTCCTTCGGTCAATAATTTATAAGTTTCTTTATTCGCTATCTCTAAACTTGGGTGTTCAACGCCAATAATTTTTGAGACTGCATCGTCAATCGCCGAATCGGATAAATCTGGATTCAGTCTCCGTAAAGAACGTTTTAGCCGCGATATTAAAACAACATCACGGAATGAATTCCGCTCTTGTAAGCTTCCACCCGGCGCTAAATCCGGCCCAAACTCGTAATCATAACCAAGCTCTTTTAACCAACCTATGATCGGCTGTTCTGTTATTGAATTTTCGTTAAGATTTTTAGACATAGCTATTTTCTTAATTTATCAGAAATAACGATTACGGCATAAAATATTATTCCCAAAACAACAATGCCCAATCCCCATCCCAAAATTCCATTTGTAATTAGATTTATACCAATTCCCCCGCACACAATTGAAACAACAAATTTCAATATCTCATGAAAAACGAGCGTACTAGCCCTACTAGCCTGCACTGCATTATTTTTGTCTGCCTCATGATATTTTGCACGATATATTTCAAGTTCATCTTGAGTACTCCCTAATGATTTCTCGAGTGTTTTAACCTTCTCAGACATCAACTTAAAGGCGGCTGTTGTTTTTTGTTCGGCAGGCGTAAGTCCTCTTTTTATTTTTTTATTAAGATATGTCATTGTGAAAAAAAGAGGCTTATTGGATCTTTTTCAGACCACGAAAAAGATTTGAATGGTTTGAAAGGAACAAACTCAGTGAACGACCGAAATGGTTCGAATTCCACAAATCCTGGAAATGGTTTGAATTGTTTGAATGGAAAAAATGGCGCGGGGGTATCGCTTGGATTTTCTCCGAACCCAACACAATGTCCATCTCTATCTCTCATTACTCCGTTTTCAAACCAGCCAACATATTTTCCTAAATAATTAAAAAGGTTACCGTCCTTTATAAAGCCGATACTCTTTCCGGGGAAACTAACTATCCTACCGTTATCGAGTAACCGAAGAATTGGCGCTCCGTACCTATTGTAAATTACATCGATTTCGTTCATATTTTTATTTCCCCTTTCATTAATTTTGGTAAAAACAAATCGCGAAGAGATGCTAATTTTTGATTTTCCGAAGATAACTTGTTGACTCTATAAAATATAGGTTTTATTAAATCGAAAAAATTTGTTAATACTTTGTTAGATGGAAGAACAAATGAATAATCACTTATAACGGATTGGCTCAGATGGGAAACGTTTGTCCCAGAAGCCGAACTAGCCATAAAATACGAAAAGTTTCTGCGTAACATTAAATAATAAAGAAATGTTTTTAGAACATCTTGCGTTTTAATGGAACAAACATCGAGTGAAATTAAAATCTTATCCCATCCTTTTATTTCGGGAACTCTCGCCGGATGTCCGATAACTTCACGGTTAGAAGTTAAATCAGTAAGTGCGACAACAACGTCACCGGATTCAACTAAATTAGAATCTTTATATTTTCCGTTAAAAAACTTAATTCCTTCGATTTTAAATCCACCACCCCTTACAAAATTAGACAAATTAATCATCGGAGTACCCCCATTATTCTCTCTTATTTCTTCGGAAGAATATGATAGGCCTTTATTAATTTTCGCCACATTACCGATTTTTTTTACTTCCCAGCCTTCCGGGATTTCCCCTAATTCAGAATCAACCATTTTTACTTTTTCATGGCCTGGAAATTTAAATTTAACAAACCACTCCTTAAAAATCGCCTGGGCCATTTGCTCCAGATTCTGATTAACCTTATTATTCAATTCAATCTTTTCGTCAAAAGCGGAAAGAATTTCGGCGATCCTTTTTTGTTCACCAACATCTTCAGGGGAGAAAATTTCTATTTGCCTTAATTCTGCTTGTCTTATTCCCTCAGCAGCTGTACCGCTCAAGCGTCGCATTAATTCATGCCTACCCTCTGGACTTAATAAATAATAATAAAGAAATAGCGAATTAAGTTTCTTTGAGTTTGTTCTCAGCGCAAAAAGACGCTGGCTTAAACAAAGTTCTATTTTATTTTTTATATAGAAAAGTTCACCCAAAGGCGCTTCGGAAGTTAATAAAAGATCTCCTACTTCTAGTTTGTTTGTCATCCATTTTTCATAAAGATCTCTATTTACATATCTAATATCATTTTCATTAACAATCCGACCATTTTTTATATTTTTTGCCGAAATAGCGGGAACACCACTAATTGACCAACCACCACCCATCTTTTTAGGTGTTTTACCTCTATGATCGATTATCAAATCAAGTAGACCTTCCAACTTCACTTTCCGCCAGTTTTTATTTTGCAATTTCTGAACCATTATAATAACTTTTCTAAATTATTCTCAATCTCTTTTTCTAATTTTCTGCTTTCTCTAAAATATTGTTTTAATTCGCCTGTTAATTTTTCCATCTTTTCTTCAAATGGTACGCCATCTTCTTCCTCTTCAGTTACTCCTACATATCTGCCGGGGTTTAAAACATAACCATTTTTCGTAATTTCTTCTTTTTTGACTGACTTGCAAAAACCAGCGATATCTTTATATTCGCTCCCATGGTTTTCTCCCCTCCAAGCTCGCACAGTACCGGCAATTTTTTGAATATTTTCATCGTTGAAAATAACTTGTTTCCGAGAAATGGGTTCAAAAGTTTCGCGAGCGTCAATAAAAAGAGCCTCTCCGATTCTTTTTCTAAATCTTCCATTATTTTTATTCTTGCTAGCAAACCATAAAGAAACTGGGAGCGAAACGTTATAAAAAAGCTTTGGCGGACAAGCTATAATCACATCTATTAAATCATCCTCAATAATTTTTTTTCTAATTTCGCCTTCCCTGCCCCCAGTTGCCAAAGCACCATTCGCCATTACAAAACCTGCCATTCCATTCGGCGCTAAATGATGAATAAAGTGCTGAATCCACATAAAATTGGCGTTTCCCGAAGGTGGAATCCCGTATTTTATCCTCGGATCCTTATCGCTTAATCTCCCCGGCTCCCATTCAGCATTGAAGGGTGGATTAGCTATAACAAAATCTGCGCGGAGATCAGGAAATTTGTCATCATAATAAGAATTACCAATTTCTATCTGCCCAAAAATTCCACGAATTGCTAGGTTCATTTTACAGAGCCGCAAGGTTGTAAAGTTACTTTCTTGTCCGAAGAAAGAAATTTTAGAAGAATCTTTCTTGTGTATTCTTAAGAATTCGCTTGATTGTACAAACATTCCTCCGCTACCACAAGCAGGGTCAAATACCCGGGAATTTTCGTACGGTTCCAAAACTTCAACAATTAATCTAACAATAGAGCGCGGAGTATAAAATTCTCCACCGCGCTTTCCTTCAGCGGAAGCAAACTGGCCTAAAAAATATTCATAAACCCTACCCAAAAGATCTTTTTCTTTTTCGATGTCGTGGTCAAATGTAATTTTTGAAAATATATTGACTAATTCTCCAAGGATATGGCTTTCAAGTTTTGTTTGAGTATAAATTTTGGGGAGCACTCCTTTTAATTGTTTTGGATTTTCATTTTCAATTGCTTCCATCGCCTCATCAATGTATTTTCCAATATCACTATGCATGGCGCGGTCTCGCAAATATTCCCAGCGGGCATTTTTGGGAATGTAAAACACGCCCTCTCTTTTATACTGATCTTTATCGTCAATTATAACTTTCCTGTTTTTTTCATTAGGAACATAATAATCCTTATTTTTAGGATCGCTTACCCATTGCTCTAATTTCAACCGTCTTTGATAGAAAGAATCTGAAACGTATTTTAAAAATAAAAGCCCTAAAATAATATGTTTGTATTCGGAAACATCAATATTGCCACGCAATCTATCTGCGGCTTTCCAAAGCTCTTTTTCAAAATCTAAATCTTTGCCTGCTTTTTCTCCAATTTTTGTGGCCTTCTCGACTATTTCTTTTTGTTGACTTGCTATTCGTTCTTTAATATCAGCGGGAAGGGAAGCTTTCTCTACTACAAAACTTTTGCCGAATTCGGCGATTTTAATTCTGCCCTCTTTAGCCATTTTGTTTATTTGTTTAAGGGCGGCGACTCTGCTTATACCAAGTAATTTTGCAAATTCGCTTGTTGTTATGTATTTTTCTTTTTCCATATTATAAATTTTACTATAGCATTGATCTCTTTTAAGGTTATCATATGATAACCTAGTTGTCAAGTTTTTTGCTTGACAAATCATCTATAGTTAAGGCTTGACACCGTCTCAGGAAGCCCGATATAATAAAGTTGTAAAATTGAATACGAATTAGATTGTTCATCTTTGAACTATTCCGGAAAAATAAACACTTGCTCATTCCCTGATACCGATTAGCTGATAATCCAAGCGGATTAAAAGCCCCGGGAAGGGGTTGAGAAAAGCTATTTTTCCCAGGTTGGAACCGAGAAGCAATCAATTCAGCATTTTCGCTAGCCTTATGCAAGCGCTGATTTGATTACCTCTCGGTTTTTAAATCAGCAGCTGTATAAACAGGCTGCTGTTTTAGTTATGTGTTTAATCATTTAGCTTTAAATCTATGGCAAAAATACAAAATAAAAAATTCGCTCACGAAAATATAAAAGTTCAGTACGTGCCTATTAACCAATTAAAACCGGCAAGCTATAACCCCAGAAAATGGGATAGTGCAGCAACTGCCCAATTAAGGGACAGTATTCGGCGTTTTGGATTGGTCGATCCATTTATCGTTAATTCGGATCCCAATAGAAGGAATATTATCATCGGCGGTCATTTCCGCTGGACAGTAACAAAAAAGCTGGGAATAAAAACGGTTCCGATTGTTTACGTTAATATTCCAGATATTGAGAAAGAAAAAGAATTGAATATCAGGTTGAATAAAAATGTCGGTGCATTTGATTGGGATCTTCTGGCTGCTTTTGGAGAAAACTTTTTGGCTGATATCGGATTTAATAGCGAAGAATTAGACCAAGTATTCCAAATTGATGAAACCCCAGAAATGTTTGACCTGGTAAAAGAGCTTGCCAAGCTTAACATCCAAAAAATACAAATCCAGAAAGGAAACATCTGGCGATTAGGAAATCATCGAATGATGTGCGGCGACTCAACGATCGAAAAAGATGTTTTGAAATTAATGGGCGGAGAAAAGGCAGATATGTGCCTCACGGACCCTCCGTATATATTGAATTATCTGCAAGGCAAGAAAAAACACGGGAAAGCAACGGAAGGCTTCGGATATAAAAGAGACAGGCGTTATTTAGAAACGGATGTTTTACCCCCTAATTTCACTGAAAAATGGATGGCGAATATAAGTAAAGTGCAAAAGGAAGATTTCAGCATTATTTGCTACGAGAATTGGAAAAACATTCGGACTATATGGGGTGAAATGGAAAAATACTGGAAAGTTAAGAATATGATTGTCTGGAGGTTGCCAAATCGTGTACAGGGATTTGCGGCTAAATACCGATTTTTTAACAAGCACGATATAGCCATGGTCGGACAATCCGGAAATATTGAGTTTAACGAAAAACCAGAAAAAGAATTACTACAGAATGAATATGAGACAGCCCTTTATGCCATAAGCGGAAAACCGCACTGGGAGGGATATGAGAAAGGAAAGAAAATCTGCCCGACGGATTTTATTGAATTTCATGCAGCAGATGAAAAAAGTTCGGGACAAGGAATAATATTCGGTACAAAGCCAATAGAAATTCTTATCCCCTACATAAAGGTCTTAACCAAAAGAAATGATTTAATTATAGAACCGTTTGGAGGATCAGGCAGCACATTGATTGCCGCACAGAAAATGAAGAGACGATGCTACTTAATGGAGAAGTCGCCTGTATACTGCGAGGTGATAAAGCATCGCTGGGAGAAATTAACAAGCCTAAAAGCTAAAAAACTATGAAAACTGAAAAAGAAAAACAATTACTGATCGAGCAACTAAAGAAAACGCCGATCGCCCAGATCGCCTGCGAGAGATCCGGCATCAGCAGAGCCAGTTATTATCGGTTAAGAAAGGAGGATGGAGAATTTAAAAAAATGACGGATGACGCAATTATTGAGGGCGAAACGCTTATTACGGACATGAGTGAGTCACAATTGATTTCTTTAATCCGGGATAAAAATTTTCCAGCCATACAATTATGGCTGAAGTCGCACCATCCGAAGTATAGCCAAAAAGTCGAATTGAACGGCCACATAACATATTCGGACGAGGAACTTACGCCGGAGCAGGCGAACGTTGTAAAACAAGCACTGCGGCTCGCCTCGTTTGATAAAAAGCATGGAAAAGAAAAAAAGAAATAAAAAGATGAATTTTGAGGAAATCATTGAAGCAATGCTCAAGGATAGAAGGATCAGATTAAATATCGTAAAGAGAAGCCATAAATTCTTCTTCTATTTCTATTTTACCCATTACACCGAGTTCGAGATTGCTCCTTTCCACGAAGAAATGTTCCATATCACCCAAGATACGAAAATTCGCAGTGCAGTCATTGTCGCTTTTCGGGGATCCAGCAAATCAACCATCTTTTCCCTCTCTTTTCCTCTGTGGGCAATTCTGGGAGAGCAAAGAATTAAATTTGTTTTAATTTTAAGCCAGACCCAACAGAAAGCCCAGATGCTACTCCAGCAGATTAAATATGAGCTAGAAACAAATGGTTTTCTGAAAAGGGATTTAGGACCATTTCAAGAAGAACGCAACCAATGGAACATGGTTTCGCTCTATCTGCCGCGCTACAATGCCAAAATTACCATTGCCTCTACCGAACAAAGCGTGCGCGGTCTAAGACATAAACAATATCGCCCGCAATTAATCATCTGCGACGATTTGGAAGATATGGATTCCGTCAAAACAATAGAAGGACGAGAAAAAGTGTATAACTGGTTCATGGGAGAAGTACTCCCTGCCGGAGCCAAACAAACAAGGCTTATGATTGTCGGTAGCTTGCTCCATGGAGATTCTTTTATCAGACGATTACAGAAAAATATTGAGAGTACGAAAATGAATAAGGCCGTTTATCGGGAATACCCTATTATAGATGAAAAAGACAATCCCACTTGGCCAGGGAAATTCCCGGATCAAAAAGCCATTGATGAAGAAAAGTTAAAAGGCATTGATGGGCCTACCTGGCACCGCGAGTATCTCCTTAAAGACGTCCCGGATGAAAATCAAAGAATCCTTGAGGAATGGTTCAAAGAATATCCCATGATGCCAAATTCAACAGGAGACGATTATGTCGGGACGTTTATCGGCATAGATCCGGCGGGATCGGACAACGAAAACGCAGACTGTACTGCCATGGTGGCAGCGAGTATTTTTGGCCGCGGAGAAGAAATGAAAATTTATATCCACCCGAATCCCATAAACAAGAGGTTGCGATTTAACGAAATCAGAGACCAGGCCATACTACTTTCAAAAACACTCGGAATAAGATACCCCGCAACAATAATTGTGGAGGACGTCGGTATTCAGAAATGGCTTACCCAAGAGTTAAAGGACGCGGGCATACCGGTAAAAGAATTCAAAGTAGCTGGGATGAACAAAGGAGAAAGGCTTACTATTGCCGCCTCTCGAGTGCAGGCTGGAAAAGTATTTTTTCCGAAAGATGGAGTAAAGGATTTACGATTGCAACTTCTTAATTTCGGCAGAGAAAAACACGATGATTTAGTTGATGCGTTTACCATGCTTATTCTGGAAATAATGAAAGACAACGGAGGAGCATGCTCTCCGCTCCCCGACCAAGGGAATACTGACAATGAAAGATACAAACCACTTTTCGCCAGCTTAATGAATAGAGAGTTTTAGGTCTTAAAGTTACCAACAGTTTACCAACTAGGGGGGCTGGACTCCCTAAGACCGTTGCGACATCCTTGTCCCTAGAAAGGTCGAAAATATAATTAAAAATATTTAAGACTATGGGACAAATTGCAACAATAAAAATAACGGATCAGCAGTCTCCTCTCGCAGTTGCGTCTGTCCGCTACTGCCTTTATGCAAGGAAAAGCACGGAGTCAGACGAGCTCCAAGCTTTATCGATTGATTCGCAAGTCAAAGAAATGCTGGCTATGGCTAAAAAAGAAAAGCTGGAAGTCTCTGAGATAAGACGAGAAAGCCACTCGGCAAAAGATTCCAGCCAAAGGCCGGTCTTCAACCAGATAATCGAAGATATAAAAAGCGGCCTGTTCAGCGGAATTCTAACTTGGGCGCCCGACAGGCTGAGCAGAAACGCCGGCGATTTGGGGTCTTTGGTTGATTTAATGGATCAGGGACGGTTAATAGAAATAAGAACTTATGGCCAAAGGTTCACGAATAATCCGAATGAAAAGTTTTTGCTGATGATTTTGTGTAGCCAGGCAAAGCTGGAAAATGACCATAAGGGTGAGAATGTGAAGCGAGGACTGAGAGCCAAATGCGAAATGGGATGGCGACCCGGCGCAGCCCCTCTCGGATACATCCACGATAAATTTGCGCTAAAAGGGCAAAAGAGAGTGCTTACAGATCCTAAAAGAGCTCCTATCATGAAACAAATGTTCGAAAAGGTAGCTTACGAAGGAGCAAGCGGAAGGGATATTTTAGACTGGCTTAACAATGAAATGAATTTCACAACGAGAACCGGGAAAAGAATCGTTCTCAGCGGAATTTATCGGATGCTCAAAGACACCTTCTATTACGGAGAATTCGAATACCCCGTAGGAAGCAGTAATTGGTACAAGGGAGGTTATGACCCGATTATCACAAAAGAACTGTTCATGGCGGCTCAGGCGGAGCTTACTGCTCCCCCGCGACGCCATCCTGGGACTAACGACTTTGAGTTTACCCGTCTTCTATATTGCGGCTCGTGCGGATCGGGAATCTGCGCCGAAGAAAAATTCAAGCATCAGAAAAACGGAAACACCCACCGTTACGTTTATTACCACTGCACAAAAGGTAAAGACAGGAGTTGCAAAGAAAAAGCAATTCGGGAAGAGGAACTGACCGAACAGCTTCTAAGGGTCATAGACAAGATTGATATTGATGAAATCGGAACCAGGGGAAAAATTCTGAGGGAAGTCCAAAGATACAGAAAATTTAGCTACCAGGTTCTAAACCAGGAATCAAACCTCGGCAATAGATCAATTGATATTGATATCCGTAATTACGCGAAATACATTCTTACCGAAGGATCAAAGGACGAAAAAAGAGAATTATTATCATGTCTGAGAAGCCGTCTGGAAATAAAAGATAAAACTGTCTATCTGAAAATACAAGGCAGGGAAGATCTGGAAAAATAGAGAAGAATAACCAAAAGCCCCGATAAGGGCTTTTGGGTTTGCTAATATAAATAAAACCAATCTAGATAAAATTTAAACAACTAGAATAATTTGGGAGGATTCTTTAAAGTTATTGGCCTAGAACCACCCCTTCCTATCCCTTCAAAAATAAAAAAACTACCCTCTTCTCCACTTTTCCATAATTTACAATCTTCAATTGGGTCTATACTAACAAAAGAAAAAACGGGTTTTATTTGCACTGATGAAATTTTAAATATGGAACGCAGAAAGTCATCGCCTCTAACATTTTGTGGTATGTCTGCTAATTTTAACCCTGGGAATACTAGAAAAATATGATTTAGACTTGTTATTTCCTTTAAGATAATCTCTGATTCTTTTTTAAGATCAAAGATTCCACCTTGAGATATATAACAAACAAGTATTGTGTTTGGTTCGTATTGCTTTCTTGATAATTTTGTCCTTATTGTATCAAGTAAATCACCATTTATATGTTCAACCACCTCAACCTCTCGAACATGCATTTCCTGGATACCATCCCTTTGAACAGTAGTTCCTATCACGCCGTCAGGTGGATCGTCTTTGGGCTTATAAATCCACCACTTGGTTTTATCTTGTTTGGCCATAGCCATTGCAACAATTGATGTCGCATATATTTCCTTGGCTCTTTTCAAATCCCTGTGGCTCCAAACATAGCTATGAGTTTTATTTAATTTATCTTTTAGTTTCCTGTATTCATTCCAAAATCCATTTATTCCATAGCATGGATTAAACCAAATAGTCCCTTTTTCCTTTAAATATAATAAATTAGGTGGGTACATATAAATATTTATCCCACCCGTATTATGACAAAAAACCGCCTTTTGGGCGACTTTTTGCTTTCTGAAAATTGATACTGAGTTCGAGACCCATCTCCAGTCGTGACGGGGATGGGAATTTAGAACCTGTCCCATCGCCGTTTTGTGCTTAAAATCTGGACGGGAACGGGTCGGATTCACAAGAATCATCTGCTCCGCGGGTAGGATTCGAACCTACAACCTAGTGCTTAACAGGCACCCGCGCTACCATTGCGCCACCGCGGAATACTTTTAAAGTATATATCAATTTTAGTATCCTTTCAACTTTTTTAAAGAACCGTGCTCCCTGATTCTTTCCAAGGCTTTGGCTTCAATCTGGCGGATTCTCTCCCTGGTTACCCCGAATTCCTTCCCTACTTCTTCCAAAGTGTGGGTTACGCCGTCTTCCAAACCGAATCTCATAGCCAAAATCTTCTGTTCTCTGGGAGTCAAATCAACCAGAATCTCTTTCAACCGCTCTTTCAATAAAGTCCTGGCCGCTTCCAAAGAAGGCGGAATCGATTTCTTGTCTTCGATAAATTCAGCCAGAATGGAATCTTCGTCGTTCTCGCCGACCGGAGTTTCAAGCGAAATGGTATCCCGGGAAATCTTCTGGATATGATAAACCTTTTCCACTTCTATCCCCATTTCAGCCGCAATTTCCTCGGACAAAGGCTCTCTGCCCAAATTCTGCAATAATCTGCGCCTGACCTGGGTGTATTTGGAAATCGTTTCCACCATATGAACCGGAATCCTGATCGTCCTGGCCTGATCAGCCAGAGCGCGGGTAACCGCCTGCCTTATCCACCAGGTGGCGTAGGTTGAAAACTTATAACCGCGGCGCCAGTCGAATTTTTCCACTGCCCGGAATAATCCCAAATTCCCTTCCTGGATCAAATCCAGCAGAGTTAGATTGGAACTTCTGCCAACGTATCTCTTGGCAATAGAAACAACCAATCTCAAATTGGCTTCGGCCAAGTTTTTCTTGGCTTCCAAGTCGCCTTTTTCTATTCTTTTGGCCAATTCTTTTTCTTCGGCAGCCGTAACGAAAGAAATCTTGCCGATTTCCTTCAAATACATCTGAATAGGGTCGATTCCTCCCACGATTTTCTTTTTCTTGTCGACTTTTTCATCAAGAGAAATCAATTCTCTGGCTTCCTGAATCTTGATTCCCTGGTTTTCCAGATCTTCGTAAAACTTTTCCAAGCCCTTGATATCCCTTTCTATTTCCGGAAAATAATAAAGAATTTCGGAATAAGTGACAAAACCCCGGTCTCTTCCCTTTTTAACCAATTCTTGGAATTTATCCTCAGTGAAAACCTTCTTGCCCCGCAAAAAACTTCTGACTTTTTTCTTCCGTTTGACTGCTTTCTTTTTCGGCTTTTTTTTCAACGGCCGGCGCTTTTTTACCGCTTTTTTCACTGTCCGGGATTTTCTAACCGGTTTTTTCCTTTTCTTGGTCTTTTTTTCTTTTCTTTTAGAACCGACTTTCCTTTTCTTCGTCTTTTTGACTCTTTTCACCGGCCGGCTCTTTTTTCTCCGGGTTTTTTTCTTTTTTTTCAGTTTTGGCATAATTGGTTGAATTCTTTGATTAATTTTTCAACTTTTTTGACGTCTTGTTCTTCTTCGGCTTTTTTAATTTCCAAAGAAATCCGGTTCAAGTTGTCCTTCATCTTTATTGAACCAAGCTCTTTCAAGCAGTATTGGATTTCAGCTTTAATTTCTTCTTCGGTCGCTTCTTCCCGGCCTTCGTCTATATCCGCCTTTAAGGCGAGGCAATTGAAAAAGTCGGAATCGATTTTCTCTTTTTTCTTAAGTTTGAGCAGAATTTCTTTGATCGGTTCGGAAAATCCTGCCAAAGCCTCTTTTTCGATGAGATCCATATTCTGGGGAGATTTCAAAACCAGCATAGCCAATCTTTCCTCCAACAATTCTTTTCTCGACTTGACCGGCAGATTTTTGACTTCTTCCGGCTCTATCCCCAAAGTTTCGGAATACTCTCCCAGTTTAACCTTTTTCAATTCTTCTTCAACATCTTCTTCTTTGACTTTCAATTCCCTGGCTAATCGGTTGAGCCAATGGGTCTGGACTATCTTATTGGGAATTTTTTTGATGGCCGGCAAAAGCGCTTGGGAAATTTCCCTTTTGCCTTCCGGCGTTTTTTTGTCAAACTTGGCCAGAGCGCTTTCAAAATAAAAGTCCATGATCGATTTGGCTTCTTCCACTCTTTTTTCCCATTCAGCCGGCTTTTCAGTGATCAAATCCGCCGGATCCAAGCCTTGGGGCAGAGTGACGACTTTAACGTTGAAGCCGTGAAGCTGGGCCAAATCAATCCCTCTTTTGGTGGCCGCATCGCCGGCTATATCCATGTCGAAAGCAGTCAACAAATTATCGGAATAACGCTTCAAAATTTTCAATTGGAAAGGGGTCAGGGCGGTTCCCGAAGTTGCCACCGCGTTTTCGAATCCGGCCTGAAAAGCCATTATTAGATCAACATACCCCTCGACCAGAATGCAGGAATCTTTCTTCCTGATTTCCACCTTGGTCTTATCTAAACCGTATAAAATGCGGCTCTTGTCGTAAAGCATGGTTTGGGGCGTATTGACGTATTTGGCGATTTCCTTATTATCCTTGTCTTTGAAAACCCGGCCGCCGAACCCGGCCACTTGGGAATTCAAGTCGAAAATGGGAAAAATTATCCGGCCCCTGAATCTGTCGTAAAAAGAGCCTTTTTCGGAAGACAAGCCCAAGCCGGCTTTTTTGATTTCTTCGTGCTGGTAGCCGCGGGAAAAAAGAAAATCAGCCAAGCCCTGCCAGACGTCCGGAGCATAGCCCA
>Ga0307380_10001973_pt1 | contig 29470 bp, 24 predicted proteins | sample UN3MG_FD_202239 | JGI IMG/M metagenome (GOLD analysis project Ga0307380, IMG submission 202239) | Soil microbial communities from Risofladan, Vaasa, Finland - UN-3 | ecosystem: Environmental > Terrestrial > Soil > Coastal area > Acid sulfate soil | place: Finland: Risofladan, Vaasa | collected... | reverse complement strand
CCGAGCTGGGCCTCGTCAAAGCTATCCGGCGGGGGCCCTCCCTTCAGGCGTTCGAAGTCGTCGACGAGTTTTTTTATTGTATCGGGCGCCGCCATCTTCCCTCCGGGCGCGTAAAGCGCCTTATCTATTATAATATACCCCCCTGACAGAAGCTGTCAACTCAAAACGGGGGGCGGGCAAAAAAAGGGGCCTCGCGGCCCCTTTATTCAACGGTTCGTCGGCTAGTAGTACAGCGCCTTGACGCGGCCTACGCTCGTAGGCGTCACGCCGGCCGGGTCTTCGTCGACGACGACGCGTATCATCACGTTCCGGTATGGGTCGGTGGTGCTCTCTCCGTACGGGTTCCACGTTCCGCTGGAACGCTTCCAGGAATGGCGCATAAAGGTCACGTTGTTATCCAGCGAAAACGGGTCGCAGTCCGGGTACGCGTAGTATTGTTCTTCGGCCGCCACGAACTTCGTCGTCGGGCAGGTCCAGTTGATGTCGCACTCCACCCAGATGTGGCTTTGTATGGAGCCGCTCGGCCTGAAGAAGTAACCGCCCCCGCCGGTGGGCCACAACATCGAACCGGGAACGCCGCCGGCGAAGTTGTAGAAGCCGAGCCGTACGCCGTCCCACCGGCCGTTGGGCCAGGCGCCGCGGGTGTAAAATTTAAATTTCAGTATCACGGCGCGAGCCCATTTAAGGGTGGATACGTCGAAGTCGTTGCCGGCCCACGTATCCTGATAACCCGGGAGCCAAACGATGCTCCACCGGCGCTGGCCGTTGTCCCATTTCAGCTCCGTCGTCGCGTCGCCGCCGGCCGCTTCGGAAACGACACAAGCCGTCGGCCCGTCGACGACGACGACGTCCGCGGCCCACGCCGCGGCGGCGCACAATAACGCCGCCACCCACGGACTTAACCTTTTCATTTCCTCACCTCCGTTCGGGCGGCCGTTACGCCCCGGCCGCTTACTTCACACGCATTCCCTCTACGCTAATAATACAACGCCTTGACGCGGCCTACGCTGGTGGGCGTTATATCCACCGGTACGTTGTTTACGACGACGCGCAACATCAGGTTCCGGTAGCCGATGACGCCGGGCAGTTTACTCCAACTGCCGCTTTCGTACAGCCACGAATGACCCGCGAACGTCAGGTTGGAATCCAAGGTCATGGGGTCCAGGTCCGGATAGTCGTAATATTGTTCCACGCCCGCTACGAATATTTTGTTTTCCGGCGGGAGGGTCCAACCCACCGAACAAGTGCACCATCCGTAACCGGTCCTCGTCGGTTTATAGTACTTGGGGCCCCACAGAAGCGAGGTCGGTTGTCCGCCGGCGTACCCGTAGATGCCGAGGCGGAAACCGTCCCATTTGCCGTTGGGCCAATCCGGCCAGGAATATACCTTGATCTTCATGATGGCGCGGTAATCCGAAATGGCGCTCAGGTCGAAATCGTTGCCGACCCAGCGGCCGCGGCCGGTTAAGTCGCAGAAGAAGAACGACCGGGTATTGTTATCGTACTTCAGCTCCAACGGCCCGTCGCCGGCGTCAAAAGCGGAGGGGGGAACGTCGGCAACGGTCGGCGCGACGACTACGTCCGCCGCCCACGCCGCGACCGCGGCCAACGCCGCGAAAACAACGACCGTATTTCGACTAGCCATAACTCAAACCTCCTCGCCGTTAACGGCGCGCCGGCCCTTTCGACGCCGGTACGCCGCCGGAAAAGTCTTATTCTATATGAAAAACCCTAACAAATCCTGGCCGATTTTACAACGAAAAACAAACCGGCGCGGCCGGCGTCCCTCGCAGATTAAAAAAGAGCCTCGACGGTTACTTCGCCGGGGTATTCGCCCGTTAGTAATACAGCGCCTTGACGCGGCCCACGCTCGTGGGCGCTATGTCGAAGGCGGTGTTGTTAACGACCACGCGTAACATCAAGTTCCGGAAGTCGCCGACGAGCCTGGGCAGCTTCTCCCACCTACCGTTTTGGCACCTCCACGAGTGGTTCAGGAACGTCGGGTTCGTGTCCAACGCGAAGGAGTCGCAGTTGGGCCAGTTGTAATATAGCTCGGCGGCCGCGGCGAACGCCCGGTTGCCGGCGGGAAGGGTCCAACCCATGGAGTAATTGCACCAGCCGTCGCCGGTCCTTGTCGGTTTGAAGTACGTGGGCCCCCACAAGAGCGAGCCCGGCGTTCCCCCCGCGAACGCGTAAATGCCTAGCCGGAAGCCGTCCCATCGGCGGTTGGGCCAATCTCCGCAGGAATATACTTTTATCTTGGTAATCGCGCGGTAACGCGGAATGGCGCTCAGGTCCCAATCGTTGCCGACCCAATAGCCCGCGCCGGTCCCGGTAGCGAAAAACGCCAACCGGGTACCGTTGTCCCATTTGAGCTCGAGCGTCGCGTCGCTCCCGGCCCGCGCGGCGGCCGCAAAATGCGAAGGCGCGCCGTCGACGATACAATCCGCCGACCACGCGCCCACGACGCCCATACATATCAACGCCGCCAACGACGCAGCAGTTCTCATCGCTCGCCTCTTTTTCCATCCCTTACCCAAACGCGCCGGCCTAACGCCGGCAAAACTCCGTCCCGACGAACACCTCCACTACGGCGAATAGTATATTAATATGGGATAAGTTGTCAAGCGTTTATTTCCAGAGTTCGCCGCCGGCGCCGTTCCCCCTTTTTCCTTTACTTCGTTAGTATAATTTAATAAAATCCTCGCAACTCCCGCGATTATGAAAACGTCTTCCCAACTCCACTTCGGCGTGGAGGAGGAGTTTGCGCTCCTGTACGCCGACGGCGCGCTGGCCAACGAGGTCGACGCCGTGTTGGCGCGCGTCCCGGACCGCTACAAACCCGACCGCGTCAAGCGCGACCTCCACTATTGCATAGTGGAGGTGACGACGCCGGTTTGCGACTCGCCCGCGGCGGTCGAGCGCTCGCTGACGGAGCTGCGGCGGGTGGTAGGCGAGGCCGCCGCGGCGCTGGGCCTGCGCGTCATCTCGAGCGGCGTCCATCCCACCGCGCCGATGGAACAGGGCAAGCTGGTCGAGACGCCGCGCTTCCGTCGCCTTATCGACGGCGGCGCGCTCCGCGGCGACGGCGTGCACTTCGGCTTCCACCTCCACGTATCGCTCGACGGCCCGGAGACGCGCGTGGGCGTCGTCAACCGCCTGCGCTGGCACATCCCGGACCTGGTCGCGTTCTCGGTGAACGCGCCCTTCTACCTCGGCGAGTACCACGACGTGAAGTCGGTCCGGCTGGAGTACTACGACCCGGTACCCACCGTCGGCCCGCCGCCGGTCATAGAGAAATTCGCCGACTGGGCCGACGTGCTGAAGTCCTTCGCCCGCTGCGGCGTCGAGGGCGAGCGCGACCACTACGGCGACATCCGCCACCGCTCGAGCTTCCCCACGCTCGAGGTGCGGGTGATGGACACGCAGCAGGCGGTCGCCGAAACCGTGGCCGCGGCGGCGTACGTGTGGTCGCTGGTGCGTCACTATTTGACCATACTCGACGACGAATTCATGCCGCCGATGACGGAGGACGAACTCGAGCGGAACCGCGAGGCCGCGTGGCGGCACGGCCTCGACGGCCTCTTCCGCCTCTACGGCGACGCCGTACCGCGCGACGAATACATAGGCCACACGCTCCACCACCTGCTGGAGCGCGCCGGCGACGAGGGGCCGTACCTGGAGCTGCTGGCGGCGCGCGTGGCCGCGGGCGAGACCGGCGCAGACTCCCAGCTGACTTTCCTTGAAAGCGACCGCGCCGACGGCCCGGCGCTGCTGGCCGAGCTCGAGCGCAAATTCGCCGAGGGGATTTAAATGGCGACGAAGAACGGCGGCCGGCGTTATTTCAGCTTCGTACTCCACGGCCACCTGCCGTACGTCCTGGGGCACGGCGGCTGGCCCCACGGGACGGACTGGCTCTTCGAGGCCGCGTGCGAGACCTACCTCCCGCTCATCCGAACGTTCCGCCAACTCTTGGACGAGGGAATAAAAGGCCGCGTCACGATGGGCGTAACGCCCGTGCTGGCGGAGCAGCTCGCCGACCCGGCGTTCGCCTCCGGCCTGGGCGACTACCTCGAAATCAAGATTCGCGCCGCCCACGACGACGCCGCGGCCTTCCACGCCGCCGGCCAACTCGAGCTGGCCGCGCTCGCCGACTCGTGGCGCGACTTCTACGGCGCCGTCCGGCTCGAGTTTACGGAGGCGCTCGGCGGCGACGTAATCGGCGCGTTCCGCGCGCTGCAAGACGAGGGCGCGCTCGAGCTCGTTACCTGCGCCGCGACCCACGCCTACCTCCCCCTCCTGGGCCGCGAGGAATCCATAGGATTGCAGCTCCGCGCCGGCGTGAACTCCCACCGCCGGCACTTCGGCCGCGCGCCCGCCGGCGTCTGGCTGCCGGAGTGCGCTTACCGCCCGGCCTACGAGTGGCGCTACCCGCTGAAGCCCTGGTCGGCGCGCCCGGCCCGTCCCCGCCCCGGCCTGGAGGAACCGCTTTCTCGCGCGGGCCTGAAGTACTTCTTCGTCGACACCCACCTGCTTACGGGCGGCGAAACGCTGGGCGTATACGCGGCGCGGTTCGAGGCGCTGCGGCGGATATACGAACAGATGGTAGCGGGGGCCGAGCCGTCGACGCCGGGGGCGGACCTCACGTCGCACCGGCCGTACTACGTCGGCGCCGCGGACCCGGCCGTGGCCTGTTTCGTGCGCGACGCGGAGACCGGCCTCGTCGTCTGGTCCGGCGAGCACGGCTACCCGGGCGACGGCTGGTATCTGGACTTCCACAAGAAGCATTTCCCCGGCGGCCTGCGTTACTGGCGCGTTACCGCCGCCGCGGCCGGTATGGACGCCAAGGAACCGTACCGCCCGGGCGAGGTGCCGGCGCGTATAACCGAGAACGCGGACCACTTCGCCTCGCTGGTGCGGCGGCTCCTGGCCCAAGAGAGCGCGCCGTCGCTGATGCTGGCGGCGCCGTACGACGCCGAGCTCTTCGGCCACTGGTGGCACGAGGGGCCGGCCTGGCTGGGCGAGGTCCTGCGTCGCCTCGACGCCGCCCCCGACGTAGAACTCGCGACGTGCGGCGAATACCTGGAGGGCTTCCCGCCCGACGTCGACGTCGCGCTGCCGGAGGGGTCGTGGGGCGAGGGCGGCTTCCACGGCATCTGGCTGAATCCCGATACTGAATGGTCGTGGCGGTTGATATACGAACTCGAGGATAAGCTGGTCGAACAGGCCGCGGCGGGCCGCTCGCCGCCGGGCGAACGGCTGTTCGAGCAGGCGCTGCGCGAATTCATGCTGCTCGCCTCTTCCGACTGGCAGTTTTTGATAACCACCGGGACCGCGCGCGACTACGCCGAAAGTCGCATCCGCGGCCACTACGAGTCGGCGCGGCGGCTGCTGGAAATCCTGGGCCGCGAGCGCGAGGGCGCGCCGCCGAGCCCGGACGAAATGGACTACCTGGCCGGCCTCGAGGAGGGCGACCGGCTTTTCCCGGATTTAAAGGCGGCCTGGTTCGCGCCGCTTTAACGGCGGCCTCCGGCCGCGCCGTTCGCATCGCCGTGACGAGGATTATAAAACTCGCGCTGGAGTACGACGGGACCGACTACGCCGGCTGGCAGGTTCAGCCGGACGTGGTAACGGTACAGGGAACGCTGGAGGAAGCGCTCGCGGCGATACTCAAGGAGCCGACGCGGGTCCACGGCGCGGGCCGCACCGACGCCGGCGTTCACGCCGCGGGCCAGGTGGCCCACTTCGAGACCTCCTCGCACATGACTCCCGACGAGTTCGAACGCGCCCTCAACGGCCTGCTCCCGGACGACGTCCGCGTCCTGGCGGCGGAGGAGGCGCCGGCCGGCTTCCACTCCCGCTACTCGGCCCAAAGCCGCACCTACCGCTACGCCGTGGCGTACGTCGATTCCGTCTTCACGCGCCGGCACGCCTACTACTCGCCCGCGCCGCTGGACGTGGCGGCGACGCGCCGGGCCGCGGCGGCCCTCGAGGGCGAGCACGACTTCGCCGCCTTCGGTAACCTCTCCGACGACTACGACTCGACGACGCGCCGCGTCACGGAAATCAGGATCGAGGAAACGCTCACCGGCCTGGAGTTCTACGTCACGGCCAACGCGTTCCTCTACAAGATGGTCCGCAACGTCGTGGGGACGCTGTTGGCGGTGGGACGGGGGGAGCTCGCGCCGGCCGACGTGGCGCGTATGCTGGCGGCGGGAGACCGCGCGGCGCTGGGGCCGCCGGCGCCGCCGCGGGGCTTGACGCTGATGCGGGTTACGTATTGAACCATTTAATTTGACTTCGCAGGGGGGATATGATAAACATTAATCCCGCGCCCGGGTGGCGGAATTTGGTAGACGCGCATGGTTGAGGGCCATGTGGGATACTTCCTGTGCGGGTTCGAGTCCCGCCCCGGGCAAAAAGAAAAGCGGCCCTTACGGGCCGCTTTTTTACCGTCCGGGCGTGGCGACGTCAATTCGCATGGGGAACCGCCGGTTCGCTTCCACCGAGGGCAATAAGCCGGATCATATTCGTGTTAATCAAGCCGTAAACGACGCGGCACACCTCGAACCGACTCATGCCGGCCTCCTCGGCGATTGACGAGATGTCGCGCTTGCCGTCCAGGAGGCTTACCACCCTCCACTCCGACGGCGAAAGTTTGATGGAGCCGCCCGCCGCCGGGTTGGGGTTTATGACGTACACCTCGTGGTACGAACGTATGACGTCCTTTATCTGGCTCCATTCCTCGATGCGACGCGCTCCCTCCAGGATGACATGCTCCACGTTCATCGAGACCAATATATCCTCGTCCTCCAGGTCCAGCTCCGGGAAGAAGCGGAAGCGGCCGCCGCGTTCGCCGATGGCGGCGTAGATCGACTCCCTGATCTGATGCCTTATTTTACCCTCGAGCGTCGACCGGTCGACGGCCCCCATCGCCACAAGTATCGTGCCCAGGCGAATGCGATTTCCCTCGGCGTGCATCTTCTTCTGCGCCCGCAGGCCGAGCTCGAGCTGTTCCTCGTTTATCGTCCCCTCCCGCAATAATATAGTTCCTAATTGCTCGCGCAGGTTCGACGGCGTCGCGAAGACCGCCTTGCCGTCTTTAAAATAAACCCATATAGTTTCGCGTTCCCCCTCTACCGACAAGGTCCCGGTCTTCCGGCCCTGGCCGATAATTTGGATTACTTCCGCGAGCGAAAAATCTTGGATGTCGCCCTCAAAGGACATAGCCCAAGGGGAACGTATGCGTTACGGTACGCCGAAGTGGACTCTCACGCCGCCGGGAAAGCTGCCGGCGAGAATACAAAACGGCCGGCCTCACCGCCGCCCGTTTACTTCCCCCCTATTTCCTGGCCCGCCGGCGCCCCTTCCGCCAGGCTACGACATCTTCGGGGAAGCAGCACACTGCGCCGCCGACGCGGACTATCGGTAAACCTTCGCGTTCTTTCCTCTTGGCGGTCGCCACCGAGCACTCGAGGAAATCCGCGATCCGCGTCCACCCCATCAGTACTTTCGGTCTCCGGACGGTCTTCTTTTTGGTCGACATATACACCACCCCGCTCTTTACGTCTTTTGAAACTCGTACCAATTGTTTTTTATTATAACAGATTACAAACACGCCGGCAACTTAATTACGACCCGAATTTAAATCGAACTATCCAAAGTTCTCGCGGGGCGCCCGGTCGCGGAGCAGCCGCGGCGCCTCGCCGAGCAGCGCCTCGCCCCGCTCCGTCAACGTCGCCGCCGGCGCCGGTTCCACCACCCGCTCGCCCGCCGGCGCGCGCGGGAAGACGAGGTACGCCCGGGCGACCGCTCGAGCCGTCACTCGCGCCAGCGCGGCGGCATATACCGCCATCTGGTCGCCGTACTTACCTTCCGCCCGCTCCGGCCCCCCGGCCTCGTCCGTCTTGTAGTCCACGATAACGAGCCCCTCGGCCGTCTCGTAAATCAAATCCGCCGTCCCCGTGACGACGGCGCCCTCCGCCGCCACGGCGAACGGCACCTCCCGATAGTACGCCGGCGAGGCCGCGGCCTCCCGGACCGGCGCCGTCGCCAGGCAGTCCCGCGCCCAGGCCGCCACGGCGGCCGCGTCCTCGTCGCCCAAACCCTCGCGAGCGCAAGCGGCCGCGGCCAGCTCCTCCAGGCCGGCCCCCGTCCCCAGGTCCACCTCCTCCATCACCGCGTGCAGCGCCGACCCCAGCTTGAGAGCGTCGGGCCGCGAGGGCGGCGCCCCCTCGAGCGCCGGCGGGACTTCCTCCTCCTCGAGCCGCGCCAACGCCGTGGCCGCGATTACCGCCTCGGGCACGCCGGCCCGCTCGAGTTCTTCCGGTAGTTTGTCCTTCCACTCTTCGTAGTCGGGGCCGAGCTCCGGCGCCGCGGCTTCCCCGGCCGGCCGCCGCCGGAACCGACGCCGCTCCTCGGCCGGGTCGACGCGCACCGTCTCCACGGACCGCGCCGCCGCCTCGACCTCGGCCAGCGTCTCGGCGAGCGAGTTCTCGCCCGCCTCCGCCATCCGCGGCAGGACGAGGAGGTCCCGCGCCCGCGTCGCGGCGACGTAATCCAGCCGCCGCTCCTCCGCCTCGCCGAAGCGGCCCTCGCGCGCCGCCGCGTCCTCGTACCCGGGCGTAAGCACCTGCGTCCCCTCGCTCACGCTGCCGGCGCGTACGTGCAGCAGGCCGGTCCGGCGGTCGACGAAGGCGGTCTCGCCCCGGCTCTTCCGGGCGTCCCGCGCCCAGTCGACGAAGACGACGGCGTTGAACTCCAACCCCTTGGCGGCGTGCACGGTCATGATGCGCACGAAATCGTCGCCAGCCTCGAGCGCGGGCGACTCGTGTTCCGCTTCCTCACGCCCCGCCATCTCAGCGAGCCAGCGCGCGAACGCCCGCAGGCCGACGCCGCCGGTCTCGACGAACTTCCGGGCCGACGCGACGACCTTGCGGACGTTGGCCACGGCGCGCGGGCCGTCGCCCCACAGCGCGGCCTTGGTAAGCAGGCCGGTACCCGCCGCCAACCGGGCCAGCGTCGCCGCCGGCGAGCGTTCGGCGCGGCCTTCGTGCAACCTTCTCAATAAATCGAAGGCGTCGGCGAAGCGCCCAGGCGCCGCCGGCGGGGGGTCTACGCGGTAGTCGAAAACGCCGCCCGCCAACTTGAAGCGCAGCAGCTCGTCGGCGGTGAACGAGAACGAGGGCGACGTCAGCGTCGCGACCAGCGCCGGCTCATCGGCGGGGTTGTCGAGCGCTTGCGCCGCCGCGGCCATCGCCTTGACCTCCGGCCGCACGTAGAACGTCCGGCCGCCGAGCGTGTAGAACGGGACCTCCCACTTCTCCAACGCCGCTTCCCACAACGGCACGTTTTTATGCCGCCGGAAAAGCAGCGCTACGTCGCGGTACGCGAGGGGACGGCGCACGCCGGCCTCTTTGTCGTAGACCTCGAACTCGCCGGCGTCGACGGCGCGCCGGACAAACGCCGCGACGGCCTCGGCCGCATCGCCCTCCGCCTCGAAGGCGCCGCCGGGGCCCTCCAGGAGCCGGGCCGCGGGAGCGTCGCGCTGGCGCTCGCGGGTATAAGGGGAAGGGGTCAGCGGGCCGTAGGCCGGTTGATACGGCGGGTCGCCCTCGCCGAAGACGCCGCCGAACGCGTCGTTCACGAAGGACACCAGCGGCGGCGCCGCGCGGAAGTTGTCCGTTAGCCGCAAAACTTCGCCGCCCTCGCGCGTTACGACGTCGCGCGCGGCCTCGTATATCTCCACGTCGGCGCGCCGGAACCGGTAGATGGACTGCTTGGGGTCGCCGACGACGAAGAGCTTCCCGGGCACCAGCGCCACGTCGCGCCAGGCCGTCGCCGCCGCGCCCTCCTCCGCCAGGAAGAATATCAACTCCACCTGAAGCGGGTCCGTATCCTGGAACTCGTCCACCAGGATGTGGCGGTAGCGGCGCTGGAAGTACTCGCGGGCGCCGGCCTCCCGGCGGCACAGCAGGCGCGCCGCCCGGAGGAGCAGGTCGTGGAAGTCGAGGTCGCCGAGCTCTTCCTTGCGCCCCTCGAACGCCCGGGCCGCGCCCGCCAGCCACGATATAAGCGGCGGCAGCATCGCCCGGCGGCGGTCGTCGCACAGGCGCGCCAGCGCTTCCGCCACCGGCTGTAAATATTTTTGGTTTAACTCGTCCTTAAGCCCGCCCGGCTGCCAGTTCTTTTTGGCCCCGCCGGCCTTTATCGAAACCGAGCACGCCCGCTCGAAGTCGCCGGCCTCGATCGCCCGCGCCAGCTCGCCCACGGAAGCGAACGCGCGATAACACGCGTCGCCGCGGTCGAGGCAGCAGTCGCGCACTTCGTCGAAGCGCGCCCGCGCGGCGCGCACCGCCTCGCGCAGCTCGCCCGGGTCCGGCGCGGGGATATCGTACCCCTCGACGTCGACGACGTCGCGCTCCGCGGCCGTCGCGGCCACGACGCGCTCCAGGAGATCGAGCCGGGGCGAGCCGAAGTGGGCCCACGCCGAAGACCAGGGCGCCGCGCCGTCCGCCCGCTCCGCCTCGGCCTGCAGCCACTCCTCCCACGCCTGCTCGAACAGCAGCGTCGCCCCCACCCCGTCCAGAACCTGAAAGGCCGGGTCGACCGCGGCCTCCACCGGCAGCTCCCGCAGCAGCGAGGCCGCGAAGGAGTGAATGGTCGAAATCTGCGCCTGGTCGAAACGCTCCAGCGCGTATTCCGCCTGCTCGTCGTCCGGGTGGGCCGCGGCCCAATCCTCGAGCGCCGCCCGGAGCCGGGCCGACAGCTCCGCCGCGGCCTTCTCGGTGAACGTTATGGCGACGAGGCGGGACGGCTCGTAACCGGGCGTCAGCAGCGCGGCGAGCGCCCGGTCGCACAAGAGCCGCGTCTTGCCGGTGCCGGCGCTGGCCTCGACGAAGAAGGTCCGGCCCAAATCCACGACCGCTTCCCGCGCCTCGCTATCCGTTAGTCCCTGCGTCATAGGTTGCGCCTATTTAATTTCCCTGAGTTCGGCCAGCCGCGCCGCCCCGGGCGACGCCCACTTCCCGGCGCTCAGGTAGCCCGGGCCCGCGTCGCACACGGCCCGGAATTCGCAATACCGACAGGCGCCCTCGGCTCGGCTCGAGCCGTCGCGGCCGGCGACGAATACGCCGTCGCGGGCCAACGCCAGCAAGGCCGCGACCAGGCGGCGGACCGCCGCCACGTCCGGAGGTCGTTTTTCGGAGACGACGAATTTGTACTTCTTGCCGTCCTCGAGGGGGAAGCAGTATCCGGCCCGCGACGAAGCGGCGTCCGCGCCGAACAGCTTCTCGTAGGCTATAAGGTACAGCGGCGGCTGCAGCTGGCGGCCGCCGTCGACGCTCTCCACGAAGCGGCCGCGCCGGCCCGTCTTGTAGTCCAGCGCCCGGCCTCCGTCGCCGCGGCGGTCGACGCGGTCGATGCGGCCGTGGACCTCGGCCGCCGTCGCCCCGGCCTCGCCGTCCGCCGGTTCATCCTGCAAATGTAGAAGGAAAGGGTTCTCGGTGGACGCCGCGTCGTCGGTCGGCGCGGGCCGCCGGCCGAACCGCAGCTCGAAGTGGGCCGGCTCCCAGCCGTCCCCGGCCTCCGCGTCCTCGCGTACGTAGGCGGCGAGCTTGCGCGAGAGCAGGCGGCGCTCCATCTCGACGACGAAAGGCCGCGGCATCTGCCCCTCCTCTTCCAGCGCGGCGAGCGCCCGGGCCGTCAGGCGCGCCACCTCGGCCGAGAGCTCGGCGCCGGCGAGCGCGGACGGCGCCCCCGCGGCGTAAAGCTCGCGCAGCACGTCGTGGACCACCTTGCCCCGGGCGGCGGGCGCCAGCGCGAGCGCCTCCTCCGGCTCCTCCCACGCCCGCAGCCGCAGAATTCTCCCGAAAAAATATTTCCGGGGACAGGCCGCCAGCGTCTCCAAATCGGACGCGCCCACCGGCACCACGCCCCGGCCGTAGCGCTTCGCCAGGAAACCCCTCCCCTCCTCGGAGGATACCAAGCCGTCGAAGGGCGTCAGGTCCGGCGCCCGGGGGGAGGCGGCCGCGTCTCGAGCCGAGGCGTACCGCTCGTCCGCGGCGGCCAGGTACGCCGCCACCGGCCCGTCGCCCAGCTCGCGGGCGCGGCCGGCCCAGTATTCGGCCTCGTCGACGGCGTCCTCCGCGGCCGGCGCCTCCGACGCCCCCACCCGCCGGAACCACGGGTAGGCCGACGCCGCGCGGTCGAAGTCCTCGGCGCCGAACGCCGTCCCCGCCGTCGCGGCGGCGAGTTTTAAAACGTAATGGGAGGGAAAACGCTCGCGGCCTCCGCCGTCCAGGCGGTGGTACGAGACGCGGAGGAACTCCCGGGCGGAGCCGAGCGCGAGGCGGAATATCAACGGCTCCTCCGCCAGCCGCTCGCCCCGGAGGTTGAAGCGCCACCGCCCCCGGGCGAGCTCGTTGAACGCGGCGCGTTCGGCGTCCAACGTCACCGGGTCCTGCGACGGGCGGAAGGGGTACGCCCCCTCGACCGCGGCCGGTATGAAGACCGCCCGGAAAGCGAGGCCGCGCGCGTGGTCCGTTTTTATCAAATTGATGCCGTCGCGTTCGAAGCGGCCCGCGGGTACGGATGTATCGGCCAGGCGGCGCGCGAAGGTCTCGACGAAAGTTTTCAGCGGGACCGGCGCCGCGACGAGGTCGTCGTAGGCGGCCATGCCGCGGGCGAGGCCGAGGACCTCCTCACGTTCTCGGGACGGCTCGAAGTACTCGGCTACGACGTCGCGAAGCGCGTCCGCGAACTCGCGCCACGAGCCCCGGGCCGGGAACCGTTCTAAATAGGTGAATAATTTTTCCGTAAAGGCCGCCAGCGCTTTTACGTCCGCGGCGTCGTGCCGTCGGTCCTCCGGCGACATCCGCTCGCACGCCGCGGCGTAGCGCGCCAGCCGCTCGGCCCACTCCGCGCGGCCGTGGACGACGCCGGCGGCCGCGGATATATCGTCCCACAGCGCCGGCTCGAGCCGAGCGCCCTCGCCCGCCGCTTCCGACTTGAGCGGCACCGTCTCGACGAAATCGACCACCTCGCGACGGCCGAAGGGGCGGGGGGAAGTCCGCGCGTGCCACGCCAGCTCGAGCAGCCGCCGCGCGCCCTCGCCCGCGCGCGTGGCCGTCAGGAGCCGGCCGCCGTATATGTAATATCTGCCGCGGCCGTCGTCGCCGGCGAGGACGCGGTCGAAGACCTCCGTCAATACGGCCAACGTCTCGTCGCCGCGGTAGAGGACCGCCATCTCGGCGAGGCGTACGCCGTGCTCGCGGCTGAGCCGCAGCGCTTCCCGCGCGACTTCGCGCGCCTCGGCCTCCGCGTCCGGGGCGGAGACTATTTTCACGTCCTCCGCCGGGGCCGGTTCGTCGCCGCCGCCGAACTGGTAGCCAGCCGCCGCGACGTCCGCCCGAAACCCCAAGCCCTCGAGCCAATCCCGGGTGGCGCGCGCGAAGCGGAATTCCCGCCCCTCGCCGAAGGGTACGTAAAACCCCAGTCGAACGTGGCCGCTCAAGGCCTCGAGCAAGCGCCGCTGCAGCTCGTTGAAGTCGTAAAAGCCGAATACGAACAGCTCTTCGGCGCCGAAGGTGTCGGCGAAGGCCGCGGCTCGAGCCGTCGCCGCCGAAAAGACATCGTACTCGTCCCGGTAAGCGCGCTCGCCCTCCGGCAGCCGTGCCCGGTAACGGTCGAAGAGCTTGCCGAACAGCGTCAGCCTGTCGCCCAGGTTGAGGTCGGTATTCCAGCGGCCCAGGCCGGCCTGGCGGGCGTCCTCGGCCGCGGCCGCGAGCGTATCCGCGAACCCGGCCTTGTCCTTCACCGGCCCGAAGAACGACTCGGCGGGCAGGTCGGCCGCGAGGGAGCTGAAGACAACCCGTTCGCCGCCGGTCGGCACGTCGTCCCCCGGGCCCGCCAGCCGTCGGGCGAGGTCGACGAAGGTTGGGAAGCGGACGTTGGCGAAACCGCCGGCCTCGCGGGCCAGCCGGCGGGAGAGCTGGAGGGCGACCAGGTTGGAGCGCACCAGGACGACGACCGGCGCCAGCGGCCGGCCTTCCCGGGCGGCGCGCACGTCGCCGAACAAACGAGCCGAAAGGGCCGCCTCGGCCATCGAAAAGTGGAGGGCGTGTTTAGAAGCGTCTACCGTCATCCCTAAGGATAAGTTACGATAATTCACATAAATAACAAGTCGAAATTGAGCCCCGGCGGCCGCCCGTCGCCAGAATATAATTGACACCCATTTGCAAATCTGGTAGATTTTAACGACCCATAAGTAGGAGGACCCGTAATGGTAAAGAGCGTCTCGATTGTCGCCCTGGTCGTTTTCGTCGCCGCCGGTTTATGCTACGGAGCGGCCTTCAAGGCCGGCGAGAAGTTGGTATTTTCGGTATCCTGGTCCGACGTCGTGAAGGCCGGCACGGCCACGCTGTCGGTCCCGGGGGTTAAGGTCTTCAACGGCCACAAGGTCTATCACATCATATCCACGGCTTCCTCCGGGCCCCAAGTCTCGGCGTTCTTCTACACCCGCGACCGCATCGACGTCTACCTCGACGCCGTGGACTACACTATCTGGAAATCGGAAAAGCACCTGGTCGAGGGGACGTATAAGAACGACGAGGTGATATATTTCAACCCGCCCAACCGGACCGCCACGCGCGGCGTTACCACCATGCGCACCCTCGCGGAACCCCGCGACGCGCTGGGCGGCTTCTACTACGTCCGCTCTCTCGACCTTCCGGTCGGCAGCCAGGTTACGGTGAACTACGCCGACGGCAAAATCTCCAAGCCCATCGTCATCAAAGTCCTGCGCAAGGAACAGGTTACGGTACCGGCCGGGACGTTCGATACCATCGTCCTCGAGCCGGTGCTCGAGGAGACGGAGGGCATCTTCAAACAGGAAGGTCGTATCTGGATCTGGGTAACGGACGACGAGAAGAAGATGCCGGTCATCTTGAAGTCGAAGATCGCCATCGGCAATATCGAGGTCAAACTCGAGTCGTACACGTTGGGGTCGTAAACTCACATCGCGTTATGGCCGCGGACGAATCAGATTTCTCCAAAGTTAAAACCTACCCGTTCGCGGAGCGACGGAACCTCGTGCGGGTAGAAGACTTTCGACGGCCGCCGGAAGACCCGGCGGCCATCGCTCCTTTACTCACGTCGCTGCCCGACGTGCTGGGGGCACGCGCCCTGCTCGCGCTGGCGCGGGCGATAGTGGGCGCGCACGGTAGCGGCCGGGGCGTGGTATTCGCGTTGGGCGGCCACGTGGCCAAGACCGGCGCGGGCCTGCACCTCATTCCCCTCCTGCGGGAAGGGTTCGTAACCCACCTCGCCGTCAACGGCGCCTTCCTGATCCACGACTACGAGCTAGGCCGCTTCGGCGCCACGTCGGAGGACGTGGCCGCCAACCTGCCGGCGGGCCGCTTCGGCCTGGCCGAGGAGACGGGCGCGGAGCTAAACGCCCTCGTGGCCGCGGCGGCGAACGAGGGCGAGCCGGCGGCCGTACTCGCGGGCCGGGCCGTCGCCGAACGGGGCGGGTACGCCGACGCGAGCGTACTGGCCGAGGCCGCAGCGGCGGGCGTACCGGTTACCCTCCACGTCGCGCTGGGCGCCGACGTCGTCCACCAACACCCGGCGGCGGACGGCGCGGCGTGGGGCGAGGCGGGCTTGGCCGACTTCCGGCGGCTGGCGGCGGCGCTCAAATCGCTCGACGGCGGCGGCGTCTTCGTCAACGTGGGCTCGGCGGTGCTCTTGCCGGAGGTCTTCGTCAAAGCGCTCAACCTCATCCGGAACGTGGAGCCGCCGGTGGAAAATTTCACCACGGCCAACCTGGATATGATACAACACTACCGGCCGCGGCAAAACGTGCTGGCGCGGCCTACCGCCGGCAGCGGCGAGGCGCTGGCCCTCACCGGCCACCACGAGATAATGGTGCCGCTTCTCTCGGCCGCGGTGCGGGCTTTCGCCCGGGAGCAAGAATAAAAACCCCACCGACGCGTAATTATTTAAAACAAGCTCGATGCTGCACGTATTCATAACGAAGGACCACTTCCCCAGGTGCCACGAGGCGGCGCTCTACGGCGTCCGGCCGTCGTCGGTGAACCAGCTGGCGCAGGTGCGCGACGGCGACGCGGCGTACCTCTACCAGCGGGTGGCGGGCGCGCTGTACGGCCCGTACGCCTGCCGGGGGCCGGTGCGGTACCTGGGGCCGACGGTGCCGGCGCCAGTGTGGGAAGCGGCGGCCCGCGGCTCGAGGCGGGAGAAGTTCCGGTTCGTGGTCCGGCTCGAGGCCGGCCCGGAAGTCAGCCGCGTATCGGTGTCGCAGCTCTACGAGCTGGCCCGGGCGTCGGGGGTCGAACTCATCCCGGCGGATTTCGTCAAGCGCAGCGTCTACACCTTCCTGCCGGCCGACGGCGCATGCATAACGGAGGCGCTGGCCGCGGCGCCGCGCCAGTTGGCGATGCCGTTTCTGCCGCCGCCTCGTCCCTACCCGCTCGAGGGGCGCCTGCCGGTGGGCGGCGACAATCTGGCGTATATATTGCAATACGAACGGCTCGACGAGTCGCTGCTGGAGTTCGTCCTCGCCCGCGAGGAGACGCCGCTCGCGCGCGACCTGGACGCCCGGCCGGCGTTCAACCAACTGCGCATCGACGACCGCGGCAACCGCATCGACCTGGTCTACGCGTCGCCGGCGGCGCTGTACATAATAGAGCTCAAACGCGGCCGACGGGACGCCGAGGCCCGGCGCGACATCCTGCGCTACGAGTTATGGGCGCGCGGCCGGCGCGAGGCGCTGGCCCGGGGATTGCGCCTCCGGGCGCCCCGCCCCACGGTGACGCCGGTGCTGGTCGCGGACGGCGGCCCGCCGCGCCCCGCCGAGTGCCGCATATACGATTGGCACCTGGAAGACGAGCCGACGCGCCTCTCTTTCACCCGCGTTCAATAGAACGGGCGATGATGCCTTATGACGTTACTCGACAAAGTTCACGAGCAGTTTCGCGAGGCCGCCGACCTCGCCACCCGCTCCCTGCCCGTCATAGATAAATACCTGGTGAAACTCGCCCAGGAGACGGCCTCGCGGGTGGTGGTGGGCGGCAAGGTCCTCTTGATGGGCAACGGGGGCTCCGCCGCCGACGCGCAGCACATCGCGGGCGAGTTCGTCGTCAAACTAAATTACGAGCGCGCGGCGATGCCGGCCCTCGCGCTCACCACCGACGCCTCCGTGATGACCGCGGCCGCCAACGATTACGGGTACGCCGAGATCTTCGCCCGCCAGATACAGGCGCTGTGCAACGTCAACGACCTGGTCGTCGCGCTCTCCACCAGCGGAAACTCGCCCAACGTCGTGCGGGCGCTGGAGACGGCGCGCGAACGCCGTATCTTCACCGCGGCCTTCCTGGGCGGCGACGGCGGCGAGGCCGCGCGCCACGCCGACATCCAGATCATAATCCCCTCCACCAACCCCCAACGCATCCAGGAACTGCACGCCGTTATGGGCCACGTCTGGGTCGCGCTGGTGGAGGAACTCGTCTTCCGTGGAGCGCGCTGATAACGTCATGCCGGAACCGGCCGGACTTCTCGAGATCCTGGAGCGCGTCGCGTCTACGCGCCTCCTCGTGATCGGCGACGCCATGCTCGACCACTACGTCTTCGGCGACGCGGCGCGCCTCTCGCCCGAGGCGCCGGTGCCGGTGGTCCGGGTGGAGCGCGACGTCTTACGGCCGGGGGGCGCGGCCAATACCGCGGTCAACGTACGGGCGCTAGGCGCGGCCGCGGAGCTGGCGGCCGTCGCGGGCGACGACGAGAACGGCCGGGAGCTGCGCCGCACGCTGGAGGAGGGAGCGGTGGACGTCCGGGGGTTAATCGTCGCCGCCGGCCGCCCCACGACGTGGAAGGGCCGCGTCATCGCGCGGCAGCAGCAGCTCGTCCGGCTGGACCGCGAGGTCGACGGCGACATTTCGACCGAGCTGGAAGACGAGCTGTTGGCTTACTTCGCCGACGCGCTTAAGCGCGCCGACGGCGTCATCCTCTCCGACTACGGCAAGGGGGCGATAACGGCGCGCGTCGCCGCGGAGGTCATCACCCGGGCGCGCGACGCCGGCAAAGTGGTGTGCGTCGACCCCAAGGAAAACCACTTCGGCCTGTATAAAAACGTAACCTCCGTCACGCCCAACCATCACGAGGCCGCGGCCGCCGCCGGCATCCGGGAGCGCGACGACCCCGACCTCGAGCGCACCGGCGCCGCGCTGCTGGAGATGCTCGGGGCCGACTCGGTCCTCATCACCTGGGGCGAGCGCGGGATGGTCCTGTTCGCCGCCGACGGCTCGACGAGCCGCATCCCGACGCGGGCGCGCGAGGTCTACGACGTGGCGGGCGCGGGCGACACCGTGGCCGCGACGTTCGCGGCGGCGCTGGCGGCGGGGGCGAGCCACCTCGCCGCGGCCCAGCTCGCCAACTTCGCGGCCTCCGTCGTCGTCGCCAAGATGGGCACCGCTACCGCGTCGCCGGCGGAGGTCAAGTCGGCCGTCGAAACGTACTACGAGGCGACGCCGCGTGAGTAACGCCTCCAACTTCGCCGACCGCCTGGTCGAGCGCATACTTCGGATAAATAGCCGGGTGTGCGTGGGCTGCGACCCGGACCCGGCGCTCTTCCCCCCCGAGCTCGCGAAAAAGGAAGACGCGGTCGCGGCGACGGCCGCGTTCGGCTTCGAGCTGATGGCGGCGGTGCGCGAAGTGGCGGCGGCCGTCAAGTTTCAGGCCGCGTTCTACGAACGCTTCGGCCCGGCGGGGTTCGAGGTCCTGGCGCGGCACCTCGCCGCGGCGCGCAAGGCCGGCCTTATAGCTATTCTGGATTGCAAGCGCGGCGACATCGGCCACACGATGCGGGCGTACTGCGAAGCGTACGCGACGCCCGGCGCGCCGCTGGAGGCCGACGCCGTCACGCTCTCGCCCTACCTCGGGTCCGACGGCCTGGCGCCGTTCAACGTGTGCGCCGGCGAGCACGGCAAGGGCTACTTCGTCGTCGTTAAAAGCTCCAACCCCTCCACCGCCGACGTACAGGACGTTAAGATGGAGGACGGACGGCCGGTGTACCACCGCGTCGCGGAGATGACGGCCGCGATAGGCCAACACCTCGTCGGCGAGAGCGGGTACTCGTCCGCGGGCGCCGTCGTCGGCGCGACCTACCCCGACGTCGTGGCGCGGCTGCGCGAGCTCATGCCGCAGCAGTTCTTCCTGATGCCGGGCGTGGGCGCCCAGGGCGGCGACGTCGCGCTGCTGGGGCCGGCGTTCGACACCCGCGGCCTGGGCGCGCTGGTCTCCTCCAGCCGGGGCGTCGCGTACGCCTGGCGGGAACGCGAGGGCGTGAGCTGGCAAGAGGCGGCGCGGGCGGCGGCGCGCGACCTGCGCCGCGCGGTCAACGAAGCGCTGCCGATATGGTGATAGAAGAGCTGCTGGGCGAAATATGTCACCAGCTGCCGGCCCGCTGCTTCACCGTAGCGGGCGTTACTATGCCGGCGTGCGCGCGATGCTCCGGGATTTACCTGGGGGTATTGCTGGCGGCGGCGTTCTACGCCGTACCCGGGAGGCGCCGCCTGTTCCTGCACTGCCCGGGCTACGGCGCCGCGGCGCTGGCCGTGCTAGCGGTCGGGCCGTGCGCGGTCGACTTCTTCTTCGGATGGTGGGGATACCCTCTCTTCGCCGGCAACGGCGCGCGCTTCGTGGCGTCGCTCTTCGCCGGATGGGGGGCGTGGGTGCTCCTGGCGGGCGCCGCGACGCGGCTCCGGTGGGACGTCGCGCCGGAGCGGCGGCTCGACCTCGGCCAGCTAGCCGGCTCGCTCGCGGCCCTACTCGTGCCGGGCCTGTTGGTGGCGACGCCGCGCCCGGCGGCCGCGAAGGTCTTCGCCGGGGCGACGCTGGTCGGCGCGGTCGCCTTCTACGCGCTCTTGAACTACCTGCCGCTCGCGCTGTTCTTACATAAAAAGGGGTACCGGCTCGCGACCGGCCTGGTTATCCTGTGCGGTCTGGTCGCCCTGGCCGTCGCCGAGATAAGGTGGGGACGAGTCGTTTACGCGAACGTCGCGGGTATGTTACACTAAAGCGGAACAGGGGGCGTCCGGAACGTACGCCGCCGGAAGGAGTAAATGTGAACGGCAAACGGGTGGTCGTATGTACGCTGTTCGGCGTCGTCGCCGGCGTCGTGTGTTGGCTGGGCTCGTACCTGGCGGGTAGCGTACCGGTGGCATTAACCGCGGGGGTCGTCCTGGCCATCGTCTTCAATCGCGCGTTCATCGGCTTCGCGATCGGCATATCCGGTTGGCGAATTCCCTGGCCGCTGCACGGCGTCTTCGTCGGCCTGGCCGGCTCGCTGCCGGTAGCGATCTACCCGCTGTTCGCGCCGGACGGCCTTCCGGGTTTTTTGATGTACGAACTCGCGGGCGGTTTGTGGGGTTTCCTTATAGAGCTGGGCGCGCGGGCGGTCGGCGCCCGAAGGGATTAAACCGGGCCGCGGCCGGATTTTATAAAGAAGAAAAAAATCGCCCCGCGAGGGGCCGGCATTAATTAAATCCTACAGGAGGGTACGACCATGACGGGCAAACGGGTACTCGCGTGCACGCTCTTCGGCTTCATCGCCGGCGTCTTGGATTTGCTTCTGATGCATTACGGGGCCAAGGCCCCGATTACCTTCACCACGGCCATTGTCCTGGGTTTTATATTGAACCGCGCGTTTATCGGCTTCACGCTGGGCATCTCCGGCTGGCGGACGAACTGGGCTTTCCACGGCGTCGTTGTCGGCCTCGTGGGGTCGCTCCCGCTGTCGGTATTCGCGCTCGGGGACCAAGAAGGCTTAACCGGCTTCCTGCTCATAGAACTCTTCGGCGGCATGTGGGGCTTTTTAATCGAGTTGGGCGCGCTGGCGGTGCGGGCGAAGAAGAAGGGGTAAGAGCTCCGTCGGGCGAAATAAAAAAAGCGGCAGGGTACGCCCTGCCGCTTCGTCGTTAACCCCTAAAGGCTTGCTAACTTCCCTCTTTCGCCTTCTGCGCCGCTTCGATGACCTTCTTCACGACGTCGGGGGGCGCCTGCTCGTAGTGGGAGAACCGGACCGTGAACGAGCCCTTGCCGCCGGTCATGGAGCGCAGATCCGAGCTGAAGCGGAAGATCTCGGCCTGCGGCACCAGCGCCTTGACCTCCTGGAAGATGCCGGCCGGTTCCATCCCCATAACGCGGCCACGCTTGCCGCTCAAGTCCCCGGTGACGCCGCCCATGTAATCCGCCGGGACGCGCACCGTGACCTCCACGATGGGCTCCAGCACGGTGGGCGACGCGTCGCCGAAGGCTTTCTTGAAACCGAGCGAGCCGGCGATTTTAAACGCCATGTCGGACGAGTCCACGGTATGGAACGAGCCGTCGCGGAGCGTGACGCGCAAGTCGACGACGGGGTAGCCGGCCAGGACGCCGCCCGCCATCGCCTCCACCACGCCCTTCTCCACCGACGGTACGAATTTCGACGGGATGGCGCCGCCGTAGATTTTGTTTACGAACTCGAAGCCGGCGCCGTGCTCGAGCGGCTCGAGCTCTAGCCACACGTCGCCGAACTGGCCCCGGCCGCCGGTCTGCTTCTTGTAGCGTCCCTGGGCCCTGGCGCCCTTGCGGATGGTCTCGCGGTAGGCGACGCGCGGCAGCTTAGTCTCGACCGCCACGCCGAAGCGGGACTCGAGCTTCGAGAACATCACCTGCAGGTGCTGCTCCCCCATCCCGGAGGCGACGAACTCCTTGGTCTCGACGTTGCGCTCGACGTGGAACGTGGGGTCCTCGTCGGTCAGCTTCGCGAGCGACGACGTCAGCTTGTCCTCGTCGCCCTTGGAGCGGGGCGAAATGGCGTACGGCATCACCGGCTCGGGAACGACGAGCTCCGGGTACTGCACCGGGTCGCCGGGCGCGGCCACGGTGTCGCCGGTCTTGAGCGGCTCCGCTTTCACGAAGGCGCCGAGCTCGCCCGCCGCCAGCTCCGTAACCGCCTTCTGGTTCTTGCCGTTGATTTCCACCAGCGACGGGACTTTGAACTTGGTCCCGGCGTTCACGTCCAGGACCTGGTCGTCGGCCTTCAACTTTCCGGAATACACGCGGACGTAGGAGAGCTTGCCGGCGAACGGGTCGTTGACGGTCTTGAAGACGAAGCCGCTCATGGGCGCGGTGGCGGCGGCGGGGCGCTCGAGCTCCTTGGTGCCGCCGGGCTCGACGCCGATGCGGGCCGGCACGTCCGCGGGGGAAGGGAAATATTTCAACACCGCCTCCAGTACGGCGCGGCCGCCGACGCCGTCGTACGCGTCGGCGCAGAACACCGGCACCACCTTGCCGGCCGCGATGCCCCGCGAGAGGCCGCGGCCTATCTCGTCGGCCGAAAGCTCGCCCGCTTCGAAGTACTTCTCCATCAGCGCGTCTTCCTGCTCCGCCGCGGCCTCCACCGACGCCTTCGTGAGAGAATCCAGCGTATCCGCCAACTCGGCCGGGACCTCGCCGTCCGTCGACTCGCCCGCCAAACCACCCTCCCACAGAACGGCACCCCCGCCGGTCACGTCGACGTAGCCCTTGAACGCCGCCTCGGCGCCCACCGGGTACGACATCACGACGAAGTTGACGCCGCCGAAGGCTTCGCGCAGCTTGCGCAGCGCGCCGTCGAAGTCCGCGCGCTCGCGGTCCATCTTGTTGACGACCACGGCCCGGGCGACGCGGTTCTCCTCCGCTTCCCGCCACGCGCGCTCGGTGCCCACCTCCACGCCGGCCACCGCGCTCACGACGACGACCGCCACGTCCGCCACCCGCACGCCGGCGATGAGCTCGTATATGAAATCGGCCGAACCGGGAATGTCCAATAAGTTGATGCGGTACCCCTTGTAGTCCGCGGCCAGGAGCGCGGTGCTCACGGAGAAGCCGCGCTTTATCTCCTCGTCGTCGAAGTCGGCGGCGGCGTTGCCCTCCTCCACCCGGCCCCGCCTTTTCAGCGCGCCGGCGCGGAAGAGCAGGTCCTCGGCCAAAGCCGTCTTGCCGGCGTCGCCGTGTCCCACCAACGCCACGTTGCGAATTTTTTCAATTTCGACTTTCGCCATTCGGTTTTTCCTCCTAATAATCAGGCCGCCGGGCGCCACACGGCGACGAACGCCGGCGACGCGCCCCGGGGGCCCCAACGCCGGCTGTACAACGTACTAAAGCGGAATTTTGGAAGCCGCTCTCTCTTCGGGGGAATAGGCCCGGCCGCCCGCCGCGTAGGCCGCAGCCACGAAGGTCGCGAACAACGGATGCGGCGCCAGCGGCCGCGACTTGAGCTCGGGGTGGAACTGGACCGCGACGAACCAGGGGTGGTTCGACAACTCCACCACCTCGGCCAACAAACCGTCCGGGGACGTCCCCGTGACGCCGAGGCCCGCCGCGGCCAAAGCCTCGCGGTAGTCGTTGTTGAGTTCGTAGCGGTGGCGGTGCCGCTCGCCGACCTCGCGTACGCCGTAGGCCCGCGCCGCCCGCGAGCCCTCCGTCAGCACGCACGGGTAAGCGCCCAACCTCATCGTCCCGCCCATACGAGTAACCTTCTTCTGCTCATCCATCAGGCAGATGACCGGGTCGCGACAATCGACGTCGAACTCCACGGAGTACGCTTCTTCCAACCCCGCCACCCGCGCGACGTCTATTACCGCCACCTGAAGGCCGAGGCAAATGCCCAGGTACGGAACGCCGTTCTCGCGGGCGTAACGCGCCGCGGCTATCTTGCCCTCGATGCCGCGCTCGCCGAAGCCGCCCGGGACGAGGATGCCGCCCACGCCGTCGAAGTACGGCGCCGGGTCGGCGTCTCCCTCCAGGTCGGTGGACTCCACCCACCTTACGTTCACGCGCGCGTCGGCGGCGATGCCGCCGTGGGCGAGGGCCTCGATGATGCTCTTGTACGAGTCGCGCAGGCCGGTATACTTGCCCACGACCGCGATATCCACCTCGCCGCCGGGACGGCGCATCCTCTCCAGCATCCCTTCCCAATCGCCCAGGTCCCCTTCGCCGACCGGGAAATCCAGCCGCTCGAGTATCAGGCCGTCGAGGTTCTGCTTACGCAAACGGAGCGGTATGTCGTAGATGTTGTCGGTATCGACGGCCTCCACTACGGCCTCGGGCGGCACGTTGGTGAAGAGGGCGATTTTAGCGCGCGTCGAGGCGTCGAGGGGCCGGTCGGTGCGGCAGATGAGCGCGTCCGGTTGTATACCAATAGCGCGCAGCTCGCGGACCGAGTGCTGGGTGGGTTTGGTCTTGAGCTCGCCCGCGCCCCCGATATAGGGGACCAGCGTCAAATGGATGAAGAGGCACCGGCGCCGCCCCACGTCGAGCGCGAACTGGCGAATGGCCTCCAGGAACGGCTGCCCCTCGATGTCGCCCACCGTCCCGCCTATCTCCACTATAATAACGTCCGCGCCGGCCGCCGCGGCGAGTTTATGCACCCGGGACTTTATCTCGTCCGTTACGTGAGGAATGACCTGGACCGTCCCGCCCAGGTAGTCGCCCCGCCGCTCCTTCTCGATGACGGCCCCGTAGACCATGCCGGTGGTAGCGTTGGACAATCTCGACGTCGGCCGGTCGGTGAAACGCTCGTAGTGACCGAGGTCGAGGTCGGCCTCGGCGCCGTCGTCGGTCACGTAAACCTCGCCGTGCTGGTACGGGTTCATCGTGCCCGGGTCGACGTTGATGTAGGGGTCGAACTTGAGCATCGCGACGTCGAGGTCGTGGGCGATCATAAGGCGGCCGATGGAGGCGGAGGCGATACCCTTACCCAGCGACGAGACAACGCCGCCCGTCACGAAAATATACCGCGTATTATCTTCCTTATGCGCCATCATGGCAAATAGGTCCGAGTGCGCCGAAATATAACAAAAACCGTAACGTCCTGTCAAACGAAATCCCGGCGGGGCGTAGTTTTAGATTGATTATACGCGCCGGCAAGGTAAAATAGACCCGATGGGTTCGAATCGATATAAGAAGACAGCCGGCCTGGTAGTCGGGGCGCTCGCGGCCGCGCTACCGGCGTTGGCCGGGTGGTCGCCCCCCGAGACGATATCGCCCCCGGCGGGCGATTGGCGTACGTGCTACAATTTCGCCCGGGCGCTCGTCGCCGACGGCGACGGTAACCTCCACGCCGTCTTCTTTGAGAACGAAGGGGCCGCGGCCTTCTACCGCCGCTACGACCGCGCCGCCGGCCGGTGGGAGCCGTCGTATCGGTTAGACGAGCAGGGAGGCCGCGACGCCGCCATCATCGCCGACGCCCGCGGCGAGCTGCACGTCTTCTTCAAAGCCGGCAGCGCGATGTGCCACCGCGTAGCGGACGACGCCGGCCGATGGGGCGTGCGCGAATACGTCGCCGAGTCGGGATGCCGGTTCGGCCAACCGTCGCCCCTGGCGCTGCCGTCGGGCGACGTAGCGTTGGCAATGGTGGGCGAGCCCGTGGCCGGCCGCCCGACGCATATCTGGTTCACCATCTGGCGCCGGGAAACGCAGGGCCTCGAGCCGCCGGTCCGCCTTACCGAAAGCACCGGCGAGAACGGCAGTTGGATGCCGACTATGGCCTACTTCCAGGACGAGATCCGGCTGGTGTGGCGGGACGACAGTACCGGCGAGTTCGAGGTCTACGAGCGGAAGTACGACGGCTCGCGCTGGACGCCGACGCGCCGCCTGACGTACGACCCGGCGCCCACGTTCCATCCCCGCCTGGCCGTCGACGGCGACGGCGTGCTTCGCCTGCTGTTCATGGACAAGCGTACCGGCAACCCGGCCATCTGGGAAATGGTGGACCGCGGCGGCGGCTGGGGTCCCGAGCACGTCCTCTACGACGGCCGCGGCCGGGCCCACCACCCCAACGTCGCCCTGGCCCCCACCGGCCAGCTGCTGGCGTTCTGGGAATGCGCGCGCGAGTCCGCCGAGCGCGGAATATATTTCGGCTCGCTGTTCGGCGGCGTGTGGAGCGAGGCGGGCCCCGTGGGTCCGACGCCCGGGGCCGACTCCACGCTGGCGTCGCCGGCGGTCACGGGCCGCGAAATCGCGGTGGCGTACGCGCAAAGCCCGGGCAAAGTGTGCGTCCAACGGCTGCCGCTGAGCGAGGTGCCGGTGGGAGGCGTTATCTTCGTCGCGCGGCCGGCGCCCGCGGCCGTAAAGCTGTGGTGGGACGGCGCCGCCGTCGGCGCGTTCGACCACTTCGACGTCTACCGGCGGTCGCCGGCGGAAACGAACTGGCACCGGGTGAACACCGCGCCCATCGCGGGCAGCCGCCCTTACACGTATAACGACGAGACCGCGCTGCCCGGGGACTACGCGTACAAGCTGGAGGGCCGGACGGGCACCGGGTACGCGCTGACGTTGGGGACGGCCCGGGCCGCCGTCGGCGAGGCGGAGCGATTCGTCTCCGGCTTTAGCGTCTCGCCCAACCCGTGCCGGGGCGCGCTGCGGGTGGCGTGGCGGCAGGAGGCGCCGGCGGCCGCGGCGGTCGACGCGTACGACATTACGGGCTGGCGCGTTGCCTCCGCTACGGCTCCCGCCGCCGTCGGTTCGAACGTCCTGGTGCTCGAGACCAGTCGTCTCGCGCCCGGGTGCTACGTCGCCGCGTTGACGGCCGGCGGCGACAACCTCAGCACGATGTTCGTGGTAACGCGTTGATTCCCAAACTCCCGACTCGAGGGTGAAGAAATGAAACGAGTACTTGCCGCCGTCGTCATATTACTCGCCGCGGCCTGGGGCGCGGACGCCGCGCCGTCGCGCGAGCGCCCGGCCGAACTCGGCGCCGCCGTATACTACAAGTCCTCCGTTCCCGTCGCGGGCGAGGACGCGCAATCGTCGTGGACCGGGGGCGCCGCGCGCTTCCGTTACGGCCTGACGGAGGCGCTGGCCGCGACGGCCGCGTTCGCCTACGACCGCCACGAATTCCCCGAATCGCCCGCGGAAACTGTCGACCCGGGGGAAGCGGTCGAACGCCAACTTTTATCCTTCCGCGGCGGCGTAGTATACGACTTACCTCTGGGGTTCATATACCCGTACGTCGGCGGCGGCCTGACGCTGGCGCGCGAGAAGACTTACTTCCGGTACGGCAGCCTCGAGCCGAAGGTCCTCTACCACCCGGGGCTCTACGCCGAGGCGGGGACGAACGTGGCGCTCATCGGGCCGCTGGCGGTGGACGTCGGGCCGGAGCTCGCGGCGCTGTTCGGCAAGCGCGTCGCCTCGTACGAAACGGCCGTCAACGATTACCGATACGACGGCGGCGCGGCCCTTTATTTCGGCGTCAAGGCCGGCCTCGCGATATATTTTTAACCGCCGCCGCTTTTGGGGTTGAAAAAGGGGCCGGCCGTTATTATAATCACGCCGCGGATTTCGGGGGATTGAACCTTTGGCCAAAGACGAAGGCAACCTCGTACTGTTCCAGATCCTCCCCGACGATGAGAAGGCGGCGGAGGAGCTCGCCGAGAAGGCCGGCATCTCCGTCGCCGACCTCGTCCTGCTCGCGCTGCGGTATTGCCTGCGCGCGAAGGGCGCCGCGCCGTTTCGCGAACTCCTGACCAAAGGCGGCGTATCGGCGCCGGGCTCGCCGGAGATAACAATCGAAGTGGAGAGCGAGCACTTCAAGTAGGGCCCGGCCCGGCGGCCGGGGTTTTTTCCACCCGAATTAACCGCCGCCCGCGCGCGTGTTACGATGCCGCCGATACTCGGGCGGTTTTTTATGGCCTTCTATAAAAGAACCTCGTTCTGGGCGGCGGCGCTGATAGCGCTCGCGCTGGGGCAAAAGCTCTACGGCTTCGACCGGCCGCTGTTGGGGCATCACCCGTGGCGTCAGGCCGACACCGCGGCCATCGCGCGCAACTTCGCCGCCGGCGGAATGAAGTTTTTCTACCCCGAGGTCGACTGGGGCGGCCCGGGCCCGAACTACTGCGAGACCGAGTTCCCGCTTTACTCGTACGCCGTCGCCGCCCTCTACCGCGTCGCCGGCGTCCGCGAATGGCTGGGGCGGCTGCTCGCGCTCGCCGCCTACGGCCTGCAATTATTTCTCGTTTATAAAATCGGGCGCCGATTAATAACGCCCGGCGCGGCGCTGGCGGCGACGTTCCTCTTCGCCGTCTCGCCGGTCGCGGGTTTTATGGGCCGGGCGTTCATGCCGGAGAGCTGGGTGTTGGCGGCGTCGTTGGGCTCGGCGTACTTCTTCCTGCGCTGGCTGGACGACGGCCGAACGGGCGACTTCTTCGACGCCGCGGCCTTGCTGGCGTTGGCGGGCACGCTCAAGCTCACCGCGTTCCACCTGCTCATCTGGTTCGCCGTATTGGCGCTGCGCTATCGGCGGCTCGAGCTCCGGTCGCCGGCGCCGTGGCTCGTGCTGGCGGGCGCGTTCGTGCCGGCGGCGATGTGGTACTACCACGCGCACCGAATATTCCTGAAGACGGGGCTCACCTTCGGCATCTGGGTCGCCGGCGACAAGTGGGCCACGCTGTCGACGCTGCTCTCCGGCGACTTCTACCGCAAGATGCTCGTCGAGAACGTGGCCGCGAACGTCCTGACGTGGCCCGGGCTCGTCCTGGCGCTGGCGGGCGCGGCGCTGCTCTTCGCCCGGCGAAGCGACTTCCGGTTTAAAATTTTGACGTGGTTGGGCGCCGTCGTCGTATACCTGCTGGTATTGGCGCGGGGCGCGTACGACCACGACTACTACGCGCTGCCGCTGGTGGCGCCGGCGGCGCTGGCGGGCGGCTACGCCGCCGCGGAGGGGCTGAAGCTCTTCCGCCGGAACGTCTGGGGCAAGGCCGCGGCAGTAGTAACGGCGCTGGTCCTGGCCGCGGCGGTGCCGTCGTACACCGGGAAGTTCCGCTCGTTCGCCCGGGTGAACGACGCCGCCGCTCGAGCGGGAGCCTATTTAAATTCGGTCGACGAGACCGGCGCGCCCATCGTAACGTTCAACAACGGCGGCCCGCAGTGGCTGTACTACTGCAACCGCAAGGGGTGGATATTGTCGCCGAAGGGACCGCTGGCGGAGGACGCGGCGCTGTTCGCGCGGCTGGTGGAAAAGTATCGCGACGCCGGCGCGCGGTACCTGGTGGTAGACGCGCGGTACTACGGCCTGATGAGTAACGACGTCCAAAATTATATAGACGACGCCCACGAGCGGTTGACTATGGCCGAGGGGTTCGCCGTGTGGCGGCTGCGGCGTTGAACCGGCGGAGCGCCGGGCCGCGTCAAGTCCATATTCCGCTAATACGTAAAAAAGCTGCACGCTAAAAACGCCCCCCCGTGGAGGGGCGTTTTTCTTTGGCGAGATAAATAGGCGGCCTTGTGGCCGCCCTTAATTCGCTCGGCGATACCCGGTTAATCAGTTCCCGAACTTCTCGATTATCTCCTTCTTGCCCAGGCCCAGGATGCCGTACTTCTCGCCGATCTTCTTGAAGGCAGCGATGGCGGCGTCGATGTGTTCCCTCTCGTGGGC
>Ga0307380_10001971_pt1 | contig 29483 bp, 23 predicted proteins | sample UN3MG_FD_202239 | JGI IMG/M metagenome (GOLD analysis project Ga0307380, IMG submission 202239) | Soil microbial communities from Risofladan, Vaasa, Finland - UN-3 | ecosystem: Environmental > Terrestrial > Soil > Coastal area > Acid sulfate soil | place: Finland: Risofladan, Vaasa | collected... | reverse complement strand
TTATCTTTGGGGTTCTGAAGCTTGTCTTTTTTCTAATCCTCTAACAGATCCTGACTCAGTTGATGCAAGAAAAGAATGGAGTGGAGACACTATAATTTTTCCAATCAAGCTTACTTACCCTGACCATATAGAGTTGAAAGATAACAGTAATAATATTGCTTGTACGACCTATACAATAAAGGTTACATCAAATCTTGGAAACGCAGAAGGAAATATCTGTATTCCTGGAAGTATATCAATGACTCTCCCTTCAAATGGAGACACACTTCCAATAGGTGATGTCACAGTATCATGGACGACTGGACAAAAGGCAGATTTTTACTGGGTTAGTGGATACATGATTTCTTATGATAGTTTAGGTTCCGGTTTTGAACTAACAGACATAGATACATTTTTATTTGCTGTTTCTTTTGTCATCCCCTCTACTTTCTTCAATATCGATAATGCTAAATATCATTATGTTTATTTAGATGTCTATCCTTACTCGGGTTCACTTCCTGTTCCCGGAACTTCTGGAAATATGACAGGGACCTTAAATGGATTTCTTAATGCATTAGGAAATGGTGGCTCTGTGTATTTTTATGTAGGGACACCGATAGCAAAAGTCAATATGTATCATATGAAATGGAAAAAATCTCTTGATGATATAAGGAATACCTATCTCCATGCTCTTAGTATTAGATAAAGTTTTTATGTGCTACCACTTTCCTAATATTTTAACCTAAACATTTATCATTTAATGACCTGTGCCAGATTTGTGCCAATTTCAGATACAAATAGCCAAGATAACCAAGGAGATAATGTGGAATTAGATACTGCTTGAAATAGGTTTTAATTTGTGGTAGGAAAAAGATATGGCAAATCTAACATTCGACGGACTTGATAAATATGGGAAAGGCATACCCAAGCAATACTATTGCAATAGAGCTTTTAAGGACAAATATTGGCTTCGGGAACAAAGAAAGAGAATTAAATACGTAACATATGATGGGGGGAAATATTGGACTTATTACTTTACATTTACAATTGCAGGACTTGTACATAGCCTATTGGCAGAGAATATTGTTCCGGGAGCTAAATTACCACCATTTGGTCTTTTGGTTGACAAAGATAGCTGGGGTTATTCCAATTATTTGTTCGCATCCGCAAGGAAAATTAATAAAACTAGAGGTGCTGACAAATCAGAGCGGGAGAAATTTATAAAAGATATATCTCTGGCTTATTATTCAGCATACAGAGTGCCCCTTAAAGGATATAAGGAAGTTTTAACAAATGATTTTGTGTCTGAAGCAATTGAGAATGAAGATGAAATAATTCTTCTAAAAATAAACCTTGAACCAGAATATAAAGAGAGGAACTTTAGACTTAGTAAAGGAATTCATTTTCTTATTGAAGACTTTATAATGTCAGATGAAAAATATGGCAAGGAAGATATAATAAACCTATTTACATATGACGTATTTGATATTGCGACTAGTTTCTTCAATTATAGAGTTACTCAGAAGGAGAGGAAATCATTTATCGAAATACTTGAAGAAACTGCAAAATTGGTCAATGAATGGATAAAAACTAAGGCGATAACCATTGATTATCAAAATACTTTAAATGATTTCATAAGTCAGCACAGATTTGTGAGGAAAAAACTCAAAAAGTACATGGAATGCGACAAGGTATTTGAAGGCAGAAAAAGAAAAGCGTACAATCCTTTGAAAGAATTCTTCTGCAAGTCATTTGATGAGCTTGTTCAATATTTGGTTGGAAAGAGAAAAATCAAAATATGCAAAAACTGTAATAGAATCATCAGATATCAGAGAGAGAAATATTTCTGTACAATGGAAGACGAGAAACGGGATTGCAAGAGATTATATCTCAAGCGACTTGAGAATCGCCGTCGTGAAGCACGCTTAGCAGAAAAACCTTCAAAATAGCTCCATTTATAAATTCTGATATTTTGGATACTTAGGATTTCTTGCCATTATAAACCCCTAATTATTTTAATATTGTGAATAATTAGGGGTTTTTTTAGGGGTGTTTGAAATTTGTGACTATAATATATATAATGAAAGAAAAGCATATAAGATGCTCTAAATATTCCAGGTCATTCCTGCAAAGAACGATTGAGACCTGGCAACCTTACAGCTCTGAAGGTCTATCAATGGAGGATGGAACCGAGATAGCAGAAAATATAGGGGGGCTATTTGAATTATTGATTGCGCTGGATGAGAAATATGGCAAAGAGGAAAATGAGATATAACACTAATCTTATTAGGGTAAACCACTGCTATACCATTAAGGAGATTAAAGAGTTATTTGGTCTCCACATCGGAACAGTTCAAAATTGGACAAAAAAGGGTCTAAAAGTTGTTGAGGGATACACAAAGCCCTTCTATATAAGTGGTGAAGAACTGAAATACTTTTTGAAAGAAAGGGCTAAGAAAAGAAAATCTCCTCCTCTAAAAGCTGATGAGTTTCGCTGTCCAAAATGCTGTGGTCCAAGAAAAAGTCTCCCTCTTATGTACCATTTAGAAATTACTGGCAAAAAACTCGGAAAAAAGAGCAAACAAGTGTATATAAAGGGAATATGTGAGGAATGTGGTCAGCCTTTAACTCGTTTTTCTTCTGATAGAAATGTAAGGGAATTGATGAAAGAAGGTTTGCCAATAACGGAACAACAGATAGTATTAATTGGTACTGGAGATAGCTCCATAAACACTGGCATACAAAGGGGGTGAAAATGAGAAAACCTAACATTAATAATGAGAAAATAAAACGGAAATTTATTAAGCGACTCAGAGAAGCCGAGGGATTAGCTGATTCTACAATTTATAAAGTTGAGCAAGCAATTTTTCTCTATGAGGATTTTACTGAAAATTCTGATTTTAAAACATACAATCCAGATAAAGCAATTGCTCTTAAGAATTGGCTCAAAAAAAGAAAATTTAATGGAAAACCTATATCAATCTCTACAAGACATTCATATCTGCGAAATCTTAGAAAATTCTTTTTATGGCTTTCAAGGGAACCAGGTTATATAAGCAAGATACCCATTAATTCTGTTGCTTATCTAAGATTACGATTAAAAGAGGGGAAAATAGCTGCTCAATATACTCCGCCAAATTTTCCTACACGAGATTATGTAGGAAAGCTCTTTAATTCAATTGATATAAAGTCTGAAGTAGATCATCGAAATAGTGCTTTAGTTTCTTGTTTGCATTTGACAGGAATGCGAGTTTTCGCTATTTCAACTCTTCCAATTTGTTGCTTTGACGAAGAAAAATTAATAGTAGACCAAGATCCTCAGGAAGAAGTTCATACGAAGTTTTCAAAACGCATTTTTTCTATTGTTTTTAACTTTGATAATAGGATGCTTGACACTCTAATTGGATGGAAAAAATTTTTAGTGTCAAAAGGATTCGGAATGAAGGACCCTCTTTTCCCTCGATCAAAATTGGAGCATCAAAAGGATGGTTTGTGCTTCGAAAGCGCAACAAAAGTTGAACCAGTCTTTTGGAAAGGAACTGGGAGGATTAGAGAAATACTAGAGAAAATATCAAAAGAAGCAGGAATGGAGTATTTCCCCCCACATACATTTAGACATCTAACGATTTATTTGGCTATAAAATATTGCCGGAGTATTGAACAATTTAAGGCTCTAAGTCAGAATTTTGGGCACGAGGATATTATTACCATCCTACGTGTTTATGCCAATTATGCACCATATGAACTTCAGGAAATACTCGGAAACAAAGACTTTTCAGGAGAACCCCCTGAAACTCTTGGAGAAAAGGTTGATAAGATTAATGAATTTATGAGAGAATTTAAAAAAAATTACCTTGACAAAGAACACTAAATATGCTATATAATGCTATAACTATGTATATAATAAAGCAGTTAGAGATTTACCGGTTGGAGAATAAGATAACCCAACAGACACTTGCTGACGAACTAGGCGTAGCTTTTTGCACCGTAAACCGCTGGTTGAATGGCAAGACCAAACCTAACAAAATCCAAGAGTATCATATAAAAAAGCTCTTGAAGAAAGGAAAGGGAGAAGGAAGCTAGATGCAGGAACTCGCCCTTTTGTATGTTAGAGTTTCAAGTAAAGAGCAAGAAAAAGAAGGCTATTCATTAGATGCTCAAGAAAAGCTTGGTTACAAATATGCCTTTAGAAATAATTTTAAAATCGTAAAATGTTGGAAAGTATCTGAATCAGCCTGGAGAAAACAAAGAAAGGTCTTCAATCTTATGGTTGATTATGCCAAAAAGCATTCTGAGATTGAACATATTATATTTGATGTCACTGACAGAATGACGAGGAATGACTTTGATAAACTTAAGATCTATACACTTATTAAAGAGTATGATAAGACAATCCATTTCTCACGAACTAATAAAAGATTTAATAAAAACTCCAATTCTGATGATGAATTTATGTTCGATATTGAGGTAGCTGTTGCAAAAAAAATGTCTAATGACATATCAAGAAAAGCCAAGATGGGATTGCGGGAGAAAGCAGAACAGGGATTCTACCCATCCCTTGCTCCAATAGGTTATAAGAATAATTCCACAACCCATTCAATATATATTGACGAAGAAAAGGTCCCATATATCAAAAGAGTCTTTTCTCTTATGGCTACAGGTTCTTACTCGTTAAGGATGCTTGCAGATAAGCTCTACAGCCAAGGTTTCAGAAGTAGGAATGGCATGCGAGTAAAGAAATGCGGCATTGGACTTATTCTAAAGAATCCTATATATTACGGTGCTTTTAGATGGAATGGTGGATTCTATCAAGGAAATCATACACCTATTGTTTCTAAAGGTCTTTTTGATCAAGTGCAAAGTGTTATGAATGGTAAATTTCGTCCCTCCATCCAGAAGAATAATTTTGCATTTAACAATCTTATTATTTGCGGAATCTGTAACTGCAAGATTCTTGGGGAAAGGAAAAAGAACAAGTATACTTATTATCATTGTACTTTTTCGAAAGGAAGACATAATGGTATCGGTTATATAAGAGAAGAGAAATTAGCAGTTATGTTTGAAAAGCCGATAAAAAACATTACGATAGATGAAGAATTGGCTGCCTGGTTAATAAGAGATATTAAGGAGAGAACTAAAGGTACACTTAAATTAGAGAAGAACCGTATTCTGTCATTAAAGACTCAATATAAGAAAATTAGTAATCGACTAAGTATGTTATACGATGCAAAATTTGATAAAGAAATTGACGAAGGTATTTTCGTGCAGAAAGAGAAAGACTATAAAACACAACTTATAGAAATTAAATCAGAGATTGACAATTCAAATGAAATAAATCCTAACTGCTATGAGGATGCCCAAAAAATCCTCGAACTCTCGAAACGCCTTTATTCTCTATATATCAGGGCAAATTATGAAGAGAAGACCAAGATTCTAAAGTTTGTAGCTTCGAACTATACCTTACTGAATGCAAGTCTTTATCCTACATATAGAAAGCCCTTCGACATACTCGCCAAAGGGCCTGATCGTATTACGATGCGGGGCCGACGAGACTCGAACTCGCGACCTCCGGCGTGACAGGCCGGCGTTCTAACCAAAACTGAACTACGACCCCGTTGGCAATCTTATAGCAAAGAAATTCCCCGATGTCAATAGAAAAATATGAGGTTATTTATTAAGAGTAGCAAGTTTGGAAGCCATAAGTTAATAGATTGCGCATTAACAATAAGATTCTTCCAGTGTTAATATGGAACAAATTACTCAGAATGACAACGTTGGTGTCAGATTCTTCCGTGGACAATAATATTAGCCAACTCAGAATGACAATATTTCCGTAATTTTACATCTCTTAAATTCTCTTCCAGTCCCTGTTTGTGTTATTTTTATCTTGACAATTCGGAAAAATGTAGTATTTTGCTTCTGGAGGTTTTTATATGCTAATTGAACTATGTAGGTCAAAAATCAAGAATGCTTTTGTTACCGAAACGAATCTTCACTACAAAGGAAGTATAACCATAAGTGAAGAGGTAGCAAAAAGGGCTCATCTCTATCCAGCGGAGAAGGTGCTTGTTGTCAATTTGAATAATGGCAACAGGTTCGAAACCTATGTGATATATGGGGAAAAAAGGAAGGGAATTATAGGTTTGAACGGAGGGACGGCATTGCTTGGAAATATTGGGGATGAACTCTTGGTACTTTCTTTTGGTATATTCAACGAAGAGGAAATATCCCGGCATAAAATGCTAATTCTTGAACTCAAAGACAAGAATCAACTTGCTGATGATAATTCCTGAGTGGATAATTAGTGGGCTAAAAGAGCGGGAAAAAAGCAAGGAACTTCTGCATACACTCAAAGTAAAGAGCATCTTCACAGTTTGCGAGGAAGCACAGTGCCCGAACATAGGCACCTGCTTCAACAGAAAGACAGCAACCTTTCTTCTTATGGGTGCAATATGCACGAGAAATTGCACTTTCTGTGCTGTCGGAAGCGGAATTCCTGAACCTCTTGATTCGGATGAGCCGCAGCGGGTTGCCGAGATGGTGAGAGACCTTGGCTTACAGCATACGGTAATTACTTCAGTGACAAGGGATGACATTGCGGACGGTGGAGCAGAACATTATGTCAGAACTATCGATGCGGTAAGGAAGATAAACGAAAGAGTAACGATAGAGGTGCTCATCCCTGATTTTAATGGTAATACAGATTTTATTGATAGGGTGATTGAAGAAAAACCAGAAGTTATCAATCATAATATCGAAACCATTGAACGACTCTATAAAGAAGTAAGACCGCAGGCAAACTATGAACGTTCCTTGAATTTGCTCTCAAGGGTGAAAGAAAAGAACGATGAGATTCTAACAAAGTCGGGTATGATGGTAGGATTGGGTGAGAGGGAAGAAGAGGTTTATAAAGCGATGGATGACCTTCTTAATGCAGGTGTTCAGGTTCTGACCATTGGACAGTACTTAAGGCCCACACGGTTGCACCACAATGTGGATAGATATGTAACACCGGAGGAGTTTGATAGATATAAGGAAGTTGGGCTTGAAAAGGGTTTTGCGGCAGTAGCATCAGGACCGTTTGTGCGCAGTTCATATAGAGCGAGAGAACTCTATCAAGAAGCAAGTAAGCGTATTTCTTGAGCAAGTAAAAAGTTAAAAGTTAAAAGTGAAATCTCAAGAAAGGAAAATAATTGCATTAATTTAGTTAATTTTGTTGGTTCAAACGATATTAACGATTTAACGATTTAAACGTTCTAAACGGATAAAACAAATGAAACTTACTATATCAACCACACTTTTCTATGGTAATCACATTTTTGATGTGCTTCCTCAACTGAAGGAAGAGCATATTGATGGTATTGAACTCAGGTTAAAGGAATCCCATTTTGATTACAACGAAGATGGTGAGATAAAAGAATTGAAGAAGAGAGCAAAGAAAGAAAAGGTGAAGATTCTCTCGCTTCATGCTCCGTCAGATATTGATATATCAGATATGGACGAGTGGAATAGGGTCAGGTCTGTTAGAGAGGTGGAAAAGGCTATCGTCATTGCAAACAGGCTTGCAGCAGAGTATGTTGTGGTTCACCCTGGTGAAGAAAGAAAAGGAGAAGGTCAGTTAGAGGAGTTGAAAAAGAGTTTAACCGAGATTGCAGAATTCTCAGGAGATTGGGGAGTGAGGACTCTTATTGAGAACACACAACCAGGAAAAGTTGGTGATAATCCGAACGAGCTTAAGGCTATGCTCGAATGGACCAATGGAAAGGGTGGGTTCTGTCTTGATACGAGTCATCTTAATCTATCTGGAATGAGTATGAGTAAAGGACTTGGTATTTTGGGCAAGGATATAAAGGAGCTTCATATAAGCGATAATTTTAGCGAAAATGATGACCATCTTCTTCCTTATGAGGGCAAAATTGATTGGGAAGATTTCCTTCGTGGAGCAAAAGTTCTGGATTTTGATGGGATTCTTTGTTTTGAACTTATGGCGAGCAAAGATTACAGGGAAGTTATAAAGAAAATTGAAGAAATATACACAGAATGGCAGGGAAAATTATGAAAGATTGCTTGCAGTTTCGAAAGGAAGATTGGTGATAATTCGCATCAATCGGTTGCATATATCAGTTTTTTTGGTGATTTTGTTATGTCTTTTTTTGTTTAGTGTTATGAGCTGCAAAGAGGAAAAGGCAAGCGGGAAAGCCGTTGCTGCAAAACAGGTTAAACGAGAACTGAAATTTAGTGATGATGGAAGCCTTGTTTTAGCGGAAGATGAAGTTCAATCTTTCCTGGGAGCGATTTCTGCTATCAGAGATTTGATGAAGGAAAAAGGAGGCGAACTTGAAGGAGCAAACAGAAATATCTTTGCTGCACTTATGGCCAGGGAAAGGATTCCAGAAGATGTGGAAGGAATCAACAACAGCTTGAGACCCTATGGTTTTGACATTGGAGGACTTATTTCAACTTATGGGAAGATTATGGGAACATATAATTATATGATGAAATTGCAAACAAACAAATCATCAAAGAATGAGGTAAGGAGAATGAAAGATTTGCTGGAAAAACCTTATATTGATGAAGAGCAGAAGGAGCAGATGAAGGAACTTATCAAGGAAATGGAGGAAGAAGGAAAAACAGAAGAGGCAATAGCTTACAGAAAAAATATAATTATTGTCAAAAAATATGGTGCTGAGTTAAAAACACTTTCGAACAGTTTCTAAATTTCCATTTGCTTTTTTTGCTTGATATTTGAAAGAAAGTATGCTATTTTCAGTAGAACTGAGGTTGCAGTGGATTCTTGAATGGAATTCGTTTGGTTTTCTGTAACCTTTTGAGTAATAACCAAAGGAGGTGTTTGTATGAAAAGGCTTACATTAATTTTCATCGTATCACTTCTTATCTCTTTGCTGTTTGTGAACTGCAAAAAGAGTGAGAAATCCCCGGCAGAGGATGTAACCAAGAAGTCGGGTGAGGTGGAAAAATCAAGCGACACACAGGATATGTTACTTACCGAGAAAGAAGTGCAGAATTTCATCAAGGCATTCCCGATTTTTAAGACAGAGGCAGAAAAACTTGGTGAAAAATTTAAAGGAGGAGATAAAAACATTCTTCAGGCAATGAGAACGGGAAAAGAAGCAGCGGGTGCTATGAAAAAATTGAATAATGTTCTTAAACCATACGGGTTAACAACAGAGTCTTTCTTTGAAACATACGGAAAAGTAGCCGCATCGTACGGTATGCTTGCAATGGGTGGACCAAATAAATACTATGACCAGATGATTCAGTCGAGCAAAGCAAGTTTAAATGTCCCTAACATTGACAAGGAAACCAAGAAGGAAATTGAGCAGAACATCAAAGACCTTGAGGAGCAAAGAAATTCAGAAGATACGAAGGCAATAGCAAAAAATTGTACAATACTGGAAAAATACAAGGACGAGATTGAGGGTATCTTCAACAGCGATTAAATACTGCACTGTAAACCTTAAGGATGATTAAATTTCTTCATCTTTCAGATTCACATCTTGGTGAATGTATGCCTCTTTACCGCACCCCGCCGAAAAACTGGCGGGGTGAATGTTTTGTCAAGAACTATTACAAGGCTCTTGAACCAGCGCTCCAGGAGAAAGTAGACTTTGTTCTTCACTCAGGAGACCTTTTTGATAAGCGGCATATCAACATGGATATTATTGGAAGAGCGATGGTTCCTTTGAGAATAATCGCCGGGAAAAATATTCCTATTTTTATTGTTCCCGGAAATCATGAGCGTGAACACATTCCTGGTGGTTTGCTGCTTGCTGGGGATAACATTCATATATTCAGTAAACCTTTGAAGATTGAATTTACTATAAGAGAGGAAAATGTTGTTATTGTCGGTTTTCCTTTTATAAGATATGGGGCAAGAAAGGTCTTTAAGAAAATCTTAGGGCAAACTGGGTGGAAAAGGAAAAAAGGCACGACCGATATACTTCTCTGTCATCAAACCTTTGAGGGGGCAAAAGTAGGAAGGAAGGACTTCACATTTAGAAATGGTGAAAATGTTGTTAGCATTTCCGATATTCCCCAGGGATTCAATTATGTTGCCTGTGGTCATATCCACAAACCGCAGATACTAAAGACAAAAGAACCGACTATTTGCTATGCAGGTTCCACTGAAAGAGTTAGTTTTCGAGAAATGGAAGAAGATAAAGGATATTATGTCACGACCATTGAGCATGGAATTATTCACCCGAAATTCCACAAGCTTTCATGCACATCTATGTTTCGTGCGAAGGTTAGCGTAACAGGGCACTCAGGTGAAGAAATTGCAAAGTTGCTTGAAGAGAAAATCAGTAATTTGAAGCCTCACTCGGTACTAAGGTTTCATTTAGAGGGCGAGATGGAATTAGAAGTCTTAAAGAAAATCCCTCTCTATCTTTACAAAAAGAAAAGGGATGATGTCAAAATAGAATTCAGAAAAGAGAATCTCGTAATACTTAAAGACAAAAAGAAGAGGTTTTACTCACAAAGGGAAGATAAATCAGAAGAAATACGTTCTATGCCATATTCCATTGAAATTGAAAACTTTAAAAAAAGATTCTCATTTACAGAGGAAAGTATCAAGAATGTTCCGATTCAATCAGGTGTTTATATGTTATTGAATCAGGACGACAGAGTGTTTTACATTGGAAAGGCGAACAACCTTAAGGTACGGCTTATCTCTCACCTGAGGAATAAGAAAAAAAGTAATGGTGGTTTTTACTTCTGGTTAAAACAGGTAATGAAGGTTGAAATAATAACGACGGGAGATGAATTTTCGGCGCTGTTCCTGGAGATGAGTTTGATTCGGAGCGAGCTTCCTCCTTACAATAAGCAAATCAAAGAATATCAGAATTACGTTTACCTGGTTGTTCAAAAGGATATTTCCTATCCTACAATCAAAATTGTGGACGAGGTTAGAAATGATGGTAATCCGTATTTCGGTCCGTTCAAGAAGGAATATAAAATAAGAGAGAACATCAAATTCATAAAAGAGGTTTTTGGGATAAGACCTTGCAGAAGGAACCTTGACGATAGTCTCAGACTTTTTTCCTGTCCTTTAGAGGAAATGGGAAAATGTGATGCACCTTGTAGAGGTGGTGTTAGTCCGTCTGACTACTCAAGGAGGATTGATGATATGATTGAATTCTTAAGCGGAAAAAATATTGGTGTTGTCAAGAAACTCGAGAGAGAAAAAAATAGGTTGGTCGGAATAAGAGATTTCGAAAGAGCTGCTGAACTTCAGGGAAAGATTACAAATTTAAGGATAATATTCAATTCTCTTAAGAAGATTGCTGAAACCTGGGAAGTAAAGGGAACCCTTGTTCTAAATTTAGGAGCGGGGATAAATTGGACTTATGGTGTTCGCAATGGCAGGGTTCTTTGGAGTCAAGATGAAGAGAATTTGACGAATGTTTTTCCACCTCGAAAATGGGAGCTGGATGAAATGATGCTTATTGCGAGTGCAAAGATAAGAAAAGATAAGTGTTTCTCAAATGAGTCTTAGGTTTTCATAAGTCTGAAAACAAAAGAGCAACAGTATTCAGAGAAGTGCACATTGAGACCGAGTCTTTTTGAAAAATCTATAGCGTCATCGCAAGGGTAAGCAATTCCGTTGAATCCTGCCATTATGGCAACTCTGTCGATTTTTATTTCCATTTCACCGCCTGGCTTTGCACAACCCAAAAGAACAGGTATTTCAGGGAAACTTAGTCTTCCAAGTTTGAAAAGTTCTCTTATTTCAGTAACGGGTGGAGGTTTGATTTTCATCTTATCAAAAACCGTGTTCTTTAGATTTTCCACAATGACGAAAACTAGTGTAGATAGATCATAAGAGGTTAATTTTTCAAGGACATCGAATTCGCCCAATATGCTTCCATAATGAAGCCCTATAACTATATGTGGAACAATTGAAATCCCCTGGTCTAATATGTTTTCGAGGGATTTGTAGAAGTCTTCGGGTTTCCTATGGAGATTATATATTTCCTGTATTGTTTCCTGTCTACCGATCATATCCATCATTGCAATATCAAAAACCCCTCTCATTTTGTTTGCTGTTTCTTTATCTACAAGTCCTGTATGTGCTGCAAGTTGGATGTTCAAATCCTCTTTGAGTTTTCTTAAGGTCGGAAGAAAAGGCTTCATAGGAATACTACCATCGATGCAAGAACCACCGGTGATCAACAATCCTTTGAGACCCTTTTTGTGGAGTTTGTGAACGAGTTGTATCAATTCATCGTTTGAATCGACCCAGTACATAGATTCCAGCAATTTACCTCCACAGTGTTTACAATCCAGAGCGCATGATGAACCTGTTAGAGAAATGGGGACAAATACAGGTTTATCTGAGTTGCAGAATGCTTTTGATTCATATCTCTTTAGGGTTGGAGCAAAAAAATAGATATCAGGAGAGAAATTTCTATCTCTTATCTCATAAGATGGTTTCAGGTTATCGTCAATCAAAGTGGAGTCGAGCATTTTCTCATCTCATCTTCTTCGTTTTCCCAATAGTATAATATCCCGCAAGGCTTCAGAATCCTTTGCATTCCGCCATTTTTTCTCAAAATCAGGTTCCTGAACAATTTGAGCAATTGATGCAAGAGCACGAAGATGAAAATTCCTTTCATCCGTTGTTCCTATTATGACAAAAATCGCTCGCACATTTTGCGCAGATTTTGAAAAATAGATTCCTTGTTTGCAGCGAGCAACCAGTATACTGAAGATTTCTTTTCCCTCTATAATGATGTGGGGTATTGCAAGGTCACCTCTTATTGCAGTGCTACTTTGCTGTTCCCTCTTCAACAGCAACTTGAGAAGGGTTGCCGGTTGCATATTGATTTTATCTGACAATGTTTCTGCAATGATGTTGAAGAACTCATGGATTTCCATCTTCTTTTCTATATCCAATATAGTACTTTTTTCAATTATTGTATCAAATCTGTCTTTTTTGATATCATCGCGTTCCATGACAATTTCCTTCAGTTCCGACTCAAGAGAGCGACTTGTAAGAAGTTGTTTGTCGGAAACACGTTCAACGATATGAAGTAGTGCATACTGCATTTTGGTTCTCTTGCGACCATAGAGAAAGTACACAAGGAATCCAAGGATTGAAAGAACAAAAATCGTAACGAGTGCTTCCTTCCCCATTCCGAAAATAAGAAATCCAAAACCGATAATTCCGATTATCTGAATCCAGGGGTATAGGGGGCTCTTAAATATAGGTCGATAGTTCTGCACACGGCTTTCTCTCAGGATAATAATGGATATGCAGGAAAATAGATAAGTGAGAATTAGGACTGTAGAAGCTGCCTTAACAAGCACATTTAGTTTCAAGAAAAGAGACATAATCATTAGGGAACCGGTTAGGAGGATTGAGAAATGAGGTGTCCTGTAGCGCATATTGGTTTTCGATAAGAATCCGGGGAGAAGGTTATCCCTACTTAGTGCCAGTGGGTATCTTGAGGCAGACATAATCCCTGCATTGGCGGTCGAGATGAAAGCCAGGATTGCTGCAATACTCAAGAGGATTCTGCCTGGCGTACCTAAAAATGCACCTGCTGCATCTGAAATGGGTGTGAGCGAGTGGTCAAGTTTCTCTGCACCGAGAACCCCTGAAGTAACAAAAATCACAAGCATATATATAATGGTAACAACAAGTAGGGAGAAAATCATAGCAAGAGGAATAGTTCGTCCAGGGTTTTTAACTTCTTCTGCTATACTTGCTATCTTCAAAAGCCCTCCGAAGGAAATGAACACAAAACCTGCTGTGGAGAAAACAGCAGCAGCTCCGTTTGGAGCAAACGGGTCGAAATTGTGAACATTAACAGCTGGGAAACCCCGAAAAATATAGAAGAGCATTAATGCGAGCAATCCGCTAACAAGGATAACCTGGGTTTTTCCTGCTTCTTTGATACCAATGAGGTTGATTACTATGAAAATGATGCAGAAGAAGACTGCGATAATGTGTATACTAGTTCCGACAATAAGAATTGTGAAAGCAGCCATTCCCACAAGTGCGAAAGCACTCTTGAGTGAAAGTGAAAGCCAGGTGAAGAGTCCATCGACGGTTCCAACGGCAGGTCCAAGACTTCTCGTTACATAAAAGTAAGTTCCTCCTGCTTTTGGCATAGCCGATACAAGTTCTGCCTGGCTGAGCATTCCGGTTGTTGCAAGAATTCCAGCGAGAAGATATGAAATGATAACCGCTGGGCCGGCTTTTGCATGGGCAATACCTGGTAGGATAAAAATGCCAGAGCTTATCATTGCCCCACAGGCAATACTGAAAACCTGGACAAAGTTTAATTCCCTTTTTAGTTTCACTGATATTGTGTTTCTGTCATACCCATTAGGCTACAATCTTCTCTCTATAGAATTCATCTTTAACCCTCTCAATATCCTTCTTGGTTGGAATGAAAGGGAAGTTTCTAAAATTGGGTCCGGGAAGCGAATTAGCAAAAGGTCTATTGCAGGCAACCATACTATCTTTACCTGGGCAACCGCTGGTCATAAACGGGATTCCACTGTTTATAGTGTTTTCGAGATTTTCATTATCTATTCCATACCCAATTATTCGCTCGTTTTCATCGAATTCCATCCTGAAGGTGTTTGAGATTCCTTGGTCTATAAGAAAACCTGCAAGTTGTATTCTTCTGTACTGGTCAATTGGCGGTTGAGGATGATGTGCAAGTTCAGAGTTTGGCTCCGGGAAGAATGAAAAAAGATGTGTAAGTCCACCAATATCGTAAATTTTTTGGATGGCCAGTGTCATTTGTTTTTCAGTTTCTCCCATTCCCACCATAAAGTGACTTCCAATCATTCTTTCTCCAAAAACCTCTAAGCCTTCCTTGAAAAGTGACCAGTATTTTTCCCATTTGTGGACTGGTCCTCTGAATTTAGTAAAGAGTTTTTCGGTAGCCAGGTCTATTGCTATACCAAGTCTTTCGACGCCTGATTCCTTCAGGTCTTTTAGGTCATCCTTTGTAAGGAGTGTTGGTGTTATTAGTGCCGAAACAGGAATATCAATACTATCCAGTATCGTTTTTGTAAGTACGAGTACATCATTTTTCGCTCTCTTGTTGGTTACCATTGAGATACAGACCCGTTCGATGTTCTTCCTGTGTTCGTTCATTCTGTTTACCACTTCTTTGGTTTCATAAGTGGGCCAATCAACACGGATGAAACTCTTTTTCTCGAATTTTCCAGGTCGCTTTCTGTTTAAACCGCAATATCCACATCTTCCAACACATCCATTAGAGTAAGTTAAGAGAAGATTTATGCAGTACAATTTTGCATTGCGATAAAACTTTCCCTGTTTTAAACCGAGTGTCATTGCTGCAGCCATACTTGTTTTTATATATTTTGGGCTTTCCATATTACCTCCGTTCATAAATACTTAGCCACGGTTACTGCACGGTTAACATCATTTCAGGTTTAGAATCAATAAAACCAGGAAAACCGTTTTCCACGCCAGTTTTCTTATTAGTGTTTGCCCGTTATATGCTCATTGAACTTCCGTGCCTCTTCATAATATTCCTTAAACGCAACCCAGGTTTTTCTTGCAGTATCATCAAAAGGCTCAGTGTTCCAGTTGTTATCAGCGTATTGCCTTCTCTCTTGCGCAATTCCTATGTAATCACCCCACAGCTCCCTCACTTTTTCTTCATACCTTGTTAAGACTTTCAGGTCTTTTGCTTTTAATGAATCAATGATAACTTCTGCTGCCCTTTTTCCTGAAATCACTGCCTGCGGAATCCCTGCTCCTGTTATTGGATGCGCAAGCCCGGCTGCATCACCAACAAGAACAGCATTTTCTTTGACAACTTTCGCGAGAATTCCACCCGTCGGGATTAAACCTTTGGTTAGTCTGATTGCCCTGTGCTTATCCAGTTTTATGAGTTTGAGAAATTTGTCAAGCACTTCGCGAGGATTCTTGTTAAACTTAATTGATACTCCGCAGCCCACATTCAGCGTATCTTTTTTGGGGAAAACCCATCCATATCCAGCAGGACATTCATCAAAGAAGTAAACTTCTGTTGATTTCCTGTCTTGTCTTTTAGGAAGTTCAACCTGATAGCAGTTTACAAATGATTGATTTGTTAAGCCGAGCCATTTTCCTACTACTGACAGTGGTCCATCAGCACCCACAATAATGTCTGCTTCAAATCTTTCATTACCCGTATGACCGTCAGCAATAACATAATTGCGTTCAATTTTTCTTACCTTCGTGCCGGCAAAAAGCCTGGCTCCCTTTTTTATTGCATTAAGGCAAAGCATTCTGTCAAAAATGTTTCTTTCAATGAGAAAACCAGGTGATTGCGTTTGTGCACTTTCTCGGAAAGCAAGAAATGTTTTCATTGAATTAACTTCGTTCGAAATAAACTCCGTATTTATATCAAGTTCTTTTAAGAAGAGTTTTGGAATGTACTCTGCACACTGTACAGGTTCTCCGATGGATGTTTTCTTTTCAATCATAGCGACCTTGAAACCACCTTCAGCAATCTTAGCTGCGCAGGAAGAACCAGCTGGTCCTGCTCCAACTATTAAAACATCAACCTTTTCCATTATTCATCAAATCTATTACTTTCTTGAGAAGATCAACTCTTAAGTCCGTTTTTTTATCAAAAGTGCCGGCATAGGCTTTCTTTTCTTCTCCCAATTCATAGCAGGTGGTGTTGTCAATATTTATAAGTATTCCAGGTAAACCTGCCCTCTCGAAATCCTTTTCATGCTTTATATAAAATGGTTCACAGCAACATCCTATGAAAGCTTTCTTATCCTTTTTTTTGTATCTTAAGAGGGTTTTTATCAGATCTTCGAAGCTAATAATCGAGATGGGAATGAGATCATTGTCTTGTCCTAGTTGATAGGCGTCCCCAATTGTGCATTTTCCGCATATTGTGCAGTTCTTCTTGTATCTGTATTCACAGTCGGTTTCTTTTGAACAATAGGGTAGGAGTAAAAGGTCGGGTTTGGTTTTTCTGATTTCTTCAAATGATTCGACAACAGTAAAAATGTGGTTTGCTTCATCAAGGTTAAATCCATACTGCAAATACTTGATTTTTGAAAGTGCTTTGTCAATGGTTACTGCAATATCTCCTGGCTCTATCCCTACTATTCTAATATCACTTTTCTTAAAAAAATCAAGAATTGTTCTTCTTATTTTTTCAGAATCTGCTTTTATGCCTTTTAATGCTGCCTCTAGGTCATAGATACCTGTTACAGGGAAGGCAAAAAAATCTCCGGTGATGATAATTTGTTCGATTATTTTTGCTCGTCTGGCAAAAACAAGTGATACTTTAATAAGACCACCCTCGGTCTTGTGCGATGAAAATAATGCTTGAGTTTCATCTGCTTTGCTCAAATAAATCCATTCTTTTGAAGATGTCTTTATCAGTTTTTTTTCAAATAATGTTTTTTCTGCCTTACTCAGTTCATCTTTTTTAAATTCGACGGAGAAGACTTCCTCGAAACCTTCTGTGATATATTTTTTTAGTGTAGACAGATCGGGTTCTGAACCCAGCTCTTTGGATAACCATGTGACCCTGTCCTTTACAGAATCTATCTCCTTATCTGCTAACTTTTTTGTAGGAATCCTAAGAGCTCTGAGCATTGTGTGAACATCGAAGTCAACGAGCAGTGTTCCTTGAAACATAAAAGAATTTCCCACTTCTGTTCCACCTGTTCCCGAAATTTTCCTTCCCCTAATTTCAATATCATTTTTTGGACGGAACCGTGCATCGAGTCCGAGTTTTTTCAAACCTTTGATAACACCTTGGCATATTTTTTCGAAAAGTACTTCGTTCACTACAGAAACATGTAAATCATCTTTTGATGCAAACAGTTCCCATCCAAGTTGTGAGCTGTCAAAGTAGAGGGCACCACCTCCTGTAATCCTTCTGTTAATCTCTATTCCTCTTTTCTCACAGAAATCTACCCTTATTTCTTTATCCACAGATTGATGGTAACCAACAAGAGTAGCGTTTGGGCTAAACTGGAGAAATCTGAGAGTGTTTGGAATAAGGCCCTTCGAATGCGCTTCGAGAATCGAATCATCAAGAGCCATATTTTCCGCAGCAGTTCTCACTCCTGTATCTATAAATCTCCATTTGTTGTTTCTCTTCATGCTGACTCGAATATAACAAAATTTATGTTCAAAGTCAAACATAAAAGTTGCAGAGATGTAACCTAAATTTTCTTGACAATTGAATTCAGATGTGTTGTAATATTTCTCGATGAAGTTAAACCTTACAAAGCCAAGGAAATTTATAAGACAGTTAAGAACACTGAAATCCCTTGCCAAGAAATGCACTTTTTTCCAAGTCCTTGATATGATTACTCTTGCTCTTAAATATGGTTTTAGCCCACTTGAATACCATCTTTATGGTTTTGACAGGAAACATAGAATAAAGCAACAAAGACTTTTCTATCTTTCAAATGATAGAATAGAAAAGAGATTCAGACCTGTACTCAACAACAGACGGTGGACTTCAATACTTGGAAATAAGTTGCTATTTTACCTTTTCTATTCACAGCTAAAATTGGCTGTTGCCAGAGTTTATGGTTTTTACTATCCCGAAAAGGGTTTTTTTCTTGACGGTGGATTATTAAGGAAAGAAAGTGATTTTGCTGAATGGGTAGAAAGGACGAATCCCAAAACGCTTGTGATAAAGCCCGTTGGTTCTCTCGGTGGAAAGGGGATAAAGATATTTGATGAATTAGTTTCCTTTGAAAGTCTTATGAGTACCGAAGGAAGACAATATGCGCTGAGCGAGGTTTTTTCTTTTATGAATGCAGATATTATGAATAGACAGGTGAGGGAAGATCCGTACAAGGGATTTATACTTGAGGAAAAGATTGAGCAGGCAGAGGAGATGAATGTTTTCGGGAGCAGGTCTCTTAATACTATCAGGGTTTCAACGTTGAGAACAAAGAAAGGCGAGATTCTTACAGATTTTGCAATGCTCAGGGTGGGGGGAAAGGATAGTATTACCGATAACCTGCATCAGGGAGGGTATGTTGTCAATATCGATGTTAATGATGGGAATCTCGGGGAGAAGGCTTTTGGATACATAGGTAAGAGTGGACCCTGGATAGAGGAGAAAAGTGTAAACATTAAGGAATTTTTTCTGGGCGGCAAAGTTCCTGATTGGAGGGAAATTATCGAGATTGCAAAGAAAGCCGCTCTTTTTTCACCAAATCTTTTCTCTATTGGTTGGGATATTGCGCTATCAAAGGATGGTCCTGTTCTAATGGAAGGGAATGAAAACTGGGATATGGTAATAGCGCAGGTGCTTGCAGGAGGCTATCTTAGCGAGAGGAGAAGGGAAATATTGAAAGAGTATGGACTCGAGTTTCCAAGATAGCATGACCGGGAAACAGAGCTTGGGTGAATCGGTGAAACGGGGAAACATCACGGAGAGCGAATGATTAAGAGTTGGGATAATTGGTATGAAGCAAAGCTTTAGAAGCAAGGTTAGTGGTTTTGGGCTTGGAACTGCTATCTCGAGGATACTTGGTCTTGTAAGAGAAATGACATTCTCTTATCTCTTCGGTGCAGGGATGATGATGGATGCTTACAGAATTGCATTCAATATTCCCAATCTCTTACGAGACCTTTTCAGTGAAGGTTCGCTGAGCGCCGCTTTTCTCCCTATCTTCTCCGATTACGAAAAGAATAAAGGAAAAAAGGATGCATTTCAGTTTACAGGGCAAGTATTCAATGTCCTCCTCCTTTTTATTGGTGCTATTGTTGCAGTTGGAATGGCATTCTCACCGCAGATTGTTCATACAATTGCTTACGGTTTTACGAAAGACCCTGAGAAATTTGCATTAACGGTTCACCTGACACGTTTGATATTTCCTTTTGTCATCTTCATGGTGTTCTCAGCATTGGCAATGGGCGTTCTTAACTACTATAACCATTTCTTCACAACAGGTTTTGCACCTGCGCTTTTCAATATTGGTATAATAAGTTGCGGTTTTGCAATTTCACCATTTCTGATTCATAGGGGGATTACTCCGATTTTATCCATTGGTATTGGGGTTCTGGTTGGTGCTTTCCTGCAGTTGCTTATTCAGATTCCCTACTTCATTCGTTCTGGTTTCAGGTTCATAAAGAGGATAAACTTCAGAGAAAAAGGGCTTAAAAGGTTTTTAAAGATTATGATTCCTATTGAGTTCAGCTATGCAGTAACGAGAATTAATGTAATGGTTAATATGTTTCTTGCGTCTCTACTTGTCGAGGGTTCAGTATCGTATCTTGGTTATGCAATGAGATTAATGCAGTTGCCCATAGGGGTACTGGGAATGGCGGTATCAACAGTGACATTACCCGATGCTGCGAAACTTGTTTCGGAATCAAGACATAGCGAAGTCATTAAGATCTTTTCCCGGTCTTTAAGGTTTGTATTTTTCCTTACTATACCTGCTTCCATTTTTCTATTTGTTTTACGGGTTCCCATCATTGGCTTGATTTTCGAAAGAGGGGCTTTTACTGCACAGGATACTGGTTTTACTTCACAGGCGCTTGCTTTTTATTCCTTAGGAATTTTTGCAATGTCGTCATCAAGGGTTGTAACAAGTATATTCTATGCTTACAAGGATGCACGAACACCGCTTATTTTGAGTATTTCCACGGTAATTCTAAACATAATTCTTTCTCTTATACTAATGAGATTTCTGTTTTTCCGCGGTCTTGCTCTTTCTGCTTCGATTGCAGCCATTTTTAACCTTTCCCTGCTTCTCTTGTTCCTCAGAAGAAAACTCAAGGATGTAGATGGAAAGCGGATTCTCTACGATTTTATTAAAATTGTGCTTGCAGCAGGAATATCTGGTTGCGCTATTTTTCTTTTACTTGGATATTTTGAGCATCTATTGGTTTTCTCAAGAACATTAAACTTTCTTATAGAAAACCTGTCTCTTTTTGCAATAGGAAGCATAATTTATTTCATTCTTTCAAGGATTTTACATATTGAAATCGGTAAAAAAGCTTGATTTTTCTTCAATAATTTGTTAGTATTATAGAGTGTGTTTAGTCGAAGAGGTAACGGTAATCAAATATTTAAAGGAGGAGTGATGTTCTTAAGGAAGGTATTTGTGATAGCAATGGTTCTAATAGCTGTTTCGCTCTCAGCTGGAGTAATAAATATTCCCTTTTCCAGTGAAAAAGTGACATTCGTTGACAACATCCCAAGCATTGCAGGATTCAATAAACTTCAAATTCCCGGGACACCTATCTTGCCTGCGGAAAGCAAGATTATCGCGCTTCCAGCAGGGAGTGAAGTCATCTCTGTGAATGTTGAATATGGAAAAGCAGTTAACCTGGGGAAGAGAGAAATTACGATTGCACCACCCAGTTTACCCCTTTCGGTCGGTGAAGGAGTTAGAAATGAAGCGATTCGCAAGTGGAAGAAAAACAAGGTTAACTTTGTGTCAAGCTCACAGCCCTTTCCATTACACCCCATTTCTTATTCCAAGATGAGCAATTTCAGAAATATACCGTTTGTAAAGATTTCTTATTTCCCCATCCTTTTTTGCAGAGGAGAACTTATCTTCTATCCTTCTTGCAATGTTAGAATAGAATATGCAAACAACGAAGGAAGTATGAGTATTCCTGATTGGGTAAGCAGAAAAGCATCTGTTTATTTTTCTAACTGGAATGATACAAAAGGATACTACAAAAACTATTCGAGAGCTGATTCGTTCGACTATGTGATCCTCTCAAAGGATAATCTTTTTGGTGCATTTGATAGCCTCGTGAATTGGAAAAACAGTATAGGATTCAAGGTCAAGTTGGTCAGTGTAGATTCTGTTATTGCTCAGTATCCCGGCTCACAAACACCTGATAAAATAAGAAATTTTCTCATTGACAAATATATTCCCTGGGGGATTCATTATTTCCTGATAGGGGGAAATGTTGACATGATTCCTATGAAGATGTGCTATCCGGACTCAGAACATATGTTTGATACACCAACTGATTATTATTACGCTGAGTTGACGGACGACTGGGATAGTGATGGAGACGGATTTTACGGTGAGTATAGTCAGGACAGTATAGGTTTTGTTCCAGAAGTTATTGTCGGTAGATTTCCTTACAATGATGTGGATACTCTTGGTATGATATGTCAGAAAACTGTTAATTTTGAAAGGGACACGGGAAACTGGAAGAAAAGGGCCTTACTCCTCGGTGCATTCAGTAATTTTGCAAATGAAGACAATACGGGCTGGCCTGACTGCGACGGTGCAGTCTTAATGGAGACCATTAAAGATAGCCTTCTTTCGGGGTGGACATATACAAGAATGTATGAGGAGGCTGGATTATGTCCATCCGTATATCCGCATGAATATGCACTTACAAGGGCAAATGTTATTGCTGAGTGGTCAAGTGGAGAGTATTCGATAGTTCCCTGGTTTGGACACGGGAATAGTAATGGTGCTTACAGAAAATGGTGGTCCTGGGATGACGGTGATTCTATACCAGAGAGTTCGGAGATGGATTGGGCATCGTTTATGTATATAACCGACACCCACAGTCTTGATGATACACATCCTTCTATTGTATTTGCAGCCTCCTGTGATAATGCAGAGGGTGATACAAATCTTGCTCGTGCTATGATTGCTAACGGGGCTTCCGGCATTATCGCTGCAACGCGTTATGGCTGGTATACACCGGGATGGGATGACCCTTCAGATGGTGACCTTGCGTCATTGAATTATTATTTCTATTATTATCTTGTTTCGCAGAATGAGAAGGTGGGCGACGCTTTGTTCGATTCGAAGGTTTATTATTTCAATAATCTGTATTTCCCCGACCCCTGGGCTGGTGACCCCGATTGGTCACCCCAGCAGAATCTTCTCGACTATACACTCTTTGGTGACCCATCACTTGTAAGAGAAGGAGTAGGAGTTCAGGAGCAAGAGCGTAATGAAAATGTAGTGCTCGAATTTTCTGTTATACCGAATCTTTTGTATAGACAGACAGAAATCAAATATGCATTACCGTTTGATGGTGATTTAAGTATATCAGTATACAATGTTGCAGGGCAGAAGGTTTGTGCACTCCATAAAGGTTCTGAAAAAGCGGGTCTTCACAGGATTCAGTTTAACAAAGGAAACCTGCGAAATGGTGTGTACTTTATTAGGATGAAATTTGAGGGAAATAAAATTACAAGAGTAGAAAAGAGAAAACTTATTCTATTGTAAATTTAACAGTTTAACAACGTTTACCTTTCTGCTATTTGCTTCTTCGCTGCTTTTCTTAATTTCCATCCTTTTCTTATTGCGATTATCAGGAAAATCCACATAGCAATACTCAAAGGTATTACAAGCAGAATAATCAGAACTTTGCCCGAAACAAGGAAAGCGTCAAAGAGTCCGTGCAGCACAATAGGGATGAGCAATGCCCCAAGAAGCCAGGGAAAAGGTTTCTTTGAAAATTTTGCACCGCTTAAGAAAAAACCCATTATTCCACCAAACAATGCATGCGCCGGGACTGAGAGGAAAAAACGCAAGAATCCTGTTACTGCTCCAAGTGATAGAACATATATGATATTTTCGAGAGTTGCAAATCCCAGCGAAGCAACCATAGCGTAGAGAATGCCGTCATACCATTCGTTGAATTGCTTTGATACAAAGACGACTGCCATCACTGCACCGAACTTAAGAACTTCTTCAACAGGACCCACAACGAGGAAGATATACGAGATATTAATCACATGTTGTGATACGGTTTGAGAAAGTGGCGAAAAAAGTGATTTGCCGAAAATTTCGAGGATTGCAATGGGTATGGATGCTGCCATCCCAGCGAAGAAAGTTGCAAAGATAAGGGTGAAAGGTTCCCTTTCTCTATCCACAAAGTAGAATATAATGAGGAGAAAAAGACCGGGTGCGACGGCCAAATTAAGAAGTATTAGAAACATTGTTATTTCGTGGATAACCCGATATAGCTGTATTTCAATTTAAGATAGGCTCTGTCTTTACCCTTTGAGAGAAATGTGATAGAATATGGAAGTTGTAAAGCTTGAGTAGCTCTGTAACCACTGAATTTCACTTCGAAATGATTTCTTGCATTCTTTTCTTGCAATAGATAATAACTGACCTGTTTTTCTCTTCTGTCCCATTCAAAACTTATATTCTCTGTTTTATCTTCAAATAAAAATTCAACAAGGTTTTTATTTTTCACTCTACAGGATGAGGGATATTCTTTTGTGGGTAGAGGTATTCTTCCTGTTGTGAGTAAAGGAATTAATCGCGGATTGACGGATATACCTGTATAAGCCTCAAGCTCAGAGTTTTTAAGAGAGCTTTTATACGGGCGGTCCAGTAGGGAAGAAAAAATGGTGATACTGTCATTTTCTATTATTATCTCTGAAAGCACCATTCCGAAAAGACCGAAGAGTGTCATTGTCCACTTTTCCGGTTCTTTTAGATAGGAGATTGAGAAATTGCCAAAAAATTCATTATCCTTTGTGTTTACTTCGAAATTTCCATTACCCTTCAGGCTGTCCATATCGATTAGAGATTTGTATTCCTTAAGGAATGTTTCGTAATCCCTTTTTCCGGATTTTACGAGCATTCCCCTCTTTGCACATCCGGTAAGAACTGAAAGGAAGACAGTAATATATATTATGCGTTTGAGTATATTCATTTTTTGGATGTGCATTTTAGACCATTCATAAATTTGTGTCATTGCGAATTTTCAAATGGAGCTTGCCCTGTCTTCGACCCTGAGGCTCAGACCCGAGGGGAGCCCTTCGGGGAATTTATCCTTGAGTGGAACGAAGGACTCGAGGGTAAACTCCGTCGAAGGAAAGCAATCTCATATACACACTCGGTCAATAAGATTGCCGCGCTCTGTTCCTTCACTTTGTTCAGGACTCGCTCGCAATGACGGACCTATTCTCAAAAGGAGACTTAGGGAATTTTATGACTTGCTCCGGTTGAAAACAGGTTATCGCAAAAACACAACCTTTTCATTATCAACAAATCCTTTTGTGGGGATTTCCATTCTCACGAAATAAATACCCTGTGGAACTTTGTATCCCTTATCGTCTCTGCCGTTCCAGATTATCCTAATATCTCCTTCACTTCTTTTTCCCGAAAGTAGAGTTTTCACCTTTCTGCCGCATACATCGTAAATACCGATGGACATTTTTGCATTTGTTTCGACAGAACAATAGATATTTGCCACGCTTTTTGTAATGTTAGGGAAGACAAGCAAGTTGTTTTTGAACTGTGGAACATAGAGCTCTAATTCCTTTTTTTCCGTGATTTTGTCACCTTCGATATTCACATCATCGATGTAGATTCCGGCTGCAGTGTCTGCATCATCAGATGTGAATGAAAAAAGCAATTGAATCTCTTCGCCTGGTGGAAGATATGAAAGGTCGTAGTCTTCTGGAAGCCAATCATTACCAATAAAGAGCATTGAATCGAGGGCACCTCCACTTCCTATGTAATCGAGTGTGTCTTGAGAAGATTGTCTCTTGACAATGATATGTAAGCCATCGGAACCATAATTTGTGAATTCATACCAGTGCCAGAAACCTAAATGGGTTTTTGGACCAACCTTGAATGGAACACTCAGAAGTTGCCCGTCAGAGTTTGATTGATACTTATGCGTTGATTCAAGCCCGCAGTACCAGCTGTAGTTTCCGGCGTGTTTTCTGTAGGTAGACAAATGCCAGTCATCGAGACTTCCTGAATGTGACCATTTTGCTGTTCCGGATTCCATATCGTCAGAGAAACCCAAATGACCGATGGAAACGAGGAGTGAACCAGGGAATGCAAAACCCTCAGTTGTTGTGATGTAATAACTTACACTTGCAAAATAAGGGTCCGGACAAGAGTTTGATATTACCGATGAAAGTGTTCCTGTTTCGGAACCCTCAGGTGAAACCGTTGGCCACGATGGATTCGTGCCTGCTGTCAATGTAATATATGGGTCTGTTTCTGTGAAAGAGCAGTTCACATTATAACCATATCCATAACCCCAGTTCTTCATTGAATAGTAAAGACTGATATTCTCACCCGGTTCAGGAATTCCATTGTTGTTTTCATCAAAGAGGCTGTCAAATTCCACTGAAAGAACAGGTTTTGCAATCATCTCATTAGTCCAACTCTGCCAGGAACCTTGAGCTGAGGTTGCGTCAATGCGTAACTTTGCCACATCACCATTTTCGGTATTTGAAGCAACGGTTATTGCAAATGTGCACAATGTGGTGCTTTCCGGCTCGACTGTGCCTGTAATGGTATGCACACTGTCAATCATCGATACGAATGAATCATCACTTGAAAGTCTGATGGTGGGGTTCGTAACTACTTGTGTTCCGTAGTTTTTCACATTTGTAAAGAAATAAGAACTCTCGCCAGGATTTAGCAATCCGTCGTTGTTTCCTGATATATTGTCTTCTATGAAATGACTTTGATATGCCAGGTATGGGCCCTGTAATTTCGTGTAAAGCGAGTCAATAAATGGCAGGAAGTTTTCTCCTGTGACTGTCAGAGTTGTCATTCCAGGGGTTGTTATGGTTACAGTTGCTTTGAATTCCCCTAATACATTTGTATAACCTCGTTCATAGAGTTCTGTTCCCTTGAGAAGGCATACGAGGGCATTCTTTACGGGTTCTCTACCAAAGTTTCTCACAGTAACTGTTACTTCCATTCCGTTTTGCAGAGTGTCGGGATGAAAAACTGAAAGAACGGAAGGTGTGTCAGTCCAGATAGGCATTTCAGGGTCGCCTAAGAGATTAAGTTGATACTGGTGCCATCTGTATACATTTTCCGCTCTCGACCTCGGTATGAAGTCGACCTTGTTCATTGCGAGGGTGTAACCTATGTGAGTTAAGTCTCTGACGAGTAACGTATTGTAAAAGTTTGCGTCGAACCTGTCGGAATATCCGTAGCAAGGATTTCCAGGTGAACCCCATCCGTAGCGAGAGTTACCTATAAAGGCAACACCGCCGCCATTAGGATTATTTACATAATGTTCCGATATGGCATCGTAGTCTATAGCACTTGACCAGCATCCGATAGAATAAATAATTCCCTGTCTGTTTCCGTTTGATAGATTGTCCATATCGTTTCTGTATAGGCCATCCGGTCCTGTACTCATAACAGTATACCACGCATGTCCATTGTGATTAAGCAGGTTCTGCCCTGCATTGATTGCAGCGATTACGTTAGCTTTATTTTCATTTCCCCAGGATTCATACAACTTTGTTATGTTAAATCTGCTCGGGATATAAAGACTGTCGATAAGATCCTTACCTAAGCCTGAGTCTGTATAAGGGTCCCACCATAGAATCATTGCAAAGAAGAGTATATTTAGCTCATAATCGCAAGGCGGATTCACTTCGTATGTAAGTATTTTATTGACGAAGGTTGTAACATTGGTTGTTGAGTTAGCAGGAACTCTTCCCACGAAAACATCCGGATAGAGGTCGACCGAGTCGGCAATTTCTCCGTATGGCGGAGTTCCGTTAAAGTTCCAGTTACCATCAAGGTCAGAATAGTAAAGGTCTGCTCGGATACTATCTTCATCTTCCGGCTGATAACCAGCTTCACATGCCATTGCGAATGCGACTCTTGCGGGAATGATACCTGTATCTCCTCCTAGGAGAATCCAGATGGTTCCCCAGTTTGTGTGTGCATCTTTGATAAAATTTCTGATTTTTTCCTGATTATCGCTTCCCGGGCAGTTTGCATATATGGAATCTGTTGTAACAATCTTTGCCTTGATTCCTTTTTGTGTTTTCCAATCGCATAATGGCTGGAAGTATGAAGCAAAAGCAGATGAAGTTATGATAACATAATCGATGGTTGAATCTGAATCAGCTCCATCAAAGGGATCGTAAATAACCTCGGGATTTTCGCACAGAGAAACAACTGATTTTCGTAGAATTTTTCTACCTAAGTTTGATATTCTTGTTATTCTCTGAGCCTTTTGTCCCATTTCATAATTTATTCTAAAGGTCACTTCCTTGATTCTTTCGAGTTTTCCCTCAAGAGGTATGTAACTATAAGGATAGAAATTCAAACTTATAATTCGGTAACCACTCATATTCCCTGAAGCCCCAACCTCAATACACTTCTGTGGAAAGGGTTTGTTACTCGAATATATTCTCGGATTCTTGGGAATCCAGGGACCTGGTTCAAATTTCATGAATGGTGTTGAAAGGATTGCTGGTTTTTGGACTGGATATACATCGAACTTTCCACTTACATCCTCTTTCTGTTCACTGATTATTTCTATCCCTGTGACTATTGCATTTTCTGGTATTACATAATGTTTTGTGATGACAGGAAGCTGAGGAAAGCCGGGAGTTGCGGTCAAATCTGCACCTTTCACTTTTATTATGTCGTATCCATTGCTTTTTGTAAAGAGAGCCGGATTTTCGAAAACGATTTTTTGCATCATTGAACCTTGCATTGTTGAAGTTAGTATAAGAACAAGAACAAGGATAAACATCGGATGTTTCATTCTCCCTCCTTAGTGTATGGTTAGTTCTGTAATTTGTTTACAAAGGAATAACATTCTCGCTGTGTGCTCTGTGATTTCTTTTATCCTGTTTTTCATTAATTATAAAATAATACTCATTTGCTCCATTGTCAAGGAAAAAGAGTAAATTAGGGATGTAACACTTTTCTAAGCAGGAACAAAACGGCTCTAAAATTCAGTTTCAGTTCGGTTATACTTCTAATCTTGAACAGGATGCTCAGCATTTTTTGTGGCCGTAAGTAAAATCTTAAGTATGCAAGAACCAGTGCCCTTTTGATTTCATTGCGAGTGAGTTGAGGAAATTCGTAGACTGGTTCATTGTAAAGTCCATACTTCGAGAAATCGTTGGTTCGAAGAAAGCCTTTTGAGCGAAACTCTTCGTATATTTCAGTTGCGGGAAATGGAACAAGGTAAAAAAACTTTGCAAAATCAAGATCAAGAGATAACGAGAAATCGATTGTTTCCTTTATAGTCGAAGGGCTTTCTCCGGGTAATCCGAGAATGAAAAAAGCCCAGGTCTTGAAGCCCATTCTCTTTGCTAGTTTCATTTTCTCTTTTACCTCACATATCCGTAATCCCTTTTTGACTCTGTTTAGAATCCTCTGTGAACCGGATTCGATTCCAAATCCTATGTTGATAAATCCAGTATTCTTCATTCCTGTAAGTATTTCTTCATCTATGTTGGTGATTCTGAGTCCATTCATAAAAGAAAATCTAACTTGAATATTCTCTCGTTTCATTGCGTCGAGAATATTTAATGTCCACTCTTTATTATGCGAGAAATCATCGTCTGCGAAATGTATTTCTTTAATACCATATTTTTCTGTGAGCAAATGTATTTCCTCCATTACATTTTCCACGCTTCTTCTGCGGATTTTTCTTCCCCACAGTTTGGGAGCTTGACAGAAAGTGCATTTGTAAGGACACCCTCGCGATGTTAATACCGTGGCGACAGGTAATCGAAGAGCGTCAGGAGGTGAATATTTTTCCTTAT
>Ga0307380_10001970_pt1 | contig 29486 bp, 30 predicted proteins | sample UN3MG_FD_202239 | JGI IMG/M metagenome (GOLD analysis project Ga0307380, IMG submission 202239) | Soil microbial communities from Risofladan, Vaasa, Finland - UN-3 | ecosystem: Environmental > Terrestrial > Soil > Coastal area > Acid sulfate soil | place: Finland: Risofladan, Vaasa | collected... | reverse complement strand
TACATCCCCCTCGCCTTCGGTCAGCTCCATCCCGACCAAAGGCTACATCGGCGGTCCCATATTGCTCCGCCCCAGTCAGACAATCCGACCGCTTCAATGGGGGATTATTGCGCCGCCGTTCTCAGCGCGCGCATCCGGGGTGCGGGCGGCATGGCCGCCATCTCAGGCAGCGCGGGTGGTGCGGGGTTCGTGCTGCAGACCGGCGGTGGCGCGCAGGCTGACGAGGCCGCCGAGGGGGCCGCGACCGAACAAGCCGCCACCGACGAAGCCGCCATGCAGGCGCTCGCCGCCTGCGCAAAGGGGTTTTGAAGCTCACTGGCAGGCTGTTATGGCGTCCCCGTTCAAACGTTGCCGTCGCCAAGCGACGGCGCGCGTCTTTCATGATATCGTGTGCGCCCAGAGCAAGAACGGAGAAACGAGCATGGCGCACGGATCTTTCTTCGACCGATTGGCCCGCCGCTCTCAATCTTCAAGATCGCGCAGCAAAAGACAAAAAGCGCAAGCCGGCGCGTCCGCACGGCTGGCCGCGCGCGTGTTTTTGGGAGCATCGTTGTTGCTGCTCGGCGCCGTGGCCGCCCCGAACCCGGCATCGGCCCGCTGCATCCCGGTAGCCGAACGCTGGCAGAGCCCGCTCAGGTCGTTCGCGGCTCACAATCCTGGCCTCCCGGCCCGCTTTCAGCGCGTCGCCGCGACAAGCGGCACGGCGCGCGGCCCTGCCCTGCCGGAAGACACCGTGGAGCTCAGCTTTCTCGGTCACTCCACGTTTTTGATTCGTACCGCCGCGAATGCGGCGGCGGTGACCGACTACAACGGCTACATCCGCGCGCCCTTCGCGCCCGACATCGTGACCATGAACCGCGCCCATAACAGCCATTACACGGATGTGATCGAGCCCGGCGTGAAGCACGCCCTGCGCGGCTGGATGGAGAAGGGCGTGATCCCGAGCCACAATGTCACGGTGCGCGACCTCCACGTCACCAATGTCGCCACCAATATCCGCGAGGCCACGGGCGACAGCGGCTGGGCCGGCAACTCGATCTTCATCTTCAAGTCGGCGGGGATGTGCATTGCCCATCTCGGCCATCTGCATCACCGGCTGATCCCGAGCCACGCCGCGAAGGTCGGCATGGTCGACGTGTTGCTGGCGCCGATCGACGATGGTTTCACCATGCCCCATACATTGCTGGTCAAGGTCATCGACGATCTGAAGCCCGCCGTCGTAGTGCCGATGCATTACGGCTTCGGCGGAACGCTGGAAAGCTTCCTTGCCTTGATGCGCGCGCAGAAATTCGCTATCCGCATCGCCAAGTCGCGGACCACACGGTTCACCAAGGCGACGCTGCCTAGGCAACCGACGGTTCTGGTACTCCAGGGCGGCGTTCTATAATTCTGCGTAAGCCTTGCACACGAATGTGTGAAGGCCGCGCCGCCCAGATTCTATGTCGGATGCGACTTTGCTAATCTAAGCGAGCGTTCCATGAGAACGCACGCATTTGCTAACCCATGTCGAGGAGCCCCGTATGCGGCAGACCTTGCCGGAAAGCCCGGTCACGCTGGAGCAATACGCCGAAATGGATATGGCGGCCAAGCGCGATGTGTGGATCGAGATTTCCGATATCACGGCCGAAGAATTCGACGCCCACATGGCTCGGGAAAAGGCACGCGAGGCGATCGTGCCCAAGGTCGGATCAGAGGCGCCGGATTTCGTCGCCGACGTGCTGGGCGAAAACCGCCAACGTACCGGGGAACAAGTGCGCTTGTCGGATCTGCAGGGACAGCCGGTCGGCATCGTCTTTGGCTCGTTTACGTGACCACCCTTTCGCAAAAAGGCCGTGCGCCTTAACGAACTCTACGCCAAGTACAAAGATCAGGTTCGCTTCTACATCATCTATATCCGTGAAGCGCATCCGGCCGAAGGCTGGCAGGTGCCGAACAACCTGATCGAAAACATCATCTACAACGAGCCGAAGACCGATGACGAGCGCACCGAGGTCGCCTCGGCGTGCCAACTCAGCCTTGACCTTCACATGCCGATGCTGATCGACAGCATCGACAACGACATCGACAAGAATTATGTCGGCTTGCCGATGCGTCTCTTCCTGGTCGACGCCGAGGGCAAGATCGCCTATGCCGGCGCCAAGGGCCCGTTCGGCTGGGACGACGAGGCCTTCGAGGACGCCCTCAAGGAAACCATCGCCTGACAGGACAAGGTTCCGGCGACGAGGCGAGCCCCCGCCGCGCGCGAGGGCTTTTTTCGTGGGGAGGCGCGGGCGTCTTTGATAGAAACCGATCTGCGCGCGCCGCGTCGCCAACAATGTTCCGGGAAAGCCCATGTCGGGGATCATCGTCCATCACTTGAACAACTCCCGCTCGCAGCGTGTGCTCTGGCTGCTCGAGGAGCTCGGCCTCGACTACGCGGTCGAGCGCTATGAGCGCGATCCTGAGACCATGCGCGCACCGGCGGCGCTGCGACAGGTGCACCCGCTCGGCAAAGCGCCGGTCGTCACCGACGGCGATCTGGTTTTGGCCGAGACCGGCGCTATCATCGAATACCTTGTCGAAAAATACGGTACGGGCCGACTTGCTCCGGCACCCGGCACGCCCGAACGGCTCCGCTATACCTATTGGCTGCACTACGCCGAGGGCTCGGCCATGCCGCCGCTGCTGCTGAAGCTGATCTTCAGCCGCATCGAGCACGGCCCGGTGCCGTTCTTCGTGCGCCCCTTCGCCAAGGCCATCGCGCGCAAGGCGCAGAGCATGGTCGTCGACCCCCAGCTCGCCCTTCATCTCGATTATCTGGAAGCGGAGATCGCCAAGGCGCCGTGGTTTGCCGGCGACGAGTTCAGCGCCGCCGACATCCAGATGAGCTTTCCCCTGGAGGGCGCAGCCGCGCGCGGCGGCCTCGATGCCAGCCGGCCCAGGCTGATGGATTTCCTGGACCGTATCCACGCCCGTCCGGCCTACGCTCGCGCGCTTGAACGGGGCGGGCCCTACACGCTGCTGCGTTGAGCGCGGGCGGGCAATCGGTGCAAGTACCAGGAACGCGCATAGCTGCGTTGCGCGCGATGGATTGGCAATCCGCCGGCAATGTGCTGGCCTAAGAAAAACAGGAGAGCAAACGCCATGATACCTGAGCGTAAGGGAACCGTCCTCAAGACTCACCGAACCCGGGCCTATGCTGCCAGGATGGCCGACCTGGAGGCGACGCTGGGCACGCCGACAGCGGCCGAGACGGCGCGGGTCGCGCTGTTCTTCGGCGTCACCATCGCCCGCGACTTCGATATCCTGGACAAGATGGGCATGGTGCTCAATGAAACCCTGATGGGCGGACACGAGATCACCTGGACCCGGCCGTTCGAGCCCGACGAGGAGGTGGTCGTCACCGTCACCCTCGCCGACGTCCTGGACAAGGGCAAGAACCGCATTGCGGTCATTGAATCGCGCTTCGATGCGCCCGACGGCCAGGAGATCCAACGTCAGTATTCCACCTTCGTCCATCTGGGCGGCGCCGCACGCGAGGGGGCCTCGGCATGAAAGCGTTCTCAAGCAAGGCGCCGATCATGGGCAAGGAGCAGTTCGTGCGATACGGCGCCACCGTCGGCGATTTCAATCCGGTCCACTACGACCTCGACTTCGCCAAGGAGCTCAAGCTGCCCGCCGTGATCAGCCAGGGCCCGCTCACCTTCACGCTGGCGCTCGACGCCGCCATCGCCGAGAACGGGCTTGACGGGCTCAGCGGCTTCAAGGCGCGGATCACCGCACCGGCCTTTCCCGACACCGCGATGACCATCACTTGCGACGCCGATGGCAAGGTCACCGTTGGCGACGGCAAGACGACCTATCTCGATGGTGAGCTGACGCCGCGATGACGGCTTCCCCGCGTATTATGGATAACAGATTGCGCGGTTGGTTAAATGCCGCCTATGCTATGGCTCCGATCACAAGCTAGGCGATCAGGTGACCCTGGAAGCCATCAAAGAGCCGTTTGACCACGACGCCGAGCCGGCCGCGACGGCGCAGCGGGAAGCATATCGCCATATTCGCCGACGGATCCTGTCCGGCGCGTTCGGTCCTGGACACCGGATCAATCTGGCCGAGGTCGCGGACACGCTTGCCATCAGCCGAATGCCGGTTCGCGAGGCGCTGCGCCAACTCGATGCCGAGGGTATGGTGTTGATGCGCCCGAATCGCGGCGCCACCGTTGTCGACCTCACACCCCTTGAAGTGGAAGAGTATTTTCAAATTCGCGCGGTGCTCGAGGGCCTGGCGGCTGGCCTGGCAGCGGAACGCTTGACGCAGGAAGATATCGAACAACTCACCTTGTTGAAGCAGCAGATGTGCCGGGCCGTGGACGATCGCCCTATGTGGATCGAACGCCATCGGCGGTTCCATGAATTGATTTCCGGTATATGCGGCCGGCCAAATCTCCCGCGCGAGATCGCCCGCATCACCGATTTACTGACCCCCCGCACGGCCGCTCATCTGGCCTTGAGCGGCATCGAAAAACTACCGGGCCACGAGCATGACAGTGTGCTCGATGCCTTGTGCTCGGGGGATGCCGCGATCGCGGAAGTAGAAATGAGACGCCACATTCTGGCGGCTTCCCGCGACGTTATTGCGCATATGCATGATCGCAAGCAAGGCCCCGCCAAGACCGCCCGGCGGTCGGATACCGCCGCCCATCGGTAACACAGGCCGCCGGCCGTTTCGGGCGCTGCCATGCGCTCTCGGGCGAATCGATGCTGGACAGGCTCAACGACCTCCCGGTAGATTGGATACGTGTATCCATAGCCCCGATCTCGCAGCACAGACCAAATATCGGCTCAACGATCTCCGAATGCGTCGAATGTCGCGTCAATTGCAGTGACATGGACGGCATTCCGTAGAAAATTTGGAAACCATGAGCGCCGCGCGACAGCCCGGAAAACCTGCCAGACAAGAGTTCAAGGTCGACGGGGTCAACCCGCCGATCAGTCGCTATACCCACGCCGTGCGGCTTGGGACGTCCTCCACTTGGGACGTCCTCCACTTGGGACGTCCTCGATGTGTCGGGCTGCGGCCCGTCGGATGCCGAAATGAACCTGATCGGCAGCGACGATGTTGCCGCACAGACCCGCCAGGTGCTCGCAAACCGGCGGCGCATCCTTGTGGCCGCCGGCGCAAGCTTTGCGGACATACTCAAAGTCACGCCCTGTCTGACCGATGGGAGCGACTGCGGGAAGATCGAGGCGATCGCCGGGATGCCCTGGTGACCATGCCCAAGAAATTCATCATCGGTGCCGGGCCGGGCCGCTTCGGCCGCGTCAATGCGCGGGGCGACCAATGAAGCTCGTGCGCTTTGGCGAACCGGGCCGCGAACGCCCCGGCCTGATCGATCCGGCGGGCCGGATCCGCGATATTTCGGGACATATCAGCGATATCGGCGGCATTGCCTTGCTGCCGGATTACTTGACGGCGATCGAGCGCGCCAGCCCGGCCAATCTGCCAATCGTCGATCCCGGCGTGCGACTGGGCCCGTGCGTGGCCTCGGTCGGCAAGATTATCGGGATTGGGCTCAACTACTCCGATTTGCTTGACGCGATAGAGATGGAGCAGCCTGACGAACCGGCAATGTTCCTGAAAGCCACGAGCGCCATCTGCGGCCCCAATGACGGTCTCATCCTGCCTGAGGGTTCGAAGAAAATCGATTGGGAAGTCGAACTCGGCGTGGTGATCGGGCGGCCCGGCAGCCACATCGCCGGCTCGGATGCGTTCCATCACATCGCCGGCTACTGCATCGTCAACGACTATTCAGAACGCAATTACGAAATGCCCAAACGCGTGGGTGGCCTAGCGCAGGACATCCCCCAATGGACCGTCGGAAAGAACGCCGACTCATTCGCGCCGCTGGGCCCCTGGCTCGTCACCGCCGATGAGATTGCCGATCCGCAAGCACTCGACATTTGGCTCGAAATCGACGGCCACCGCCACCAGGACAGCCATACGTCGCGGATGACCTTTAGCGTCGCCGAGCTGATCAGCCGCGTCAGCCGCTATATGAGCCTGCACACCGGCGATGTGATCATGACCGGGACCCCCTATGGGACCGGGATTTCCTTGACACCGGAAACCTATCTCCGACCCGGCCAGGTCGTGCGCGCCGGCATCAGCGGTCTTGGCGAGCAATGCCAGACGGTCGACGATCTGCGCCCAGCCCAGGGCAAGGCCGAGGCCAAGGGCAAATCCGCCGCCGAGACGCCGCAGCTAGAGTACAACTGGCAAGCCATCTACACCCCGTCGACCTGAACGACTAAGATCGGCGGCGTAACGCCGGTCATTGGCGTCGTTGCGCCGGTCCTTGGCGTCGTTGCGCCGGTCATTGGCGTCGTTGCGCCGGTCATTGGCGTCGTTGCGCCGGTCAGTGGCGCCGCCGCGCTCGGCGCGCTCGGCGCGCTCGGCGCGAGAAGAGACTGCGGCGGCATGGACCGCGCGGTAAACGGGGGAGATGGCGTCATGTTGACGCTGGCAGAAGTTTTCGAGAGCACGGTCCGCCACCATGGCCCTCGCCCGGCCATCGTCCACGGCGACACCAACCTCACCTGGGGGCAGTTCGGCGAGCGGGTTGCGGTCGCGGCGGGGCTGCTGACCGGCCTCGGTCTCGCCAAGGGACGGCGCTTCGGCATTCAGGCGCCCAATTCCCCGCGCTTCGACGAGTTGAAATGGGCCGGCTTCCGCTGCGGGGCTATCCCCGTGCCGATCAACTGGCGTCTCGTCGCGCCGGAAATCGCGCATATTCTTGCCGACGCCGAATGCGAGGCGATCTTCGTCGCGGCCGAATTCCTGCCGGTCTATGAGGCCCCCGAGCTCGCCCCCTGGCGCGACAAGCTCATCTGCCTCAGCGGCGATGCCCCCGACGGCATGGCCGATCTGCCGCGCTACGATGATCTATTCGCCAAGGCGGCACCCGTCGGCATCGAACCCGGCAACGCCGGGGACGACGCAATCCTGCAATATACCGGCGGCACCACCGGCCGCTCGAAAGGCGTGCGGATCTCGCACACCAACGTCATCACCAGCCAGCTCGGCTTTGCCGCCGGTCTGCGCGCACGGCCCGACGATGTCTATCTCCACGTCGCGCCGATGTTCCATTCGGCCGACCTGCTGGCCGTGGCCTGGGTGCTCGCCGGCGCCGGCCACGCCTACTTGCCGGCGTTCTCGCCAGCCGCCTTTCTCGACTGCATCGCGCGCGACCGGGTGACGGCGACCATCGCGGTGCCGGCCATGCTGATGATGACGCTCGCCGATCCCGCCTTCGGCGATGCCGACCTGTCGAGCCTGCGTCTGCTCGGCTGGGGTGCCTCGCCGATGGATCCGGAATGGATCAAGCGGGTCGCCGCGGCTTTTCCCGATATCGAAATCAGCAATTGCTATGGCCTGACCGAGACCGCACCGGATCTCACGATTTTCGACCCCGACGAGTTGCGCCAGGCCATCGCCGACGATGATCCCTCGCTTGCCTCGGTCGGCAAGCCGAACCCCGTCGTGGCGCTGCGGGTCGTCGGGCCCGATGGCAAGGACGTGGCGAGCGGCGCCTCCGGCGAGCTCTGGGCGCGTGGGCCCAATATTACCAAGGGCTATCTCAACCTGCCCGAACAGACGGCCGCGGCGCTCACCGACGGCTGGCTGCATACCGGCGATGTCGCCCGCATCGACGAGCGCGGCTATGTCTATCTGCTCGACCGGGTGAAGGACATGATCGTCAGCGGCGGAGAGAACGTCTATTGCGCGGAGGTTGAAAGCGCGCTCTACACCCATCCGGGCGTCCATGAATGCGCGGTGATCGGCCTGCCGCACGAAAAATTCGGCGAGAGTGTCGCCGCGATCGTCGTCGCCGCCGCCGGCGCCTCGGTCGATGCCGAGACCCTGATCGCCCATTGCCGGCCGCTGATCGCAGGTTATAAGCTGCCGCGCCGGGTGGTATTCGTCGAGGCGTTGCCCAAGAGCGCCATGGGCAAGATATTGAAGACCGACCTGCGTGAGAGCATGAAGGGTTGATCCCCCGGACACGGCATATCAGCTACGACAGGCCATGTGCGACAATCGACGGGCAATGGACAATGAGCGATCGGCAATGAACGATCGGCAGTGAGCGATAGACAATGAGCGACAAGCAATGAGCGGTAGAAAATGAGCAACGCCGGCCAGGCACCTTTTCTGTTCGGCAATGTCGTGGGGCGCGGCTTTTCGATCCTGTTCCGGAACACCGTCGCGTTCGGCACGATAGCCGTCGTGCTGATGATCCCATACGCGGCGGTCAATGTGCTTCAGGCCACCGGTTATCTGCCCGCCCGCACCATGGGGACCGTGATTCTGGAAATCATCGTCGGCTTCGTCCTGCCCCAGCTCCTGATGGCTGCCATCGTCTTTAGCGCCTTTCAGGACATGCGCGGCCAGCAGGTCAGCGTCGGCGATGCGATCGCAGGAGGGTTTCAAGTCATCATGCCCGTGGTGGGAACGGGCCTCACAACGGGATTTGCCGTCCTTCTTGCGGCAGGGCCGGCGTTCGTCGCCGCGCAGATCAAAATGGGCGGGGTTCAAGTGCTCATGGCGCTGGGGCTCCTTGCGATTCCGATTTTCCTGCTGACCCTGTTCTTCGTCGCCATCCCGGCTTGCGTGGTGGAACGACAAGGCGTGGCAAAATCGATACGGCGCAGCGTGCAGCTCACCCGCGGCGAGCGCTGGCGGGTGCTGGCGGTCATGTCGATCGTCTGGCTGGTCGGCGCCGGCGTGCTGCTGGTGCTCGGCGCGCTCGCATTTGCGGCGCAGCAGGCGGGATCGGTGCTGGGCCCGCCGGTGCTGCTGTCACTCGCCGCCGCTTTTTACTATGCCCTCAACGCAGCCATGGCCACGGTCGCCTATCACGATCTTCGCGTCGCCAAGGAAGGCATCGGCACGGACGTCGTCGCGGGCGTCTTCGATTGATCTAATTTATCGCCGGTCGTGCTTGTCGCGGCGGCGGACGCCGAGCAGCATCCGGCGCTCCAGGCGCGCCCGCATCGCCGTGTAGAAGTCGCGCAGGAAACGCTCGGTATCGGGATCAGCCGGGTCTTCTTCTGGCATCTCGATCTTGGCCCGGATGCGCCGGGCGACCTCCGCGCGCACCTCGCCCGCATTCGGCCGGCGATCGCGCAAGACCCCCTCCAGCGTCTGCAGCTCGTAGATGCCGTAGGCGTCGAGCTGCTTGGTGGTGAAGCTGTAATGGGACGGTGACTGCGCTTCCGCCGCCTCGTCATGCGCGAGATCGCGCATCAGCGCGCCCTTTGGGGCGGCGACCACCCAGGTCCCGGCGATCATGTCGCCGACCCGCAGCCCGTCGCGGTTGAGCAGCGGCATGAACATGAACACCGCGAGCCAGCCGATCGTGGCCAGGGTTTGCCAGACCTCGCCGCTGAAGGTGCCGCTGATCAGCACCATGATCGGCAGGAAAACCTCGACCTCGCGCATCAGGTTACGCCCCAGCACGGCCTGGGGGGTGAGCGGGCCGCCTGCCCGGTCGATGACACGCAGCCCCATGGCGCGTTTGCCCGGCGTCGTGCCCTGCCAGCGCAGCTCGAAGAAGGCGAAATAGAAGCTGCGGATGAAGAACGAAGCCAGCATGACCAGCGCGAACAGCCAGCCGATGCCGCCGAACTTGCCGCCAAGGATGACTGCGAGCAGCAATAGATAGAGCCCGATGATGATACCGAACACGATCAGGAAATCGAGGATGAAGGCAACCGCCCGCTCGCCGCGCTGGCCGAGCTCGATCGGCAGAACGACACCCTCGGGCGTCTCGATCCAGCGCGCCAGCGGCGAGCCCGAACCGATCGGCCGCGCCGCCTGCATCGTGGTTTCCGGCCCGTTCATGACGTCCCTCGCCCGGAGCGAAGGAAGTAAAGTGCCCACAACACGGCAGTGACGCCGGCCACCAGAAAACGCTGGTCGGTCGCCAGGATAAGCTGGCGGCCGAAGCCTTCGAGCAAGGCTGCCACAAAGAACATCAGAACGGCGCCGATCACGATCACCGCCGCCAGCCGGCCGGCGCGGGCCAGGTTCTGCAGCCGCGAATACTCGCCCGGAAAGATCACCGCGCGGCCCAGCATCAGCCCCGCCGCCCCGCACAATACGATCGCCGTGAGCTCGGTGACGCCGTGGATCAGCAGCCAGCCCAAAAGCTCGCTGCCCAGCCCGCGGCTGGTGTAAAGCGCAGCGAAAGCGCCCAGGGTCAAGCCATTGAAGAACAACAGCAACACGGTCGGCGCGCCAAGCGCGAAGCCGAGCGCGAAGGCCATGATGCCGATCCGCGCATTGTGGGTGAAGAGGAAGCTCGCGAAGGCCGTGAGACGCTCGCCCAATCCCCGCCCGTCGCTGAACAGCGGCCGGCGCAGGGTTTCGGTGTCGGCCGTCGGCGTGCGGCCTTGCGCCGAGCCATCCGAGACGAAGGTGTAGAACCAGTCGAGATTGCCGATGGTCAGCACATAGCCAACCACAACTCCCAGCACCATGCACAGCGCCGAGAGCGCGATGTACCAGCGCGCCGCGCGCACCGCCGCCGGCAGCGTCACGGCGAGAAACCGCCCGATCGCCGACAGCGCGTTGGAGCGGCCGCCATAGACGAGAAAATAGGCCCGGCTGGAAAGGCTCTCCAGATATGTCAGCAGGTTGCGGTCGAGCGAAATCGCCCGCGCCACCGAGAGCGACGACAGGACGGCGCGGTATAGTATCGGCAAGCGCAGCAGCTCGCGCGCATCGAGGCTCGCCAGCCCGCCGGTTTCGGCCCGCGTGATCAACGCCTCCAACCGCCGCCAGGCCGGCTCGCGCTCGGCGCGGAAAGCGGTGCTTTTCAGCGTGACCGCCGGTGCGCCGCCTGCGCGCGGTGCCGCCGTTGGCGTCTCATCGCCCTTCGCGCGCGTATGTACCGTGGCCATCTCAGATCAGCTCCCGGCGCGTGATCATCAGATAGCGGTTGATCATCTCTGTATTGACCGCCTCGGGGCGCACGTCGAGGCAATGCGCGCCGAGCCGCGCGAGACGCTCCAGCACCACCGCGCGCTCGCGCACGAAGTCGCCCGCGACCGTCGCCCGCGCCATGGCGTCGACGCTGGCCGGCACGGCGTCGGTCATCAGCGCCAGGGCCGGATCGACGAAACTCACGAACATGACGACGTGGCGCTGGGTGAGGCGTGCAATGTTCTCAACCATCATCTCGGCGGTCACGGTATCGATGAAATCGGTCATCAGGACAACGAGCGAGCGGCGCTTCAGGCGCAAGGAAAGATGCATCAGCCCAAGCGTGTAGTTCGTTTCCTCGGGCCGGTATTCAAGCTCGGCGGCGGCATGCTGGATGCGGGCAAAGTTCTGCAGCCCCGCCGCCGGCTCGGCATAAAGACGCACCTGCGCGTCGAAACCGAAGAGCCCGACCCGGTCGCCCTCGCGCAGGCTCGCATAAGCCAGCAGCAGGCTCGCATTGATCGCCCGGTCGAGCCGCGTCACGCCGCCCAGAGGCTCGCTCATCAGATGCCCGGTATCGAAGGCCAGCACGATGTTGTGGTTGCGCTCGGCCTTGAACTCCTTGCAGACCAGCTTGCGGTGGCGCGCCGAATGCTTCCAGTCGACGCTGCGCCGGTCGAGCCCCGGCACGTAGTCGCGCATCGCATCGAACTCCGAGCCGTCGCCGAGCTGGCTTTGCGGCTTCTGGCCGGTCGGCGCATCGCGCGCGAAAAATCGGATCGCGGCCGCGCGCACCGCGCGGACATTGGGCAGCACCGCGATATCGGTCTCGATCATATATTCGCTGTGCCGCCAGACGAGCCCCATGGGTCCCTGCCAGCGCAGCCACAGCTTTTCGACCTCCGCCATGCCGCGCCGCCGAGGCGCCAACGGGACGGCGATCTGCGAGCTGTCGCCGGGCGCAACCATTGCCCGCACGCGGGGCGGCGGCGCCAGCCGGCGGTCGGCATCAAGCGCCAACTCGACCGGAACCGCCCGTCCGCCCCGGCCCGGCGTGAGCGTAACCGTCACCGGATCGCTGGAGCCGATATAGAGGACGGGCGGCAGTTTCCAGGTCACGGTGAGCGCCCGCGGCGGCAACGACAGCAGTGCGTCGAGGCCAATGGACACCAGCCCGCCCGCCAGAAATGCCAGGCCGAACGGCCAGGCGCCGGGAAATAGGACCGCCACGAGAAGCGCGACGGGCACCGCCGCCCCCACCAGGATCGCCGCTCGCCCGGTCGGCCGCATCAGCGCGGCGCCGCCGTCGCCTCGACGATCTGGGCGATCAGCTGATCGGCGCCCAGGCCCTCGATCTCCGCCCCCGGCGCCAGCACCACGCGGTGCCGGAGCGCCGGCAAAGCCAGGGATTTCACATCATCGGGAATAACGTAGTCGCGGCCCTGCATGGCGGCGAAGGCGCGCGCGGCCGAGGCCAGCATGGTGGCCGCGCGCGGGCTGGCGCCGAACTGGAGCGAGGGATGCTCGCGCGTCGCACGAACGAGATCGACGACGTAATCGACGACGTCGTCGGCGAGACGGATCTCAGCCACGGTCGCGCGCACCGCCGCCAACGCCGCGGCATCGGCCGCCGGCTCGATATCGAAGCTCTTGATATCGGGCATGGTGGCCTTGTGGCCGTGGCGGACCACGATGGCGCGTTCTTCGTCGCGCGAGGGATAATCGAGGACGTGCTTGAAGAGAAAGCGGTCGAGCTGCGCCTCGGGCAGCGGATAGGTCCCGTGATGCTCAATCGGGTTCTGGGTTGCGATCACAACGAAGCTTTCGCCCAGCGAGTGCGATGTTCCGTCGATCGTCACCGTGCGCTCGTTCATCGCCTCCAGGAGCGCAGCCTGGGTCTTGGGCGGCGTCCGGTTGATCTCGTCGGCGAGCAGGACCTGGGTAAAGATGGGGCCCTTGGTGAGCTTGAACTCGTTGGTCTTGAAGTCGAAGAGATTGGTGCCCAGCACGTCGCCCGGCATCAGGTCGGGGGTGAACTGGATGCGCCCGAAATCGAGCGAGAGCGTCGCCGCAAAGCATCGGGCGAGCATGGTTTTAGCGGTTCCTGGGACGCCTTCGAGAAGGACGTGCCCATGCGAGATCAGGGCGGCGAACATGAGATCGAGGGCCTCCCCCTGACCCACGATCGCCTTGCCGACCTCACCGCGAATGCGCTCGCCCAGCCCCTGGATGCCATCAAGATCCATCCACCATCTCCCGTTTCCATTTCTCAAGGCGCCTTGCTGCCTCGACGAGGCGGCGGTCGGGCGCCTTCTTGTCGCGCACGACATCATCGACATGCGCCGTAAGCGCGCTCCAGAGTTCGGCCGTGCCGCGTGCCGTGCCGACCCGGTCGAGCCATTGGGCGCGCGCCTCGCCCACCGGCGCGTGCATCCGCGCCGCCACCACCGCCAGCACGGCGCGGCGATAGCGGTCGAGGATCTCACGCTGATGACCGCCGAAGCGCAACAGCCGGGTGCCATTCTCGATCAGCGTCACCTTGCCGGGCGCGAATGCCGGCCGCACCGGCCGCGGCGCGCCGAACCGTGCCGCCCCAGCCCACAATAGGATGATCAGCGCGGCGATCCCGCTCGCCGTGCCGACCACGAAGGGCAACTCGAAAAGACTGCGCACCAGGCTCGGCTTCTTTTCCACGCCCAGAAGCGCAGTATCGAACACGATTGGCCCGCGTGTGCCGCCGGACGGCCGCAGCGAATTGACCAGCCCGACCGCGATCTGCGCATTGCCGCCGCGACCCAGGCCGTGATTTGAGAAAACATCCGGGTCTGCGACAACGAGGACCCGCCGCCCGCCTACGATCATCACACCCGCCAGCATGCCGTTCGGGCTCTCGACCAACGGCTGCAGGCGCCGCGAGCGGATGAGTTGCGGGACCGGCAGATCGGGCGCGGCAGAAAAGCGGCTGGGATAGAATGCAGGCGCCCGCCCGGGCCGCACGATGCGCGCACCCGGATCGATCCGGTTCAGCACCTGCTCGACATTGGTACGCGGCAGCAGTCCGACCCGGCCGACCCAGCGCCGGTTGCCCCGCGACGGCCGGCCGCGCCATTTCGGCAGCACCACGATCGAGCGGTCGGCCCGCAGCAGACGAGGGAAGGCCTGCGCGCGCCAACCATCGAGCCGCGGCTCGGCGATGATCAGCACGCCGCCGCGCGCCTTGCCGGCCGAATCGAAACCGCTCAGCACCACCGGCGCGCCGAGCCTCTCGAGCGTGCGCACGAAGGCCTTGTATCCGATGGCGGACACCGCGTTCGGATGGCCGCCATAGCGCGCGCCGGGATCGGTGCCGCCGCCCCCCACCATCAGCGCGATCGAGCCCAGAAATGAGATCACCCCGATGGTGACGAGCCAAAACAGCACACGCCGCGAAAAGAGCCCAGCGCGCGTGCTCATGGGCTCTCTCCGGTTTCAGCCGCAAAGCTTTGAAAGGCCGCGCGGCAACCCTGATAGGTCGCGGCATCGGCCGGCCGGCCGCCGAAATGAGCAAGCTCCGAGGCGCCCACGATGGCGCCGAGGAATTCGCGCGCGCGGGCTGTGATCGACATTGATCCGCGCAGGATCTCGCGCGCCGTCAGCGAGCGCCCGATGGCCCGCTCGCCGACGCTTTCCAGTCGGCCCAGGCTGTGCATCAGGATGAGGTGAACCGCCTCCCCAAAGGCACCGCGTGCGGCAAGCCGGTCCGCTTGCTCGAGCAAGTTGTCACGCCGCGCATCCTCGCCCGCCCCCGCTTCGCCGGCGCGCACGATTGCGTCGGCTTCCTCGAAGCGCTTGCGTCCGGTGCCGAGGCGGAAGGACCAGACCTCGCGGAGCAGGAAATAAAGCAGCGCCAGACCGGCCACGATCACGATCGCCCACAGGAGAAACTTGCCGATCCCGCCAAGGCCGCTCAACCCGCTTTGCTCCGGCAGTTGCGGAACGGGCTGCCGGCGCGGGGGCTCCGCACCGCGCGGATCGGGCTGCGGGCGTCTGCGCGCGCCGCTGGTCAGCCCCGGCAGCGTCTTCTGGATCGCGCGGTCCGACAAGGCGCGCTTGCTTGCCACATCGATTGGCGAGGACGCCTCGGCCGCACGCGCGGCCGGACCGGCGCAGACCGTGATCAGCAGCGCGGCGGACAGAATGGCCGCCCGGTACGGCGCGGTTGGAAGCGCTCGGAGAATACGACCGATCATGGTCTCCCGTGGCGGGCCAGGGGCGGGCAGCGGCGTGATGGCCACCTTCGCTCATCGCGGCCGATTCTACGCATTCAGGACAGGAGTTACATATCGAAATCGGCGCGATCGCAGCGTGATCGGCCGGCGCCCATTATCGCCTCGCGCCAAAACGCGGACAGAGTCCGAGTCCTTGCCGGCTCACTCGATTTTGGACGGGAGCCATGTTGCGACTTCCGGAACTGCGATCAGCAGCGCCAATACCAAGAGCTCGATCAATATGAACGGCAGGGCCGAGCGGATGACCGCCCCGATCGTGACGTCGAAAGGCGCCACGCCCTTCATGACGTAGAGCAAAAGCCCGAAGGGCGGCGTCAGCAGGCTGATTTCCATGGTGATCAGGATCAGCACCATGAGCCAGATCACGTCGATTTTGAACACGACCTGCAGCGAGGTTTCGCCGAGCAGGAAGAACGGCAGGGTGAGCAGCAGCATGCTCACCTGATCCATGAAGGCGCCAAGGAACAGCAGCACGCCCATCATCATCAGCACAACCGTGAACTGAGTGAGCTCAAGCGAGGTCAGCGCTTGCAGCATGCCCCGGGTGGCGCCGGAAACCGCGAGCGCCTGGGTGAAGACCAGCGAGCCCGCGATGATGAAGAGGATCATCGTGTTGATCTTTGCCGTCTCCATCAACGCCTTGCCGATGGCGCGCCAGTTGAAATCGGCGCCATCGATGCCGGTGATGGTGACTTTCCGTTTGAACAGGCGGAAGAAGTAGCAGGCCCCAAGGGCCGCAAGACAGCCCAGCGCCGCGGCATCGGTGGGCGCGGCGAACTTGAAGAAGATGCTGCCGACCACCACGACGAAGATCGTGAACAGCGGAAATATGTACAGTACGAAAGGCAGCAGCCGGTTCACCAGCCGCAGCCTGGGCCCATCATATGTCCGCTCGAAGACCGCGCGGCCGCGCCGGTTGAGCGCGAAGGTGATCGGCTTGTCGAGATGGCTCTCGTCGGGGTCGTAACCAGGCGCCAGCGACGGGTCCATCATGCAGCGCCCGACCACATAGGCGAAGAAAAGCACCGCCATTAGCATGCCCGGCACGATGCCGGCGATCAGCAATTGTGCCACCGACTGCTCGGCCAGGCTGGCCAGCAGCACCGCCAGCGCCGACGGCGGGATCAGCATGGCGATGCCGCCCACCGCCATGATCGGACCCATCGAGATCGTCGGCTTGTAGCCGCGGTTCACCATGTCGGGCAGCAGCACGCTGCCGAGGATCGCGGTATTGGCGATGGTCGAGCCCGACAGCGAGGAAAACACCGTGCCGCCGATGATCGAGACCACCGACAGGCGCCCGGGAATACGCGCGATCATGCGGTCGATGGCGCCGATCGCCTTGAAGGCGACTCCGGTCTGCAGCAGGATCTCGCCCATCAACAAAAATAGCGCAATCGGCGTCAGCGCGAACTTTATCGCGAGGTGGAATTCCATCGGCATGCTGGACAGCGCGACCTGCACGGAATGCCAGTCGCCATCGGTCGCCAGCCGCCCAATGAAGAAGGCGGTACCCAAAATATTCGCGGCGAAAAAGGCGAAGGCCACCGGCAGACCAAGAAACAGCAGCAGGCAGACCACACCCAACAACAGGATCAAGGCGGTGTACCACGTCACCGCTCAGAACCCCGCCTTATCAGTGCCTTCGCCGGCCCGCCGGAAGCGCAGCAAGAACTCGACCGTCAGCATGGCGAAAGCGAGCGCGAAGGCCAACATCATGTACCAGTTCTCGATCCGTAGATCCTTGTCCGGCATGGTCTCGTCCATGAACTCGGTGATCGCCGCGGTGATGCCGTAGTAACACAGCACGGTGCAGAGGATCGCGCCGGCAATATCCAGCGCCTTTTCCATGCGCATTGCCAGGCGTTTGGGCAATGCGCTCACGATGATGTCGACACGCACATGAGCGCCTTTGTTCAGCACCCAGGCGGCCGAAAGAAACACACCGACATAGAGCGTGTACTCGATCCCCTCGTTCAACCAGGGCAGATTGCCCCACGACAGCTTGCGCAGCATCAGATCGAACGGGATCAGCAGCGCGAACAGGCCGATCGTGATCGCCACAAGCCCGGCGATGAACGTGTTGAACGTGTTGAAGAGGGCCTCGAAACGGTCGATAACTTTGCTCATGTCGGGTCGACCCGTATCCTGGCAAGCAACTGAGACTGCAGGGTTGGAACGAGCACGGGACGACCCTTGGCGCGAGCCGACCGCGGCAAGAATTCGGTCAGTTCTTTCGCATCATCGGTTGCAATACGGGATTAAGCCCGGCCAGCACGGCAGTGCCCGATAACGCAGGCACGGTCCGCTTCATAGCCCCCATGGGTCGCCTCCCCCTTGCCTGGGTCGCTGGGCTCGCCTGCCGTTTCCCGGTTCTGCCCCGGCGAGCCGTCCGATGATCGACAGTCCGCTCCGGTCGTGCACGCGCAGCGACCGGCGGTCGCCGGCGAGGACGCGGAAACAACACTCCCACGACCTCGCCAATCGAACGTTCGATTACTTGCCTTTGGTGAACAGTCGCCGCAGCGCGCCCACATGCTTGGGGCTGCGCTTGGCCACCTCGGCCCAGCCGGCCTTGTTGGCCCCGCCGACCCACTTCGCCCGATCGGCCCCGGTGAAGGTGATGATCTTCATCCCGTTCTTGATCGACCAGTCGGTCTGCTTCTTCATGGCCGCCACGAACCCCGGCGTATCAGTCTCGGCCTTAGCCTCAAATTCGAGACCGACCTGGGTGATGACGTCCTGCTGCTCGGTGGTCAGCGACTTCCACTTGCGCAGATTGACCATGGTGTGCAGCGAGGAATGGTAGACGCCGGGATCGACCCGGTACTTGCTCACCTTGATCCAGGACGGCACCCAGCCGAGCGCCGGCCAGCCAAAGCCCTGGACCGTGCCGTTTTCCATGTAGGTGTAAACCTGCGAGATGTTGGAGCGCTGCACTGTCGCACCCATCGAGGTGAAGAACGCCGTGTAGACCGGCGACACCCGCAGGTGGAGGCCGGTCAGGTTCGGGCTCTTTATCGGCTTGGAGAGGAAAAGATAGAAGGGCCCGAAATCGTGGTGCCGCGCCACATAGTGGATGCCTTTGCGGTTGAAGAGCTTTTGGACATAAGCAACCGCGCCGCGCCGCCGCAACTCGGCGAACGAATATTCCTGCATGCGCAGCACCGGCGCTTCGGGAAGCACGTTGCCGAAATAGGCTTCCGTGCAGCCGACGACGTCATAGGTGCCCCGCGACATCTTCTGGGTCAGCGTGAAGGGGCTGCCGATCGCCGGCGCGCCGCCAACCATCTTGATCTGCACGACGCCCTTGCCGCGCTTGTTGACCTCCTTGACCAGCGCCTCGAACGGACGCCCCGGCGGGCTGCCGATCGGAAAGCAGCTAGCACCCCTGATCGTCACTTCGGCAGAGATGACCGGCGCGGCACCCATGCCGGTGGCAACCGCGGCGCCAGCCACGGCAAGTGCAAGTCTCTTCAAATACATTATCGAACCTCCCAGTTCAGTGGGGCCCGCTCAGGCCCATTGCTCGTTTCGGCGCTTGGCTCGTATCGGCCATTGTCGCACGCGCAGGCACACTGCGCCCGCGCTGGCCCCGAATGCGCACCATTATGGCCGAACCGCCGACGCCAACGGAAGGTAATTTACCTGACGGTCTCATTGCAACCGATTTTGTTTGACATCCAACAAGTTACGCGAACATCCGGTGCGCTTGACATTCAATCGCGGCGTGTCGTACCTCGCCGATATGGCTCTTCAGCAATGGCGCGGCGAAACCGGATACCTGCTGAACAAAGCGGCGCGGCGATGGAATGCGATGTTCCTGGCGCTACTGCGCGAAGCCGGCGTCGACGACATCCGCCCCTCCTTCGGCGCCGTGCTGGTGCCTTTGTTCGAAGAGGACGGGCTAAGGCTGGGCGAGCTTGCCCAGCGCGCCGGCCTGACGAAGCAAACCCTGACCGCCCTGATCCGCCGCATCGAGGCGCAGGGCTATGTCGAGCGCCGGCCCGATCCCAAGGATGGCCGTGCGGCGCGCCTCTTCCTGACCCCAAAGGCCCGGTCGCTGGAGCCCATACTGGTTCGCGTAATCGCCAATCTCGAGGCGATCACCCGCGCACTCGATCAGGGGGGCGATTTCGGCCCGATCGCCGATTGGCTGCGGGCGATGAGCGACAGGGGAGCCGCATCGAAGTAACCGTAATCTGCCGGCTCATTCCTCGGATTGGGAAAAGGCGCAAGGCGGCGCTGACCCCGCAAAATCGATTCCGAATTGCCGGCTTCGGCCGTCTCCGCTAGGGTTGTTGGAAATCAAACAATAATTCACCACAGTCGGAGTACGCGCGGCATGGAGATCGCGGTATTGGGAGGCGGCCACGGCTGCTATGCGGGCGCCGCCGATATGGCCGAGGCGGGCCACACGGTGCGATTCTGGCGCCGCGATGCCGCCGCCTTCGCACCTGTTCTTGAGACGCGCACGGTCACCGTCAAGGATGCCAAGGGTGTGCGCGCGGCGCCGATCGCCCTGCCCACCACCGATCTGGCCGAGGCCATCTACGGCGCCGATCTGATCCTGATCCCGCTTCCCGCCACCGCGCAGGCCGGGCTGTTCCCGCGCCTTGGCCCGCTGCTTGCCGATGGCCAGGTCGTTTTCCTGCCGCCCGGCACCTTCGGCAGCTACCTCCTGCTGAAGGCGATGCGCGATGCTGGAAACACGGCGAATGTCGCCTGTGCGGAGACCGGCACCCTGCCCTGGCTCTGCCGCAAGCACGGGCCCGCCGAGGTTGCGGTCAGTGTCCGCGCGACCCGCCTTCCCACCGGCGTCATGCCGGCACGCGACAGCGCGCGCGCGCTTGGTGTAATTGCCCAGGCCTTCCCGGCGATCGAGCCGATCGAGGATGCGCTCGCGGGCGCGCTGATGAATGCCGGGCCGATCATCCACCCCCCGCTGATCCTGATGAATGCCGGACCGCTGGAGCATTTCGACGCCTGGGATATCCACAATGAGGGCACCCAGCCCTCGATCCGGCGCGTCACCAGCGCGGTCGACGCCGAGCGCATGGCCGTGCGCGAGGCTTTTGGGTACGGGGCGCCACATTTCCCGCTCGCCGACCACTATGACGACGACCGCGATGAGTGGATGTACGGCGACAGCTCGCACGAGCGCCTGACCGACAGCGGCGACTGGCGCGAGCACATCGTGCTGACCGAGCACCGCTATATGCTGGAGGACACCAAGCTCGGCCTCGCCCTCCTGGTTTCCGCCGGCGAATATGCGGGCGTGCCGGTCCCGGTGGCGCGCGGCTTGCTGGCGCTGGGCTCGGCGATCTGCGGCGAGGATTTCCGCGAAACCGGCCGCACCTTCGAGACGATGGGCATCGCCGATCTCGACCGCGCCGCGCTGACGGCGCTGCTTCGTGACGGCCCGCATGCCTGAGCCCAAACCCGCCATCGCGCTCGTCGGTCCCGGCCGGATGGGCCGCGGCATGGCCCATTGCTTTGCCTATGCCGGCTACCCCGTCACCATCGTCGATCTGAAACCCCGCGAGGCCGCCGACTATGCGCGCCTTGAAACCGAGTGCCGCGCCGAGGTCGAGACCAACCTGCGCTTCCTTGCCTCGCTCGACGTGCTGAGCGAAGCCCAGGTCGAGCCGATCCTGAAGCTCATCGCCTTCGCTGGCCCCGAGCACGCGAAAGAGGTGCTCGCCGCCGCCGACGTGATCATGGAGGGTGTGCCCGAGACGCGCGAGGCCAAGGCTTCGGCTTTCAATGAGATCGGCCGCCTGGCGCGGCCCGACGCCGTGGTCGCCTCGACCACCTCCAGCATGCTGGTGACCGAGCTCGAAGAGCTGATCGCCCACCCCGAGCGGTTCCTCAACGCGCATTTCCTCAACCCTGCCTATCTCATCCCCCTCGTCGAGGTGAGCCCCTCGCCCACCACCGACGAGGCCGTCACCACGCGCCTCATGGATCTGCTGACGGCGATCGGCAAGGTGCCGGTGCGCTGCGCCGCCTCACCCGGCTACATCCTGCCGCGCCTGCAATCGCTGCTGCTGTCGGAAGCCGCGCGCATGGTCCATGAGGGCGTCGCCAGCCCCGAGGACATCGACAAGGCGATCATGAACGGCTTCGGGCCACGCTACTCGACCATGGGCGCGGTGGAGTTCATCGACTGGGGCGGCGTCGATATCGTCTATTACGCGGGGCATTACCTCGCCAAGGCGCTCAACTCGCCGCGCCACGCGCCGCCGCCGGAGCTCGACCAGATGATCGCCGACGGCAAGAAAGGTATGCGCGAGGGCCAAGGCTACTATGATTACCGCAAGATGGACGTCGAGGCCTATCAGCGCGACAAGCTCTCGTCCCTGGTTCATCTTCTGCGCTATCTCGATAGAATACCCAAGCCCGGAGTGTGAAGACCGTCATCGAAAGGCCGGATCACATGCAAACCACAGTTGAAGCGAAGACCGAATCAATCGCCGCCCAACGCCGGGCCGCCGTCGCGGACGCGATCGCCAAGGCGCGCAAAATCGAAGCCGAGAAGGGCGTCACCCGCGAGGCGCTCGAGGAGATCAGGCGGACGATGGTCGACCTCGCCAAACGCCGCGAGCTTTTCCCGCGCGAGACCTTCAAGGCGCGGGGCGACCGGCCCGACGACCGCATCTACCGGCTGTCCGAGGATGACGGGCATCGCTTCGCGCTCTACATCAACTGCGGCGAGCCCGGCACCAAGACGCCGCCGCACGACCACACCACCTGGGCCGTGATCGCCGGCATCGACGGCGAAGAGCATCAGTGGATCTACAAGCGCACCGATGACGGCGCGCAGCCCGGCCTCGGGACGGTCGAGGTCGACCACGAATTCACCGTCACGCCCGGCACGGCGATCGCCTACATGCCCGACGACATTCACGCCATCAATGTGCGCGGCGATGTCCCGGCGCTCCACCTTCACCTCTATGGCAGCGGCTTTGAGAAGATGACGGGCCGCGTCGCCTATGACGTGAAGGCGGGCACCTACAAGAACTTCCCCGGCTATCCCGAAGTGATGGATGATCCCGGCGACGGGTGACAGCGCGACTGACCCCTCGCATCCATCCTTCGACGCTCGCTGACGCTCGCACCTCAGGATGAGCATCTTTCTTTGGCAGCATTGGGATGCTCATCCTGAGGTGCGAAGCCGCGGCAGCGGCGGAGCCTCGAAGGATGGATGCCGGCCTCGACCTTGGCCCAATACCACCATCGTCACCCCGGACTTGATCTGGGGTCCATGCGGTTGTGCCGCCAGTCGGCCAGCGGGTCAGTTGGCTCCGTCCGCTGGACCCCGGCTCTGCGCTTCGCTTCGGCTGGAGTGACGGTATAGTGTTGGCTGCACACAGCGTTCCCGTCCCAACAGGCCCATCTCCCGTCTCCAAGAAATCGACATGAACACGATCACCCCACAGGACCTGCGCGCCTGGCTCACCGATGGCGGCGAGTTGGCGCTGTTCGATCTCCGCGAGCAGGGCGTTTACTGCAAATCGCACCTGCTGTTCGCGGTCTGTCTGCCGCTCTCGCATCTGGAGGCGCGGGTTGGCCGCCTGGCCCCGCGCCGTTCGGTCCGCATGGTGCTGTGCGACGACGGCGAAGGGCTGGCCGGGCGCGGACATGAAGCCCTCGAGGCGCTGGGCTATTCGGATATTTCGATCCTGAAGGGCGGGATCACGGCCTGGGCGCGCGCCGGCTTTGAGCTGTTCAGCGGCGTCAACGTGCCGTCCAAGGCCTTTGGCGAATTCATCGAGCATGAGGACGACACGCCGCGCATCGAGGCAGGCGACCTCCAGCGCATGATCGACGCGGGTGAGAACTTAGTGATCCTCGACTCGCGGCCTTACGGCGAATACCACCGCATGAACATCCCCGGCGGCATCGACACGCCCGGCGCCGAGCTGGTCCACCGGGTCCACGACCTCGCCCCCGACCCCGCGCGCACCGTGGTCGTCAACTGCGCCGGCCGCACCCGCAGCATCATCGGCGCCCAGTCGCTCATCAATGCCGGCATCCCAAACCGCGTGGTGGCGCTGAAAGACGGCACCATGGGCTGGGAGCTTGCCGGCTTAGATCTCGAGCAGGGCGCAACCCGGCGCGCGCCCGATCCCTCGCCCGACGCCCGCGAGATCGCGCAAGCCCGCGCCGCGGCCGTCGCCAAGCGCTTTGGCATCGCCCATATCGACGAGGCGGCGCTGGCCCGCTGGCAGGCCGAAACCAACGAACGCAGCCTCTTCCTGCTCGACGTCCGCTCGCCGGAAGAGTTCGCAGCCGGGCACCGCCCCGGCAGCCGCTCGGCGCCCGGCGGCCAGCTTGTCCAGGGCACCGACGAGTATGTCGGCGTGCGCAACGCCCGGCTCGTCCTGGTCGACGATACGGCCGTGCGCGCGACCATGACCGCCTCCTGGCTGGTCCAGATGGGCTGGCCCGAGGTCGCCGTGCTCGACAACGGATTGGCCGGTGACCTGGAGACCGGGGCCGGAACCGGCGCGGCGCTGCCACTGGTGACGCCAATCGATGCTCAGACATTGAACGAGGCACTCGAAGCAGGCGATTGTTGCGTCGTCGATTTTGCGACCAGCCTGCAATACCGCGCCGGCCACATTCCGGGCGCAGCCTTCGCCGTTCGCGCGCGCCTGCCCGAGGATGCCGCCAAGCTGCCGCCGGCCGAGCGCTATGTCGCGACCTCCCCCGACGGCGTCCACGCGCGCTACACAGCCGCCGATCTCGCCGCCGCGACGGGCAAGCCCGTGCAGGTCTTGGACGGCGGCACCAAGGCCTGGCGCGATGCCGGCTACCCACTCGCCCAGGGCTTCGAGCACCTGGCATCCACGAACGACGACGTCTGGTACAAGCCCTACGACCACGACGATGGCGACGATCCGGAAAAGCACATGCGCGCCTATCTGGAATGGGAAGTCGACCTCGTCCGCCAGATCGCGCGCGACGGCACCGCCAATTTCCGCCGCTTCCCGGCGGGGGCGTAGCGGGGCGGCAAGGTGCGCGTTGCAAGCTCACCCCCCTCCCTAACCCTCCCCCTCAAGGGGGGAGGGAATTCTGTTGAGCCGGTCGTCCGCATCGTTGCGTATCTCTCGAGATTGAGCTGTCAGCATTGCCGTGCGCAGGCCGGCATCCCCTCCCCCCTTGTGGGGGAGGGTTAGGGAGGGGGGTATGGCGCGGCCGAACGACACCCCTCCAACCGCGCTCGCCAAGGTCGAGGCCGCGCTCGAAGCCGTCGGCCTGACCCCGCGCGGCACCTTCCACCCCGAACCGGCGGACAACGTCCCCGCCCTGCCAGACGGTAGCCGCGCCGGCACGCTGGTCCTTGCCGGCAATGTCGGCCCGGCCATGTGGACGGCCTTCGCCGACACGGATCGCACGGGAACGGAGGCGCTCGACCGCTGGTCGGGCGATGTTCTGGGCTCGATCGCTGGGCGCTTCGGCGGCACGGCACATCTGCCTGGCGGCCCGCCCTATCTGCCCTTCATCCGCTGGGCCCAGCGCGCGGGGCCGGTGCGGCCGTCGGCGATCGGTATGCTGATCCATCCCGATTTCGGGCTCTGGCACGCCTACCGTGGCGCCCTCGCCCTGCCGGACCGGCTGGACCTGCCGCCGCCCGACGATCGCCCCCGCGCGTGCGATACCTGCGCCGACAAGCCGTGCCTTACCACCTGCCCGGTCGGCGCGTTCGCGCCCGAGGGCTACGACGTGCCGTCATGTGTCGACTATCTGGAGACCACATCCGGAAATTCTTGCTCAAGGCAAGGCTGCGCCGCGCGCCGCGCCTGCCCGGTCGGCCGCGACTATCACTACGCCCCCGAACAGGCGGCCTTTCACATGGCGGCCTTCCTGCGCGCCAACCGGAAACATTAGCGCCGGCGTTTCAGCCTGACATCGGCAAAATAGGCCACGCTCTTTGTCTTCGTCTCATCGGAATCGCAAAACAGCGCAATGTCGATGACGCGCACGGCGCCGTCGTCCTTCCAGATGGTCCGGTAGATCTTCAACAAATCGATCCGCTCGCGGTGCCAGCGCCCGACATTCGCCGGACCGCCATTGGCGACATAATGCGGGAACCCGCCGATATATTTGTACTGGCCCGCCCGCAGGCGCGTGTTGCCCCAGATGATCTCCATGCTGCGCCGATTGCCGTCAGCCGTGAGGAAGGTGACGAAGAGACGCGCGGGATGATCGTCACCGGCCCGTTTGCGTTCATCGATGTCGCTGACGATCGGCGTCTCGACGAGCCAGCGCCACTCGAGAATAGGGTACGCAGCCAGGTTAACGTCGATCCGCCGGAACAGCATCGATGCGCTCGCCTTGGTGGCGAAGCGTAGCGCGGGTATGCCGTCCTTGACCGCGAATGAGAGTGTCGCCGGGCTGCGTGTCCAGAATTTGCGGTGCCACCAGCCCACCGGCGGCGGGTCGAGCGGGAACGGCTTGGCGAAGTCCATCACCACCACCTCGGTGCCGCCATTTGCCCGCAAGACGTTGCGGCGTTCGGGCGGAAGCATCACCAGATAGACGGCGGCGGCGGCCGCGATGAGCAGAATTGCGGCCAATCCGGCGATGCGAAAGAGGCGGGTGTGGCGAATGGCTCGGCGCTCCGGCGCAGGTTGCGCCGCCGATAGGAGCATCGAAGGCCGGTCGTGCGGAAATAAACATTGCGTGATCGGCCGCCTGCGAAGGGCCGCCGCGGCGCCGTCCCCGTGAAGAACGACCCCGCGGCGGCTTGAACGTCGCGGAACGCCAGCCCTACTGGGCAGCCTCGGCGGCGGAGAGGCCCAGGCGCTGCGCCACGCCCGCGCCATAAGCCGGATCGGCCTTCACGAAATGAGCGATCTGGCGGCGCTGGATCTCCTCGGGCACATCGGACATGGCGCCCGCGAGCGCGTCCATCAGGCGGCCCTGCTCGTCCGCCGGCATCAGCCGGAAAAGGTCGCCCGCCTGGGCATAATCGTCGTTGCCCTCGCGGTGGTCGTAACGGTCGGCGTCGCCCGAGACCGTGAGCGGGGGCTCGCGGAATCCCGGGTCCTCGACCGGTCCGCCCATCGTGTTGGGCTCGTAGTTGACCGCCCCACCCGCATTGCCGTCAAAGCGCATGGCGCCGTCGCGGTGATAGCTGTGCACCGGGCAGCGCGGCTTGTTGACGGGCAGGCTCTCGTAGTTGACGCCGAGCCGGTAGCGGTGCGCGTCGGCGTAGGAGAAGATGCGGAACTGCAGCATCTTGTCGGGCGAGTGCGAGATGCCCGGCACGACATTGGCCGGCGAGAACGTCGCCTGCTCGACCTCGGCGAAATAGTTCTCGGGATTGCGGTTGAGCTCCAGCACGCCGACCTCGATCAGGGGGTAGTCGCCATGCGGCCACACTTTGGTGAGGTCGAAGGGATTGTAAGGCGTCGTCCCCGCCTCGGCCTCGGGCATGACCTGGACCATGACGCGCCATTTGGGGAAGTCGCCGCCCTCGATCGCCTTTAAGAGATCGCGCTGGTGGCTTTCGCGGTCGGCGCCGACGAGCGCCGTCGCCTCCCCGTCGGTCAGGCATTCGATGCCTTGCATCGTCTTGAAGTGGAACTTGACCCAGAAGCGCTCCCCTTCGGCATTGATAAGGCTGTAGGTGTGCGAGCCGTAACCGTTCAGGTGGCGGTATGACTTGGGCAGGCCTCGGTCGGAGAAGAGGATCGTCACCTGATGCAGGCTTTCGGGGCTCAGCGACCAGAAATCCCACATCGCCGTGGTGTTGCGCAGGTTGGTCTTGGGATCGCGTTTCTGGGTGTGGATGAAATCGGGGAACTTGTAAGGATCGCGCACGAAGAAGACCGGCGTGTTGTTGCCGACCAGATCCCAGTTGCCCTCCTCGGTGTAGAACTTGAGGGCAAAGCCGCGCACGTCGCGCTCGGCGTCGGCGGCGCCGCGCTCGCCGGCTACAGTGGAAAAGCGCAGCAGCGCCTCGGTCGACTTGCCGACTTCGGAAAAGATGTTCGCCTTTGTGTATTTGGTGATGTCGCCGGTCACCGTGAAGCTACCGAAAGCGGCCGAGCCCTTGGCGTGGACGACGCGTTCGGGGATGCGCTCGCGATTGAAATGGGCGTGCTTCTCGAAAAGTTGCCAGTCTTGCACCAGCAGCGGGCCGCGCGGTCCGGCCGTCAGGCTGTTCTGGTTGTCGCCGATCGGGATCCCGGCGGCTGTGGTCAACGTTTTTCTCTCAGAATTCGAGCTTTTGGACATCGAAGGCCTCCTCGCTTGCTCGTTATCGTCATCGCCGGCCGCCAGCCTCGCGCTGGTCGCATCACCGATTGGAGCAGTATAGATTAGAATTATTCTAATCTATTTCAAGAGAGCCATGAGATCTTTTTTGGGCAACGGTGCCTCGTTGAAACTACGGGCCACCTCACGGATCACGAATATCGCGATCGCCCGCGACCATCGCCGCGAGCCGGGAATTGGCCTCGTCGCTAACCACCAGGTCGAGGAAGAGCCGCGATTCGAGCAGCAGAGTCTCCGGATCGATCGGCGGCAGCGCGGCGCGCACCAGCCGCTTGGCGTGCGCCACGGCCCGCGGCGGCTTGGCGGCAAGTTCCGATGCCAACTCATTTGCCCGCGCCACCGCATCCTCGACCAGCTCATGGGCGAGCCCCATCGAGACCGCCTGCGCCGGGGCAATAGTACGCCCGCGCAGGATCATATCGAGTGCCCGCGCCGTGCCGACGAGCCGGGCCAGGCGCTGGGTGCCGCCCGCCCCCGGCAGCAATCCGATATTGACCTCCGGCAGCCCGATCGAGAATTCGCCGTGCTCGACCAGGCGGATGTCGCAGGCCATGGCGAGCTCCAGACCGCCGCCCATCGCATGGCCGTTGATCGCCGCGATCACCGGCTTGGGCAGCGCCTCGAGCGCGCGGGCGAGCTTGTTCATGGTGTGGTCGTCGACCCGGCTCGTCTCATCGAAGCTCTTGCCCGCTTTGCGCAAACCATTGGAAAGCGCCAGCAAGTCGTCGCCCGAATGATGCCGCACGAAGACCCCCGGCACGCCGCCGGTGAGGATCACGCAGCGCACCCCGTCACCGGCCGCCTCCCCCTCGACGACAGCAAGCAGCGCGCCGCCCATCGCATCGGTCATCAGCCCGTCGGGCGGATTGTCGAGCGTGACGGTGAGGACGGCGCCTGTGACGCTGGTCTTGATTTCGGGGATGGCGGACGACATGGGCTTGCGGCTCCGGTCAGGGTCGGTGCCTGCACAGCTTCCACCACTGTTACTTCATTGTCACCCCGGACGTCCCTATTCGCCGGACGTCTGTATTTGTAGGGGCGGGTTTCAAACCCGCCCGCGGGCGTTGACGTCAGCACGGGTGTTCGGGCGGATTGAAAACCCGCCCCTACAATAATGGCAGTAGCCGCTTGGATCCCGGGGCTAAGCTGCCTTGCCGTGGCAGTGCTTGTACTTGTTGCCCGACCCGCAGGGACAGGGTGAGTTGCGCGGCACCTTACCCGAGGTCGACGGGTGCTCGGGGTCGAAAATTGCAGCAATTGCATTCGAATTCATGACATACGGTTCTCTCAAACAAGCCGCTGAGAAAGGGCCTAATTTGAGCGCGCAAATCATTTGGCGAACATACTGGATGGCGTTTAGATATTAATCAAACCTTGGTACAAAGCTTTTGCTACAGCATGTGTTCTGTTCTGTGTACTGAGCTTTTGCATAGCATTTGATAAATGAAAATTTACAGTTCTTTCCGAAAGCGATAATATTTGGCTAATCTGCCAAGATGATTTTCCCCTCGCCGTCCATTTCAAACACTCCGCTTCACGAGCAGTCAAGTTTATCAATTGCTCGTTCCTACGTGTAAGTAATCTTTCGATTGCCTCGTTCAAATGAATAGATAAAAGATGTAATGTATGACGATTTTTCAACCACCCACTTTCTTCACTATCATGCAAGTTATTTTTCATATTTCCAGAAAAGAGAAAAATCATTACTGCAGTTCGAGAATTTTTATCGTGCAAAGGAACAAAATATGCAGTACTTGCATTTGAATAACCTGAAAATATTTCAGCTATTTTCGAGTTCTCATAACCTTTTAACCTATTGTGCTCATCGAGATAAGGCTTATCCCGTTGTCCCAGGTAGTTAGGTTTCATCGGCCTCGGCGGGTTCGGCGCCGTCCTGACGCATGCCGCTGATGGTCTTGCGTCGGCGGGGTTTCCGCCGTGTTGGTGTCGCGTCCTTGC
>Ga0307380_10001968_pt1 | contig 29492 bp, 28 predicted proteins | sample UN3MG_FD_202239 | JGI IMG/M metagenome (GOLD analysis project Ga0307380, IMG submission 202239) | Soil microbial communities from Risofladan, Vaasa, Finland - UN-3 | ecosystem: Environmental > Terrestrial > Soil > Coastal area > Acid sulfate soil | place: Finland: Risofladan, Vaasa | collected... | reverse complement strand
CGCCTCGGCGAGAGTCTCACGAGCGAGCAGGCGGAACCGGTGCGCTGCGACTACATGCTGATGGAGTGCACCTACGGCCACCCGCGCTACGTCTTCCCCTCGCGCGAGGAGACGTTGGAGTTGATGGCCGCCTTCATCGAACGCAGCTTCGACGCCTGCTGCACGCCGGTGCTGCTGGCTTACTCGCTGGGCAAGGCCCAGGAGGCGATCAAGCTGGTGGAGAAGCTCGGTTTCGGCGTGATAGCGCACCCCGCAATCTGGAAAATCTGCGAGGTCTACGCCGCGTTCGGCATCGATTTTCCCCTGCTCTCGAGGCTGGATGAGGGGCCGGTCGGCCGCCGCGTTGTTCTCTTCCCGCCCCAGAACGCCGCCAGGGAAAAGCTGGGCTTGCTCGGGCCCGTGCGGACCGCCATCCTCACCGGCTGGGCGCTGGACGACCGCTGCCGCCACCTCTTCGGGGCCGACGAGTGCATCCCCTTCAGCGACCACTGCGATTTCGCCGAACTCATCAGGGCGGCCGCCGAGAGCGGCGCGAAGAAAATTTTCACCCACCATGGCGATGCCGTCCGCTTCGCCGAATTTCTCAAGGCCGAGGGCATCGACGCCCAGCCGCTCGTCCCGCCGCCTCAGGGCCGGCTGTTCTGAATCGATACCGTCTAATTTTAACCTTTGCCTGCGCCGCGCTGTCTTAACGGCAGAAATAAAAGTTCACCCTCATCAGGAGGAAGTCATGAAGAAAATGATATTGGTTGCAGCTGCCGCGGTGCTCGCCGGCTCTTTCGGATTGGCAATGTCCGTGTCCGCGGATGACGTCACGCCGCCCGAACCGGAAAAAGCTCTCGAAGTGCTCCCGCCTCAGGAAGATACGGCTGCCGAACCGGCTCCCCCCACCCGGTTCTGGCGCCACGATTGGCTCAAGACCGAGCTCGGCCTTACCGATGAGCAGAGTGCAAAGCTGGAGCAGATGCGCAGCGAGCACTGGAAGGCCCAGATCGAGCTGAAGGCCAAACTACAGGTCGCCGGCATCGAGCTTGCCGAGTTGATGAAGACCAAAGGCAACGACGACGCCGTACTACAGAAAGCCGCGGAGATTTCCGCGCTGCGCAATCAGACGGCTGAGATGATGGTTCGGAACCAGCTCGACCGCCGAGCCGTCTTCACCGATGAGCAGTGGGAAAAAGTGAGTAAACTCCAAAGCGCCGTCGGCTACATGAAAATGCGGCACGGAGACCGCCGCTTCGACGGGCGGCACGGTCGTGGCATGGACTTCCACGGCAGAAGTGATTTCGGCCGAAGGTCCCCGGCGCGTCGCGATAGGGATCGCTGACCCGGCGGTTGACGGGAATATAATCAGCCCCCCCTCCTCACTCCACCAACCATAGATCAGCGGGCCCCCGCAAGGGGGCCCATTTTGTTTCCCGTGCGGGTAATCCAAAATATTGTAACGGCTGATCGAGCCGACGGAAAAACGGCCGGATTTTATGCGGTGCCGTTAAATAACACGCAGGGTATCAATAGTTTACCCGGCAAGATCCCACCCCCGGGCTCAACCCTGATTCCGCTTGACAGTCGCGGGAGCTTCCTGTAGCGTATGACGTTCGATTGTAGCCATAATCGTCATGATTTCACGCAGTTAGGCGGAAGTAGCTTATGCTTGACCACCTGTCCGAAAGGCTACAGAAAGTTTTCAAGAATCTCCGGGGCGAGGGCCGGATCTCCGAAAAGAACATCGAAGAGGCCCTGCGGGAGATTCGTATAGCTTTGCTCGAAGCCGACGTCAACTATGCCGTCGTCAAGGGCTTCATCAAACGGGTAAAGAACCTGGCGCTCGGCCAGGATGTTCTCACCAGCCTAACTCCCGGCCAGCAGGTGATCAAGATCGTCCGCGATGAGCTGATCGCCCTGCTCGGCGGCGAGCACAGCGCCATCAATTTCGCCAACTTCCCGCCGAGCGTGATCATGCTCGTCGGCCTCCAGGGATCGGGCAAGACAACCACCTGCGGCAAGCTCGGCGTGCTGCTGCGCAAGCAGGGCCGCCACCCGCTGCTGGTGCCCGCCGACGTCTACCGCCCCGCGGCCATCGAACAGTTGCACCAGATCGCCGACCAGGTCTCGCTCCCATGTTTCGACAGCGATCCGAAGATGTCGCCTCCCGACATCTGCAAGGCGGCGGCGCGCCAGGCGGCCAAAACCGGGCGGGACGTGATACTCGTCGACACCGCCGGCCGGCTGCACATCGACGAAAAGCTGATGACGGAACTCTCGGTGATCCGCAAGCGGATGCAGCCGAGCGAGATACTCTTCGTCGCCGACTCGATGACCGGGCAGGACGCCGTCCGCAGCGCTGAGGCCTTCAATGCCGGCCTCGACATCACGGGCGTCGTGCTGACGAAGCTCGACGGCGACGCCCGCGGCGGAGCCGCCCTCAGCATCCGCGAGATCACCGGCAAGCCGATCAAGTTCATCGGCATCGGCGAGCGCTTCGAGGACCTCGAGCCGATGCATCCCGACCGCCTCGTCAGCCGCATCCTCGGCATGGGCGACGTCCTCACCCTGATCGAGAAGGCGGAAGAGGCGATCGACGTCGAGCAGGCCGCGGAGCTCGAGCGCAAGATCCGCAGGCAGGAGTTCACCCTCGCCGACTTCCGCGACCAGATCCGCCAGCTCGGCAAGATGGGGCCGCTCGACAGCATCATGGGAATGATCCCGGGACTTGGCAAAGTGGCCAAGATGAGGCAGGATGTCGACGCCCAGAAAGAAATGAGGCACGTGGAGGCGATCCTCAACTCGATGACCGGGCGCGAGCTGAGGAGTTACAGGATAATCAACGGCAGCCGCCGCAAGCGCATCGCGCGCGGCAGCGGAACGTCGGTGCAGAAGGTAAATCAGGTGCTGCGGCAGTTCGTCGCCGCGCGTAAGATGATGAAGCAGCTTTCGAAAGCTCCGATGGGCAAGGGGCGCTCGTTACGCAAGCTCGCTGACATGTTAAAATAGCAGTTTAGGAGGACCGATAGGCTTATGCTTTCCATCAGGTTAACACGCTTAGGCAGGCGGAACCGCCCCTTCTACCGGGTGGTTGTCGCCGACTCGCGCCGCGCGCGCGACGGACGGTTTATCGAGGTGGTCGGGCATTACGATCCGGTGCAGAAGCCCGCGATGGTCAAGCTCGACACAGATAAAATAGAAGAATGGGTGGGCAAAGGCGCAAAGCTCAGTGACACAGTCCGCTCTTTAGTTAAACAAACCAAAGAAAAAGAAATATCTGAATCAAGCCCTACAGATGAAGTGCAGCAGGAGGACAAAGAATGAGAGACCTGGTTGAGCAGATCGCACGATCCCTCGTTGACAACCCCGATGATGTCAAGGTTACTGAGATCGTGGGCGAGCAGACGACGGTACTCGAACTACGGGTAGCACAGGAAGACTTGGGCAAGGTAATCGGCAAGCAGGGTCGCACAGCACGCGCCGTCCGCACAATCCTCGGCGCTGCCGGCATGAAGATTCGCAAGCGCTTCGTGCTGGAAATCCTCGAGTAGATGGCGGAGCCCGCTACCGAGGGGCGTGAAATACCTGTCGCCGTCGTCGGACGGCCCCGCGGAATTCGCGGAGAAGTTATTCTACATCCTTACTTCGACCTCAAACGAGAGAGTCTCGAGGGGATAGAGGCTGTCCTGCGCCGGCCGGGCCGCGCTGATCGCCGTCTGGCCATTCGTCGGTTTTGGTGGCACCAGCAGAAGGCTATCTGCCACTTCGAAGGTTACGATTCCATCGACGAGGTGCGGGAACTGATGCACGCAGAAATGTTCGTGCTCCGCGAGCACCTGGCGCCGCTCGACGACGACGAGTTCTTCGCCACCGACCTGATCGGTTGCGAAGTCGTGCTGGCCGACGGCACACTCATCGGCACTGTCAACGCCGCGGACGATAAGGGCGCCCCGCTGCTGACCATCGATGGGGCCGGCGGCAAGGAACTGCTGATCCCGTTCGCCGATGGGATCGTCGTCGCAACAGATACCGCGAACAAGCGAATCGTGGTCGATCCGCCGGAAGGGCTGTTCGAGATCAATGAAGGTTGACGTCATCACCATCTTCCCGGAGTTGTTCGAGGCCTTCCTCGAATGCAGCATTGTCGGCAGGGCGCGGCAGCGCGGCTTGCTGGAGGTGGCGGTTCACGACCTGCGCGATTACGCGGCCGACCGGCACCGCACGGTCGACGACTCGCCCTACGGCGGCGGCCCCGGCATGGTGATGAAGCCCGAGCCGTGGTTCGCGGCCCTGCGCGACATCCTCGGAGAGCCGGCGACAGGCGGGCAACCGCGGGCCGAAGTGATCCTGCTGACCCCCAGGGGGAGGCGCCTGACGCAGAATTCGCTGGAGGAGTTCAGCCGGAGCGAGCGCCTGGTCGTCCTTTGCGGTCGCTACGAAGGCATCGACGACCGCGTGCGCCGGCGCTGGGTCACCTGCGAGATCTCTATCGGCGACTTCGTTCTCGGCGGCGGCGAGCTGGCGGCGCAGGTTGTCATCGAGGGCGTCACCAGGCTCCTTCCCGGAGCACTGGGCGACCCTGAGTCCGCCAGGCAGGACAGCTACACTTCCGGGCTGCTGGATCACCGCCATTTCACCAAGCCCGCTGAATTCGAGGACATGGCGGTGCCCGAAGTGCTTCTCAGCGGCAACCACGAGGAGATCAGGCGGTGGCGGCTGCGGGATGCCCTGGAAGCGACTCTGAGGCGGCGTCCGGATCTCCTGGAGCGGCTGGAGTTGACCGAAGAGCAAAAGAATCTCTTGCGGGATATAAAAAGAAATGGTAAAAACTCCGGCGCGCTCTTGAGCAGCGCCGTGGAGAAAGATGATGGAAAAGCTGAAGATAGTAGACGCTGCAGCGATTCGCGATGACATCCCACCGTTCCGCGCGGGCGACACGGTCCGCGTCCACGTGCGGGTGAGCGAGGCGCAGAAAGAGCGTATTCAGGTTTACGAGGGCGTGGTGATCGGTCGCTCCGGCGGCGCTGCAACGGAGACGTTCACGGTCCGCAAAATTTCCTTCGGTGTCGGCGTTGAGCGCATCTTCCCCCTGCACTCGCCGATCATCGCCAAGATCGAGGTCGTTCGCCGCGGGCGCGTCCGCCGCGCCAAGCTCTATTACCTGCGCACGCGCAAGGGCAAGTCTGCGAGGATCCGCGAACTGCGCCGGGACGTCGCCAAGAGCTGAACGGTCGCAATCTTTCCCTTGGAAGAGATCGCTGTCGGTAAATTCGCTCTCCTGCACAGAGCCGATTACCGCATTCCCACCCAGCCGCAGTTCGAGACGACTGCGCTCTAACTGGGCGTTGATCTATCGCCTACCCCCGATTAGACTGCGAATCACCGGAAAATGTGGGAGACTGAGGCAAAATTGAAGCGCTGTGGCCTCGGACCGGTCGCCGGGGTCGACGAGGCAGGGAGAGGGCCGCTCTTCGGACCGGTGCTGGCCGCCGCCTTCATCCCCAGGGAAATCGGCCTACCCGAAAATGTCAACGACTCGAAACAGCTCTCCGAGCGGGAGCGCGAGGCGATCTACCCCTCCGTGATCGACGCCGCAGCCGACTTCGCCGTCGGGCTGGCCACCGCCGCCGAGATCGACAGGCTCAACATCCTCGTCGCCACCAAACTCGCCATGAAGCGGGCCCTGCGCGGACTCAGGCTCAAGCCTGCGCTGGTTCTGGTTGACGGTCTGTGCCTCGACGGCCCCATACCAAGCCGCAAGATAATTCGCGGCGACGCCACTGTGGGCTCGATCGCCGCCGCGTCGATCATCGCCAAGGTCACCAGGGACGCGCTGATGCGCGGCCTCCATCGCCGCTTTCCCGGATACCATCTCGACCGCAACAAGGGCTACGGCACGCCGGAACACCTCGAAGCCCTGCGCCGCCTCGGCCCGACAGCGCTGCACCGAAAAACATTCAATGGGGTGCGACAGCCCAAACTCGTGTTATGATTTAGACACAAGGAGTTCCCGGTTGCCATGGCTAAAGAGCGCCTCACAATTCGCCAGGCCGAACAGCTGGTCGCTCAGGGTAAGTACGAGCGTGCAATCGATATCTACAAGGATATCCTGGCCCACAAGCCTGACGATATCTCGGCGCTCAACGCGGTAGGCGATCTCTATATCCGCATCGGCGAGGGAGAAAGAGCGGTTCAGTTTTTCCTCCGAGCGGCTAAAAATTACGAGACTGGGGGCTTCTACAAAAAGGCCATCGCCATTCTCCGCAAAGCCCACCGTCAGGCCCCGACCGTCAGAGAGGTTGTCGAGCATCTCGCCGATCTTTACACGCAGGAAGGACTGCTAGTGGAGGCACGTGCGCTGCTGCTCGACCTCGCGCGCCACCACCACTCGTTGGGGCATACAAAAGAAGCCCGTAGAGCCTTTGAGAAAGTGGTGGAGATCGATCCCCATTCGATTCCATCCCTGTTGAAAATAAGTGAGCTGGCCGCAGCCGAGAACGACACGGAGGCCGAGTACAAAGCCTACCTGGCAGTCAGCAAGGAGCTGGCGGTCGTGGGTAGGCTGGAGGAAGCCCTCAAGCTGCTCGACCAGGCGCATCGTGCCGACCCTGAAAACGTCGGCGTGATAAAACTCCTCGCCGATCTGATGCACCGGGCCGGCAACTCCGGCGGCGCTCGGGAGCTCTACGAATCGCTCTTGGAGCGAACCCCGGCCGAAGCCGAGGTTCTCGCCGCGCTGGGAGAAATCGCACTCGACGAGGGGGATCGAGACAAAGCCGCAGAGCTTTTCCACAAAGCCGGCGAGAGCGACGAATCCTGCGACCGCGTCCCCTTGCTGGGAGCGCGGATAGCCGCGGCCAACGGAGATGTTGATATAGCCTTCAATTATCTCGAAAGCGTGCTGGACAAGCTGAACATCGAGGACGAAAACCATCCGGCAGTAGCCGCTCTCGAGTACCTTATCGAGAAAGTGCCCGGCCACATGCCTTCACTCAGGCGGCTGGAAAAACTCCACACGTTTCTCGGCAACAAGCCTCGGCTTACATCCGCTCTCACGCGTCTCGCCGACGCCCTCGAACGAGAGGAGGAGTACGCCGAGGCAATCGAGGTCGCCGAGCGCCTGCAGGGTTTGGAACCCAGGGTGATGTCGCACAAGGCGAGACTCGGCAGGCTTTACGAGCATTCCAGGGGGGCCGCCATTTTCGGGTCCCCTGATGTCGAGACCTCCGCGGAACCCCTACGAGTGGATCAGGATAGCGGGTTACCGGCGCCCGATTTTTTCACAGACCGCAATGAAACGCCTGAAATCAAGCGGATTCTGATGGAAGCCTACGTGTTCCTGCGCTACGGCCTTCGCGACAAGGCGAAGCAGCGGGTCAGCGCCGGGCTGGCCGTGCTCAGCGACGACCCCGAGCTCCACGAGCGGCTCGCCTTCATCCAGCTGGAAGAGGGCGAGACACAAACTGCTCTTGAAACCTACTCCCTTGCCGCCGGAATCTGGGAGAAGCGCAAGAATTTCAAGAAAGCCGAAGAACTCAACCGCAAGATCGCTGAAATTTCGGCGGTGGCCGAAAAAGCCGCTCCGTCAATTGCCCCTGGGATCGAGGAAGAATTCGCCGCCGATGAACCTCTCGCCAAGAAAATTGCCGAAGCCAGCTACTATCTCGACCAGCGATTCATCAGCGCTGCCCACCGCGTACTCGCCGATCTGCGCCAGGAGTTCTCAGGCGAAGCAAGAATCGAGGAGTTGTGGGACCGCCTGCGTTCGATGGTCAGCGTGGAGTTGGACACAGAGCAGGTCGGCAAGGAAATCGACGACTTCTTCATCGAGCTGGAGGAAGAAGCGGCCGGGACTCCTCCGCCCGCCGCCGGCGGCCCGCCGCTCAGCTCGATCAGCGATGAGCTGGCCGAGGAGCTCTATGCTCTGCACAGCGCGGCCGAGCGCCGCCACGGCTCGCTCACAGGCGCCTCGCGCAAAGTCGACGCGGAACGAATCCTCAGCCACACCCACTCGGAGCGCCAACGCCAGTCGGCCGACGAGACCGCCAGGATCCATTTCGAGCTGGGAGCCGCGTACATGGAAACCGGCCTCGTGGAGGAGGCGATAACCGAGTTCCAGATGGCCGCCGAAGATTCGCTCTTCCACCAGAAATCATGCCTGCAATTGGGAATCTGTTTCCAGAAGCGCGGCATGGACAGTACGGCCGCCGAGTGGCTCCAGCGAGGGCTCACGGCCGGCGGAGACGAAAGGATCATGGCCGACACCCTCTTCCAGCTCGCAATGGCCTACAAGTCGATGGGCAAGGACGTACAGCTGGCATCAATTATTGACCAACTCAGGGCTTTGGCTCCGGACCATCCGGGGCTGGAGGGGATCGATGCCGGCGATTAAAGCCTCTCACTTCAATGTTGGATCTGATGAATAGCCCGTCGAGAATCAAACTGATTGTTTTCGATATGGACGGCACAATCACCCGCCCGCGCCTCGATTTCGGCGAAATCAGAAAAGCGATCGGCAATGACGACCCCTCCCTGCTCAGCCTCGATTTCATCCTCTCTCTTCCGCCCGACGAGCAGAAGAAAGCCTGGGAGATAATGCACCGATACGAAGATGAAGCCGCCGAGAACGCGGAGCCCCAGGCCGGAGCCGTCGAACTGCTGGCCGAACTGCGACGCCGGGGCATCAAAACCGCGATCTTCACGCGCAATTCCCGCAAATCGGTGGAGACCGTGCTGTCGAAAATCGGAGTCGAAGTCGACCGCATCATCGCCCGTGAAGACGCGCCGCCGAAGCCCGACCCACGAGCGATAAACGAGCTGATGGAAAGATACGCCGTCCACAGAGAAGAGGTGCTGATGGTCGGCGATTTCGCCCTCGATATCGAAGCCGGCAGGCAGGCGGGCATCGCCACCGTGCTGCTGCGCAACGGCGACAACCACGCGCTCAAGGCCGATCCGGATTTCGAGATCGACTCCCTGCTCCAGCTTCGGGAAATCATTGCAAGATGAGGGCGGTGTGCCTGATCGCGCTGCTCGTAACCGCCTCCACCCTGATCGCCGCCTCACAGGCCTGCACCGGGCCGGTTGAGCAGGCGGATGCGCCCGAAAACCTGCCCGACCCGCCGCCGGAACTGGTCTTCGACCTGAACAGAGTAAGCCTCGAAGAGCTACTGGATGCGGCCGACCGCATAAGCGGTCTGAGCAAAACCGTCGCGCGGGAGATCGTCGAATTCCGCAAGGAGCTCCACTACGAGAGGGTCGAGGACCTGCTTGCGGTGCCGGGTATCGGTGAGAAAACGTTCCTGCAGATCCGCAGGTTCTTCAAAGTCTCGAGTGCCGACTGATTTCCGCCGCCCCGCCGATATCACATCCGGCGCGTCAGGGTCTCAACCAGGAGCCTGACTCCGAATCCCACGGGGCCGACCGGCATGTAGGCCCTCTCCTTCTCCAGCCACGAGACTCCGGCGATGTCGATGTGGGTCCAGCGCGTTTCTCCGACAAAGCGCTTGAGGAAGGCCGCGGCGGTGATCGCCCCCGCGCCGCGTTCGCCGATATTCTTGATGTCGGCTATCTTGCTCTTCAGCTGCTCGTCGTAGTCGGGCCAGAGGGGAAGGCGCCACACCCGCTCGCCGGTCTTCGCCCCCGCCTTCTCGAGCTGGATGCAGAGCTCGTTGTCGTTGCCCAGGAGGCCGGCGGCGACATCTCCCAGGGCCACGAAGCAGGCGCCGGTGAGCGTCGCCAGATCGATCATCACCTCCGGCGAGTATTCCTTGGCCGCGTAAGCGAGCGCGTCGGCCAGGGCGAGACGTCCTTCGGCGTCGGTGTTGAGCACCTCGATGGTGATCCCCTGATAGCTGGTCCAGATGTCGCCGGGGCGTTGCGCGGAGGGGCCCGGCATGTTCTCCGCAGCCGGTATCACAGCCACCACCCGGCGCTCGTAATTGAGATTACCGAGGGCATCCACCGCCGCCAGCACGGCTGCCGCGCCGGCCATGTCACCCTTCATCGCATCCATGTCCTTCGACGGCTTGATCGATATCCCGCCCGTGTCGAAAGTGATCCCTTTGCCCACCAGCGCTATCGGCGCTTCTTCGCTCTCGGGGGCCGTATCCACGACGATCAGGCACGGCGGGCGGGCGCTGCCCATGCCCACCGACAGCAGCGCGTTGAAACCCATCTCTTTCAATTCGTCGGCGCCGAATATCTTGACCGAATAGCCGTGGCTCCCGGCGACCTTCACCGCCTCCTCGGCCAGGGCCTCGGGAAAAAGCTCATTGCCGGGGCGGCCGATCAGCTCACGCGCATAACAGGTGGCGCCGGCGGTCACAATCCCGTGATTCACGGCGGCCGTCGCCTCGGCGGGAACATTCTCCCCAGGCCAGAGCAGCTCAATCTTGCCGATCCGGGGGCGCTCCTCCTCTTTCAACTCGGAGCGATATTTCAGGTTCCGCCAGAGAGCGAGCTGTGCCGTCTCGGCCGCCAACTCAGCGCAACGCACCAGGTCCGGTCCGGCAACCGCCAGCGAGCCGATGTCGAGACTCAGCGTCTCGATTTCGAGCCTCTCGGCGGCCATGCAACCGGCTGCCAGCGCCCGGCGCACGCGCTCGTCGTCGAGTTCTCCCGCCTTGCCCAGGCCGATCAGGAGTATCCGCCGCGGCCCGGTCTGTTTCGTCGAGAAGAGCGTCAACACCTGCTCCGCGCGGCCGGCGAAATCGCCCTCCGCCAGCGCCGTGCCGATGACGCCGCCCGCCGCACTGTCCAGCGCCATTATCCGCTCGCCCGGCTCGCTCATTCCCTCCACCAGCCCCACGACAACCGCGTCGCGCTTCTCTCCCGGCTCGCCGAACGGTTTCAAGTCAAAGGCGAAAGTCCTGTTCTCCATCACTTACCTCTCGTCACTTGGTTCCGGCAGCAATGCACGCTGAAATGGGGATGCGCCGCCCGCCGGCAATCGCGCTAATTCCGCTATGTGTATTTCAGAGCCGGGCTTCGGCGAATGAATCCCAGGAGTGGCAGTGCGGGCATTTCCAGAGGAATTCCGTCGTCTTGTAGCCGCAGACGATGCAAACGAAGGGATCGAGGAAAAAGACGATGTCCTCGGTCAGCTTGATGTAGTCCAGCAGCAGGGAATCATTGAGCTCGCGCCCGCTCAGCAGTTTCCATACCTTCTGATGGATCGCGAGGCTGTGAGGATTCAGCTCGACGGCCTGCTTGAAGAGCTCGAAGCCGCTCTCGTACTCGCCGCGCCCGGCGTGAATCTGGGCCAGGTATACCCGGCTGCGCCAGTCGTAGCGGTGGTTCTCCATCACCTCGTGCAGCAACTCCTCCATCGTCTCGTCGCGACCGAGGTCATGATAGGCTTGCGCCAGGCGGTCGAAGGCCAGGTGGGCGTGCTTGTAATTGGTCCGCGCCATCCGCTCCCACATCTCCACCGCCTGTTCCCGCTCGCCGCGCCTGAGCAGGAGATCGCCGTAATAGAGGTAGGCCGGGTATGTGCGCGGTTCGAGGTCGATGGCGCGCTGGAAGCGCCTCTCGGCGCCCTCAAGCTCATCGCGGTCGAGCAGCTTCTTACCCATTTGCACCTCGAGGAAGGCCAGCGTGCTGAGGTCCTCATCGCGCCGCAGGCGCCCGAGCTCGAGCTGCAACTTGTAGGCCTTGTCGAGCTGGCCGACCTCCTCGTAGAGCTTCACCAGGTTGGCCACGGCGCCCTCGTCGGAGCGGTCGGCATCGATGATCTGCTCGAAGATATCTATCGCCCGGTCGACGAATCCGGCGCTCTTGTAGTCGAGCCCGAGGCAGAACATCGCCAGGTTTTCCTCAGAGGGACTCAGGCCCTTGCGGCTCAGGATGGTGTTGTGAATCTGGATCGCGCGCTCGACCTGGCCTTTCTCGCGGTAGAGATTGCCCAGGACGATGTGCACCTCGATGGCCTCGGGGTCCTGCTCGGCGGCGCGGTTGAGCTCCATGATCGCCAGCTCGGGCTGGTTGGAGATCAGGTAGTTCATTCCGAGTACGTATGAGGAGGAGCCCCTGACGAGCCGTCTCGAGATGAGGCCCTCCTCGCGCGCCGAGAAGTACGACCAGATGCGGCCCATGAGGATGCCGGCCACCAGCACCCCGAGCAGCACCCAAAACAGGCTTATGTAATCAAGATACATACGTTCAACTCCGCTGCGGTTGCCTGCGCGTCAGCGCTGCTCAGGTCGCGCTTTCCGCCTCGGCGGCTCTCCGCCAGCGATCGTGATTCCAGCACCACTGTTCCGGGCGCTCGCGGATCCACCTCTCGAAATGAGCCGTCACCTCGGCCGTGGCGGTTATAATAGCACGCTCCGCATCGGCGTTCCGTGATATTTCCACCGGCACGGCGCGCACCAGGTGCCTGCCGTCATCCAGCCTCTGGATCGAGGCGGCGACCAGCAGCGCGCCTGTGCGCTGGGCCAGTGCCGCCGCACCCGTGGGCGTGAAAGCCGGCCTGCCGAAGAAGTCGACGAAGCAGCCGTCGACCCTGACGTCCTGGTCGATCAGCAACGCCAGCAACTCCCCCCTTCTCAAGGCCCTCAGAAGTTGCTTCGCACTGTTGCCCGACTCCCGCATGATCGTGCGGATGCCGATGCGGTCGCGCAGCCCGATCACCAGCTGGTTGAGCCGCTCGTTGTTTATCCGCCGGGCGATCACGTTGACCGGCAGGCCGAGGCGGGAGACGGCGGCGCCCATCATCTCCCAGTTGCCGATGTGCCCCGTGGCGGCGATCACGCCCCTGCCGTCGCGCACCGCCTGCTCGACGGCTTCCAGGCCCTCGAAATCGATGAGCTCGCGGATTTTTTCCTTGGAGAGCTTCGCCAGGCGCGACACCTCGTAGCCCACCTTTGCGTAGTGGACGAACATCCCCCGCGCGATCCGGCGCAGTTGCTTCGCGCTGAGTTCCTCTCCCAAGGCCGATTGCAGGTTGCGCAGAGTCTTGCGGCGCTCGCCCGCCGCGAGGGCGTAGCCGATCGCCCCCAGCGTCTCGGCCGCAGCGTAGCCGACCGGGCGCGGCGTAATCCTCCCGAGGAAACACATCAGTTGCGAAAGCCGGTAAACCAGCCCGTCGCGAAGTCTCTTGTGCAGCGGTCTTGCCATCGCCGGTATCGCCCCCTCCGCCGCCATCTTAACTTTCGTTACCCGGCTCCACAACCGGGGTGGTAGCTGCCCGCTGCCACGCTCCAAATCGCCGCCTACACCCCGATGATCTTCACCAGCACCCGCTTCCGCCGCCGCCCGTCGAACTCGCCGTAGAAAATCTGCTCCCAGGTCCCGAAGTCCAGCTCCCCCTCCGTCACCGCCACCACCACCTCGCGCCCCATGATCTGCCGCTTCATGTGCGCGTCGGCGTTGTCCTCCCCCACGTTGTGCCGGTAGCCGCTCACCGGCTCGTGCGGCGCCAGCTTCTCCAGCCAGACCTCGTAATCGTGGTGCAGGCCGCTCTCGTCGTCGTTGATGAACACCGACGCCGTGATGTGCATCGCGTTGCACAAAATCAACCCCTCGCGGATGCCGCTCTCCCGCAGGCATTCCCTCACCTGAGGCGTGATGTTGATCAACGCCTGGCGCGTCGGCACCTCGAACCATAACTCCTTCCTGTAGTGCTTCATCCGGTCCTCCCGATCTCTTTCCGTTTTATATTGATTCTATAGGCTATTCTTATCCGTGGTAAGCAAAGAAGGACTTAATCCCGGCCGAGCCGGTCTCTTTCCATTCTATTTCTGGCGAGATCTCCGCCCGGAAGGCGGATTGACTTCGAAGCGGCTCCTCCGGACGGCTTTATGACCCGCCGTGACGCGCGTATCGCAGCCGCAGGTAATTGACGCCGACAGCCCGCGGGCGCGGCCGCAGGTTCGGCTGGTTTTGCTCCGGCCAGAAATCGGGTTCGACGATGCCGTAGCTCATCGAGACTGTGTTGATGCCCGCCCTGAGCGCGTCTGCCGGCAATTTAATCACTATATTCCTGATCTTTTCGAGATACACGGCAGCCGGTAACTCCCTGCCGTTGAGCGAGAACCGCACTTGTTGCAGGCCTTCGGGCATTAGCCGTGATTTGAACGGCTGCATGCGCAAGACCAACTCCATGTCGCGCGGGCTGCGCAGCAGGAATCCGAAGCTCGACTCCTCGCCGCTGCTCCAGATCCCCTTTTCGGTCTTCTCCCCCCAACCCTCGAAGAAGATGAATTCCTCGTCCAACAGGTTGTGCCGCTCGCCGCCCAGCCTCACAGGGCTCAGTGCGCCGGCGGTCACCGGCTCCCCGGTTGCCGAAGCGAGATCCACCTCAACCGCAGAGCCGCCGCCGGTGATCGAAATGTCGTTGACGCGGATGTCCAAACGGAGCTTCCCTCCCGGCAGCGGAGCGGAATCGAGGAGGAGTCGCCACGAGATCTCCTCATTCGCCCCCACCGGCCGGTGGAGAACCGCCCGGCGCAGTTCGCGCCCGGCCGTATCGCCAGCGACAAGCTCGATGTAGCCGTTCACGCCGCTCGGCAGCCAGTCGACTTTTCCCGCGTTGGCCACGGTGATTCCCACCAGCCGCGGCCCCCCACGACCCCCGAAGCCGCCGATCGCCGAGACCCTCAGGTCCGTGATATCCGCCCCGTAGCCGCCGCGCTTCAGCCCGTAGAGCTGCTTGTAAGTCACCCGCTTGCTCAGGCCGTAGATGACGGGATCGACGCCCAGGTCGGCCTTGCGATAGTTGACGCCGATGGAAGCGAGGATCAGCTCGAATTTCTTCAGCTCTCCGGGATGCCTGCGGGGGAACATGAACGCAGGCGTTTCATCGGCGTTCCCCACAATTCGCTGGTAGGCGAGCCAGGGTTCCCACTGATAGGGATGGTTGGCGCCGATTATCCTTTCTCCGCTTACGAAATTGGTCCAGTAGGTCCTGACCCAGGGGCCGTAAAAGCGGCTGATATCATTGCTCCGGCAGAATTCGAGCCAGTGCGAATGGGTCTCCTCGCGCTCGCGGATAACCGATATCCTGATAAAAATCGAGCTGAGAAACACGACGACCAACAGAGCGGCGATCGCGTAGCCGATGATCCTGCTTTTGCGGCTCACCTCCACGACGGCGGCGGCAAGAATCCCGGCGAGCGCCGGCCATATGGGAAAAACGTAGCGGGCGGAGTCACCCCCCCGTATCGGCGCGCTGCCCACAAACACCAGGAACACCGAAAGCAGCAGCACCGCGAACACCAGTTTCCGCGGCGTGAAATTCTGAAATGAGACGGCTTTGGCGATCTCCCGGCGCGCGGAGTAGAGGTGCGCGGCCAGGCAGACGGCCGCCAACAGTAGGACCGTCAGCACAACAATCGGATGGAACAGCAAGAATTGCGAATCCCGAATCTGAAGTCCCAGGTAGGTAGGAATGTAGGAGAAAAAGTTCAGCACGCCTGCGACGACTGAATTCAACGCGCCGCCGGTGACGGCGTGGTCCTGCGTCCCCCCGCCGAGATGGGGGATGAAATAGAAGTAGGAGTTGATCAGGATAACCGCTCCGCCCGCCGTAAATCCGGGCACAATCCCCGAAAATTGCGGTCGCAGGAAGAACAGCTTGTCCTTGAGCCAGAGGACTATGAGTGCCGCGAGGATAAATGAGAGCATCTGCGGGTGCGCCCAAAGCCCGAGGCCGAATACCATTCCCAGCCAGAAGTACTGCTCGAACTTCGGCCGCTCGCGCTCGGCCGCCGCCGCCGCGATCAGCAGCGACATCGTACCCCAGAAAAGCATCTCCGGGAATTCCGTGTACATCGTGCTCTGATAAATGTGGTAAGGCGCGAGAGTCGCAAGCGCGGCTGCTGACAAGGCCGTGCGGTTGTCGAAAAGGCGCCGGCTGAGGAACGACAACAACACGATGAAACCGAGATACGCTCCGGCCGTCACGATCCGCAGGTGTTGCGGGCTCCTGCCGAAGAGGACGTTCATGCCGGCGGTCGCGTGGTGCAGCAGCGAGCCGATGTGGTGCTTGCCGATCATGTACATCGGCCTTATCTCGCCCGATGCAATGTGATAGGCGGCGACGCCGTACTGGCCGCTGTCGGCGTTATTGGCTCCCTGGAACATGAGCACGGCCGGCAGTTGCAGCAGGATGTAGACGAACAGGCAGGCCGCCAACCCGGCCGCGAAACCGCGGTTCCGCCGGATCCACTGCAGGGCTTTGCTGAAGGGCTCCGTTCTCTCCCGCATTAACCACAACAACAGGGCCGCCGCCAGCGAGAGCAGGCATGACACGAATGGAATGGAGGCGTCGATAGCGAACACCGCTGATCCCAGAAACGGGTGATCAAACGGCTGCGAGAACCAGCATGCGGTTGTCCAGGCTGCCATCGCAACCGCCACGTACAGCACTGCCTTATCGCCTCTGAGCAATAGTTCCCCCGTCTTCAACCGGTTTGGAGATTTGCTTCCAAGGATAGCGCAACCTGAGGACCTATGAAAAATGTTTCAGGTAGTCCGCGAGCTCTTCATCGTTCGCGAAATGTTTACCGTCCCTGATCGGCGTCGGCAATTCGCCGGCCTCCCGATCGGGCGATCCCACGAGTAAGATCGGAATCCGCAAGGGTTCGGCGTTCTCCTCCAGTTCCGCGGCCACCTCCACGGCAATGTCGCCAATGCAACTCAGATCGATCACGATGGCCGCCCACTTCCCCCCGGCAATCATCTTGGGCCAGTGCAGGTCGAACGGATCGGCCGTCACGACGTCGAAGCCGAGCGCTCTCAGGCCCCCGGCCCGCTGCCGGCGGGCCTCCCCCTGATACTGGAGCAGCAGCAGGCGCCGCGTTTCGCCGCCTCGCGGACCGGTTCTCATCTCACCACTTTTCCGCATGGATTCTGCCGGCGTCGAAGCGATCGGCCGCGGGCTTCTCCTCAGCCGGATATCCGATCGAGATGATTGAAAGCGGCACAACCTCGCCAGGTAATCCGAGCAGGCGGCTGATCGGCACAAGGCGCTCCTCGTTCGGGTAGACTCCCAGCCAGACGGCGCCCAGCCCCAGCGCGTGCGCCGCCAGCAGCACGTTCTGGGTCGCGGCGGAGCAGTCCAGCACCCAGTAATTCTTGTATTTCTCGCGCGATTTATTGCCGCAGACGACGATCGCGACGGCCGCCTTGTCGAGCATCGGCGCGTGGGGGTGGACTTCCCGGATGGCCAGCATCTTCGCGCGTTCGCGGATGACGATGAACTCCCACGGCTGCTGATTGCCGGCCGAGGGCGCGCTCATCGCCGCCGCCAGCAGCTTGTTCACCATCTCTTCGGAAACCTCGCCGGGCTCGTACAACCTGATGCTCCGGCGGCTCAGTATCGCTTCGTACGCTTCCAACGTTATCCTCCTCAACTTCCAGATGACATCGCCGACGACGCCGGCAATTCACAAAGCTACTTGAACTTCCAAGCGGCCTTCAATCCGTCGCCGAATTCCAGCGACGAGCTCTCGCCGATCTCATATACCTTCTGACCTTGCTTCTCCCGCAGCAGAGAAAATCCTATCTCGCGAATGCCTGTTTCGCTCCCCTCCGCACTCTCCACGGTGATTGTGATCTCAGGGCCGTTGCACACCGTCATGCTACCTTGCTTTTCCACCCTCCACCCGAGAGCAGCGAGCTCATCAAAAAATGTCTCGGCGCGCCGCAGCGGAAGGCTCATGCGAATCTCCACTATCTCCTTCAAGTACTTATCCGGATCGAAGAACCGCTGCAAGCCCTCCCTGCGCGAGATCGCTCCCGGTTGAGGAAACATCTCGGGAGCCATCGTGCTGAGAAACTCCGGATGGTACTCCATCACCCAGGTCGAGAATCCCATGTTCTCTTCGCCGTCGCCGTAAACCAGCTGGGCCACATGAAACCAGGGCACTTCTCCCTCGTCCGTCGCCATGGTCTGCAAAAAGGGCTGCACAACTCCCTCTCCCAGCTTCCGGTTCAATGCCGCCTCGACTCTCTGGATGCCGCCCTCGGCCTCCACGCAAAAGGCGATGCCGCAGTCGCCCGGGCCGCCCCAGTCGTCGTCCGCCGCCTCGAAGAGCTCGATATAGGTCCTCTCGCCGTAAATATAGGTGCCGGTCCAGGAGTCGCCGCTGCCGGCCTGGGTTGTAGCCTGCTCGAAGCCCGCGAATTCGTTGCGGATGATTTCCGACGACGCGATCGCCTCGTAGGCCTCCCCATCAAGGATGATATACAGATGGTTCAGATATACGGCGGGCATAATTCCCTCATCCTCCTGCAGCGGGAGCGAAGGCGATGCGCTGATCACCGTGAGCAGGCACACGGCGGCCGGCGTAAAAACAGCCAGGCGGACAAACCTGTTTATCCCTCTGTCTCGGCGCATTTCTCCACCTCCGGATCGGATTTGATAAAGCTATAGTATCCTCTGCGATACGCGATCGGGAGAAATAATTCGCCGGGCAGGGCGGGTATTAGGCTTCCTTCGTCTTGTTTTTGTAGGATGCGCCGATGAAATCGCGGAACAGCGGATGCGGATTGAGCGGCCGGCTCTTGAACTCGGGATGGAACTGGCAGCCGACGAACCAAGGGTGGTTCTCGACCTCCGTCATCTCGACAAACTTGCCGTCGGGGCTCTTGCCGGTGATCACCATGCCGTTGTCTTCCAGCTGCCAGGTGAACTGGTGGTTGAATTCGTAGCGGTGGCGGTGGCGCTCCCAGATCACCTTCTCATTGTAGGCCTTGTGCGCCTTGGAACCCTCGCGCAGCTGGCACTCGTAGGCGCCGAGGCGCATCGTGCCGCCCATCTCCTCCACGCCCAGGAGATCGCGCAACATGAAAATCACCGGGTACGACGTGTCGGAGTCGAACTCGGTGCTGTGCGCGCCCTTGAGTTTCGCCGCATAGCGCGCGAACTCGATCACCGAGCATTGCATTCCGAGGCAGATGCCGAAGAACGGCGTGTTGCTCTCGCGAGCGTGGCGAATAGCGACGATCATGCCCTCGATCCCGCGACCACCGAAGCCACCCGGCACCAGTATTCCGTCGGCGCCGCCCAGGATTCCCTCCACGTCGGCCTCCGGGCCCTCCAGCCCTTCCGCCTCCACCCATCGGATCACCGTGCGCAGGTCGTGGGCGTAGCCGCCGTGATGCAGGGCCTCGATCAGGCTCTTGTAGGAATCCTCGTAGTCGACATACTTGCCGACAATCGCGATCTCCACCGTGTCCTTGGGATTGTTGATCTTCTGGCTCAACTCGTGCCAGGCCGTTAGATCGGCCTCGCACTTCTCCAGCTTCAGGCGCTCGCAGATCACCTCGCTAAGGCCGTCCTCCTCGAACATCAACGGCGCCTCGTAGATGCAACTGAGGTCGCGCGAGGTGATCACCGCCTCCTTCTTCACGTTGCAGAAGAGCGCGATTTTCGCCTTGACTTCATCGGGGAGCGGGCGGTCGCTGCGGCAGATCAGGATGTCGGGCTGGATACCGATCTCCCGCAGTTCCTTGACGCTGTGCTGCGTCGGCTTGGTCTTCAACTCGTTGGCCGCCTTGATGAACGGCACCAGGGTCAGATGGACGAACAGCGTCCGCTCGCGTCCCAACTCGATGCGCATCTGCCTGATCGCCTCGAGAAACGGCTGGCCCTCGATGTCGCCGACCGTGCCGCCTATCTCGATGATGATGAAATCGTGGCCGTTCTCCAGGCGCCGCATCGAGGCTTTCAGCTCGTCGGTTATGTGCGGAATCACCTGCACCGTCTTGCCGAGGTAATCTCCGCGGCGCTCCTTCTCGATCACCGCCTCGTAGACCTGCCCCGTTGTGAAGTTGCTGTCGCGGCACGTTGTATATGTTGTGAAGCGCTCGTAATGACCGAGGTCGAGGTCCGTCTCCGCGCCGTCGTCGGTGACAAAAACCTCGCCGTGCTGGAACGGGCTCATCGTACCCGGATCGACGTTGAGATATGGGTCGAGTTTCTGCATCGCTATGGTGTAACCCATGCTCTCCAACAGGCTGCCGATGCAGGCTGATGCCAGGCCCTTGCCCAGCGAGCTGACCACGCCGCCGGTGACGAATATGTATTTTGCTTCCATTACTTCTCCCCTTGAGGCCGGATTGCCGCCGCGGCTTTAGCCAGATCCTCCGGCGTGTTGACATCCACTGAACGGTAATCGGTGTCGAGAACCAGATAGCGCAGTCCCGCTTCCAGGCCGCGCAGTTGTTCCAGCCGCTCGGCTGCTTCCAATCGCGAATTTGGAAGGCTTGCAAAGCGCTCGAGGGCATCGCGCCGGTAGGCATAGATGCCGATGTGGCGATAGTGGAGGCCGCGCACCGGCGCCTCGCCGCCCGGAAGCGGAATCGGCGAGCGCGAGAAATAGAGGGCGTAGCCGCGCGAATCGGCAACCACCTTCACCGCGTTCGGATTGCGCAACTCCTCCCCATCCGAAATCGGCGTCCGCAGCGTCACCACATCCGGCTCATCGCTCTCCAACAAGGGCCTGACACACGCATCGACCACTTCGCCCCTGATCGTCGCCTCGTCTCCCTGGATATTTACGATCAGGTCGCAATCGGTGCTGCGAGCCGCTTCCCAGACGCGGTCGCTGCCGCTGCGCAAGTCCGCGGAAGTGGTGACAACCTCGAAGCCCGCTGCGGCGACGGCGGCCGCGATGCGCTCGTCGTCGGTGGCCACGATCACCTTCTCCAGCAGTTTGGCCTGGGAGGCGCCGCGGGCCACCCACACCACGAGCGGGACTCCGTGGAGGGAAGTCAATGCCTTACCGGGGAAACGGCTCGAGGAATACCTAGACGGGATTACACCGATCGCTCGCAAACAGTTCTCCACCGCGTTAATTGTTGTTTAGGGGGAACTTCAAGAGAGGCCCACTACCACTATACAACAGCACCCAAGGTGAGTCAACGAACTGTACAAATTTGAATAACACATTAATTATCAACGAGTTGGGAGGCATTTAGACGTTAATGGCGCGCTTGACATTCGGTGGCCTCTTTTCTACCATGAAGCGGTCCTGAACAGAGCAGCGACAAACCGCTCCGCCGATGATTCAGACCGACAGCTAAATCGTTTCGGCAAGATCGGCAGGGACTAATTCCAGCTCAGGTGGAACCTGGAGACGCCACGGGATGATTCGCAACCCCTTCGCAAAATATGTCGGCGGCCTGCGGGACTTCCTCGCCCGCGCAATGTTCATCTTCAATCCCAACACGCTCACATTCCTGGGGCTGGTCTTCAACATCGTCGTCGGCGTCCTCTTCGCCTTCGGGCACGTGGTCGGGGCTGGCTACATGATGATTCTCTCGGGCGCCTTCGACATCCTCGACGGCGCCGTGGCACGCATCTCAAAGAAAATCACCCGCTTCGGGGGCTACTTCGACTCGGTCATCGACCGCTACTCCGACCTGGCGGTCTGGGTCGGGATCATGATCTACTTCGCCTCCATCGGCAACACCTTCTACCTCGTGCTGGCGGGCATCGCCATGGTCGGGGCGGTGATGGTTTCCTACGCGCGCGCCCGCGCCGAGTTGGCCATCCCGCTCTGCAAGGTCGGCTTCATGGAACGCCCCGAGCGCCACATCACGCTGATGCTGGGCGCGATCTTCAACCATCTGATCACCGCCATCTGGATTCTTGCGGTGACCACGCACATCGACGCTGCCCACCGCATCTTTTACACCTGGAAGGAGTTGAAGCGTATCGAAGGGGAGGAAGATGACGGCGGGCCGGAGGAAGCCGCGGCGCAACCCGAGGAGCCAGCGGAAATCTCCTGAGCGCGCTGGAGGCAAACCTCCGCTCTAGATATATTCTCCGGAATAACAAATCAGGTAAGGAAGAAACCGTCTAACTGAACTGCTTGCCCTCTGCGAGGTCGAAAGCGGCGACCTCTTCGGCCTCCGGTTCGTGCGCCCGGGCCAGATCGAAGCAATCCTTGCTGGCCAGCAGCTTGTTGACCAGCTCGATGTGCAGCGTGTGGCCGGCTTTGTGGGCGACCACGTGTCCCTGTAGACGGTGGCCGACAAAGGCCAGATCGCCGATGGCATCGAGAATCTTATGGCGCACGAACTCGTCGTTGTAGCGCAGTTGCTTGTTGAGGATGCGGTTCTCGCCGATGACGATGGCGTTCTCGAGCGACCCTCCCAGGGCCATTCCCGCGCGGCGCAGTTGCTCGACGTCGCGCATGAAGCCGAATGTCCGCGCCGGCGCGATCTCATCGCCGAAGAGCTCTTCGTTGACGATGATGCTGCGGCTCTGGCGCCTGATCAGCGGGTGCTCGAATTCGATCGCGTAAGTGATGCGGTAGGCATCGGAGGGATAGATCGCGATACCCTTGTCACCGTTGGAGATCTTCACCGGCTTGAGCACGCGAAGAAGCCGGCGTTGGCGCGTCTGGATGCGCACCCCCGCCTCGTGCAGCATATAAATGAAGGGCGCGGCGCTGCCGTCCATGATCGGCAGTTCCGGCCCGTCAATCGCCACATCGAGGTTGTCGATCCCGAGGCAATAAAGCGCCGCCATGAAGTGCTCAACCGTCTGCACAGAGGCGCCGTTGAGGCTGATCGACGTGGCGTAAGCCGTCGTCGAGAAGTTCTCCGGAATTGCCGGGATGCGGTGGTCATCGAGATCCGAGCGGATAAAACTGATCCCCGCATTGGGCGGCGCGGGGCGAAGCTGCATCAGAACTCTGTGACCGGTGTGAAGACCAATACCTGCAAAAGAAATTGGCTCTTTAACCGTTCTTTGGTGTGTCATATATTTTTTACCAACCCACTCTATACTATTCCCCGAGAGGAGGAGAGCACAAACCGTGCCAATGCTGGCATTTTTAAATTATAACATAACTTCTTATTAAACAACAACTTACACCCTTCATAATGTGCGCCGCCACAGGATCCCGGTCTTTCCTGTTGTGTTTAAACAACAATTCCGCGGCCCGTTGTTGTTAAAACACAAATGCCTGGCCTGCATCGAAACGCAGAAAATACAACAACTTACGGGCAAGATCAAGCCTGAAATTGCAACAGATTGCGCCTGCACTGTCTCCGCGAGAGCCCGCAGTAATCGAGCCTGAGCTCACTTTTTGCCGCGGCAGACGAGGCGGCTGACGTCCAGGGAGGCCTTGAGACCGCTCCCTGTCAGCGGAATCACGATCTCCCCCTCCCCGAGGCCGAGTTTTCCCAGTGCGGCCAGCGGCACGGCCGAAGTCGGCTCCACGAAAAAACCTCTCCCCGCGAGCTCCGCCAGCGCAGCGGCAATCTCGTCGTCGCCAATCTCGACGACCTCCCCGCCCGTCTCTTCGACGGCGCGGATAATCTGCCCCGCCCGCGCGGGCTTTCGCACTCTGATCCCCTCGGCAACCGTGCCGGCCTTGTCGGCGGATCCGGGGAATTCCATTCCCCGCCACAAATACGATAGAGGCGCAAAACCTTCCGCCTGGACGGCAATCAAAGCCGGCATCGCCCCAATCACCTCGTTCGCCTGCAACTCGCGGAAGCCGATGTAGCTGCCATAGAGCAGGGAGCCGTGGCCGACGGGGAAGATGACGACGTCGGGCGCACGACCGCCGAGCTGCTCGACCACCTCGTAGGCAAACGTCTTTGTGCCGTGGAAAAAGTAGGGATTCCAGTAGTGGCTGGCGTAGAAGATCTCGCCGGCGCGCTTGCGCACCGCCTCCGCCGTCTTCTCGCGATCGCCCGGGACCCGCACCAGCCGCGCCCCGGCGGCCTCTATCTGCGCCGTCTTGCCGGAACTCGTCGCCTCCGGAACATATATCTCGCAGGCGATGCGCGCCGCCGCGCAGTAGGCCGAAATCGCCGCCCCGGCGTTGCCGCTCGAGTCCTCCACGGCCGCCTCGATGCCCAACTCGCGGGCGTGGCTGATCAGGACCGAGGCTCCGCGATCCTTGAAGGAGCCGCTCGGGGCGAGGTATTCGAGTTTGAGATGCACCTTTGCGCCGAGGATGTCGGCCGGCACCATCGGCGTGCCGCCCTCACCCAGCGAAACCACGGAGGAGCGGTCTTCAATCGGCAGCGCTTCACGGTAGCGCCACAAGCCCGGCTCCCTGCCGCCGAAGCTCCTGAAATCGAACTCCGGATGGAAATCGAGATCCAGCGGTCCCCCGCAGCCGCAACGCCACGGCGCGCCGCCGGCATCGTAACCTTGCCCGCACTGTGAGCAGAGTAATCGCATTTTTACCCTTCCCAATGAATCCGACGACGATGATAGACCTTGCCGCCGCGCTTTGAAACCGTTTGAAGGAAATGCTGCGGGCTGACTCAGGGCGTGGCGTAGTAACCCTTGCGGTGGCGCACCACCAGATCGGGCCTGCTCCTGACCTTGAGCGTGATCTCGCGCCACTTGCCGTCGCGCACCTTGTTATTCGAGTAGTAGGCGATGGTGTACTGGCTGCGCAGGTCGCGCCCGATCGCGCCATAGATACCGGGCAGGTGGCTGATGAAACTGGGGAAGTAGGCCTGCCCGCCGGAGATCTCCGCCATCGTGCGGAGTTGGCGCATGGTGGACTGCGTCTCGTGCTGCTGCGTCTGCGCGACCGTCAGTGTCTGCAATCCGACGCTGTAGACCAGCACGCTCGTCTTCTGCAGGTAATCGAGCACCTCGTCGAAGCTGAAGCGGCTGTCGGTGTCGTCGCCGTCGGAGAGCACGACTATCACGCGCTTGCCCTTTAATTTGAAGAGCTTACGCGCCGTTCCGGCCACGGCGTCGTAGAGCGCCGTCCCGCCGTTGGGGCCCATCATGTAAATCGACCGTACCAGCGTCTCGACATCGTTGGTCAGGGGCTGGTACATCAGCAAACGGTGGTCGAAGCCGAGCACCATCGCCTGGTCCTCTTTCTTGATCAGCGTTCGCACCAGGTCCGACGCGGCGCTCTGCGCCCGCACCATCCGCTCGCCGATCATGCTCGAGCTGACGTCCATCAGCAGCGCGCCGGTGAGCGGCGTTGCCTCCGACGTAAAAAAGGCTATCTCCTGCGGCCGACCGTCCTCCTCCAGCGCAAAATCATCCTGGGTCAAACCGCGCACATAATTGCCCTCCGCGTCGGTGATCGACGCGTAGAGCGTGATCAGCTCGACCCGCACGGTGTAGCCGCTGCCGGCGTCCTCGCGCAGAACCAAAGTATCCACCGCCTGGTTGCCGCCGGTCGTGCGAGCCACCGCTCTGATCCGGTGAACGCTGCCCGGCACCACCTGCGCAAGCGGGAAAACAAAGGGAGCGGCTTTCCTGCTGCCGATGCTCACGCCGTCGACGAAAACCTCCACCTCCGCAAGCTCGTGGCCCTGGCTGACGAATACCTCGAGCTCAATCTCGCTCTCGGGGATCAGCCGTTGCCCCTCTTCGGGCTTGATTATCTCCACGGTCACGGGGCTCTCCTGCGCCGCCGCAGAAAACAGCAACGCGGCCGCCAGAGCCGTCGCCGACGCAAATGTGATTATTCTTTTCATCAACTCGAGATTAGCTGCACCTGTTCAATAACGCTGTAATCTCCCCTACCACAACTACCGCCGTTGCGTCGCTCTGATTCCCGCCGCTCACTTACGATCGAAGATTTCGTGCGCTTCGGTCAGTTTTTCGATCAGTCTCGGCTTCAGTTCGTGGCCGATTCCCGGACCCTGCGGCACGCTGATCCTCCCGCCCGGCTCGAGCACCACGGGCGGATCGATGATGTCCTCCTCCCAGTAGCGGTCGCTGGCCGAGATGTCGCCGGGTATCGTGAAGTTCTCCAGGCTGGCGAGGTGGATGTTCAGCAGGCGGCCGATGCCGCTCTCCAGCATGCCTCCGCACCAGACCGGGATGCCGTGGTCGCGGCAGAGATCGTGGACCCTGATTGCGGCGGTGGGGCCGCCGACCCTGCCCTGCTTGATGTTGACGATGCGGCACGAGCCAAGCTCAATCGCCGCTCTCAGGATTCCCACGCTCTTGATCGACTCATCGAGGCAGACCGGCGTCGAGATCCGGCGCTGCAATTTCGCGTGATCGGTAATGTCCTCGTAGGAAAACGGCTGCTCGATCATCATCAGCTTGTGCTCGTCGAAGCGGGCCAGGTGGTCGGCGTCCTCGATCGAGTAGGCGCAGTTGGCGTCGACCATCAGCGGCACGTCCGGCAACTCCTCGCGGATGCGCGCCACCACATCGACGTCCCAGCCGTGCTTGATCTTGATCTTGATCCGCTGGTAACCCTCCTGCTTGTACTTGCCGATGAGCGCCAGGAGGTCCTCCACCCGTGGCTCGATCCCCAGGCTGATACCGGTCGGCAGATGGGTGCGCTCGCCGCCGAAGAGCTTGTAAAGAGGGACCCCCTCCTTGCGACCTTTGAGGTCCCACAACGCCGCTTCGAGCCCCGCGCGGGCCATGTTGTGCCCCCTGACAAAAGCGGACTCGCTGTAGAAACTTCCGGCCTCGCCGGAGATGCGGCCCTCCAGCAAGGCCGGGATGAGGAATTCCTTCAGCACATACCAGGCCGTCTCGGTGGTCTCCGAGCTGTAAAACGGGTCGTCACCGGCGACGCTCTCGCCCCAGCCCTGCACGCCGTCTTCGTGAACGGCGACCAGCAGGACGTCGCGCGTGTACTGCCGCCCGAAGCTGGTCTCGAACGGGTGAACCAGTTTCATATGAATGGTGCGAAGCTCGACACGATCTATCATCACAAGTCCTTTCTTTGCAGAACGTAAATGGAAAACGGCTTTCCGGTCTCCTGCGGGGAAAGCACGTCGACCAGCGCGTAACCCAGGTAGAACGCTTCGGGGAAGACTTGCCCCGTGAGGCGTCGCCAGCGCAGGGCCGCCTCGCGGCGAGTCACCTTGATTTGTTGCATGCCCGCCGCAACGGGCACGCCGATGAACTCGTCGTCGAGCTTGCGCACGGCACCGCGAGGCACGACCACACCCTCCTCCTCTTTCACGTCAAAAAGGAGCGGCAGCGATTCCGGCGTTACCGGCGCGCGCCACGGCTTGCCGTTTGCGCAGTCGGCCACCCTGTCGCTGTCCAGCTGCCAGTGGGCGACAAATCTGTCAGTCGAGAGCCCCGCGTGCAGGTGGCCGGTGCTCGCGCCGTAGACGTTGAAGAGATACTCGTTGGCGACGCAGCCGAGGGTGACAATATTCAGCCGCGCGTTAACGATCTCCAGCGGATCGAAGGTCCAACGGCAAATCTTCACGCCGCGCTCGAGGATCATCTCGCGCTGCTTCCACTTCAGGCGCTTTCCCAAACCCCTACCGCGGTATTGTGGCAGAACGGCCAGCATGTGCGACCACTGAATCGGGATCTTGCATTCCCCCTTGTTCATCAGGCCATAGAAACTGTAGCCGAAAGCCATAATCCGGTCATCGCGATTGAAGGCCCCGACGACCACGCCGCCGAGCTTCTGGTGCAGCATAAGCAGGTGGGGCGCGGCGACGTCGGTGGGCGAGAACCCCCAGACTTCCTTCTGAATCTCGGCGATGCGGAGGAAATCCTGCTCGCGGACCACCTCCCTGATCTCAATATCCTCCGGCTGAGTCATGTCCGATAACCCGAATCAGATTCGCAGCATCAGCTCCGTCAGCAGGGCTCCCCTGTCGGGAATCCTGCTTACCAGGACGTGTTCGTGCAGAGCGTGCGCCCCGTCGCCGTCGAGGCCCAACCCGTCGATGGTCGGGATTCCCAGGGCCGCGGTGAAGGAGCCGTCGCTGCCGCCGCCGCTCAATCCCGTTTTCAATTTGAAACCGAGCTCGGCGGCAATTCCCTGCGCCATGGCGGCGATCGCGCCGCTCTCGGGCGTCTCCTCCATCGGCGGGCGCTCGAAGCCGCCGGAGATGCTCAGCTCGGCCCCCTCCAGCACCGGCCGCAACGAATGAATCTTCTTCTCGACTTCCAGCGCATCTTCGACCGTCATCGCGCGGAAATCGATGCAGGCGGAGGCCCTGCCGGCGACGACATTCTCCTTGGTGCCGCCGCTGACAATGTCGACGTTGACGGTGATGCCGCGCTCGGGATCGTTCATCTCCACCAGGCGCCCGATCTGCAACGCCAGCTCGTGAATCGCGTTGACCCCCTTCTCGGGAGCGATGCCCGCGTGGGATTCCTTGCCGCGCACCTCGAGCTGCACGCTGCCGACGCCCTTGCGCCGGGTCTTGAGCATGCCGCCTTCCAATGGCGGCTCCGGCACCAGCACGGCCGCCGCATGCCCGGCCTCGCGCTCGATCGCTTCACGGCTGGCGCGGCTGCCGATCTCTTCGTCGGGGGTGCAGAGGAAGACCAGCCGCCTGTCGAGCTCGATGCCCAACTCGCCGATTGCTTCGAAGGCGAAGAGCATCAGGCAGAGGCCCGATTTCATATCGAAAACGCCCGGGCCGTGGAAGCGGTCGCCGTCGCGCCGCACCTGCGGCTTGCTCCCGCCCTCGACCGGCCAGACGGTGTCCATGTGCCCGAGCACCAGGATCGTCTTCCCGCCCTCGCCCCTCTCCGCTCTGATCCTTGGTCCCACATCACCGGCGACCATTGAGAAGCGGTGGCTGAAGCGGCGCAGCAGCTCTGCGAAGTGCTCGCCGAAGCGGTCGAGCCGCTCTTTGTCCCTCGACGGCGTCTCCATCTCCACCAGGCGCTGCAGCGTGGAGAGAAACCTGTCGAGATTAGAAGCGAAATAATCCCTGATCTTCGCTACCCGGCTGGACATAGGCTAACACCCTCGTTTCGCTCTCCGCCCCTATACATAGCAAAGCGGATGCCAACATCGCAATTGCCTCCGCCCGCGACCGTCGGGCGGTAAGGGAGCAGGCTACTTGATTTTGACGGCCTCCTGGTCGCGGCCGCCCTGATGCAGGATCAAGTGCGAGACACTGCCGTCGTCGCCCCGCACGAAAGTAATCTGGGCGTCCACTTCCATCAGGAAAAATTCGCTCTCCGACTCGGCGAACACCTCAAGCTTCGGCTGGCCGGTGGCCTGTGTGTAAAACCTACCGTCCTCCACGGTTAAGGTGAGGATGAAGCCGGGATTCAGTTGATATTCTCCCGCGTACTCATCCAGCACCGCCGCATCCACATCGACCGGGGTGCGGACCTTTATCGGCTCATAGTCCTTGCCCTGCGCGACCGCCGAAATCTGATTGGCCGCCTCCGCAATGTAAGGCGATTCGATGTTGCAGAGGACCACAACCAGCATGTCGTCGTCGACAAAACGTGTGATTTTGGTCAGGAAACCGTTGACGCCCCCGCCGTGCGATATCACTTTTTTACCGTCCACTTCCCTGATATCCCAGCCATAGCCGTAGTCGCTCTTGAACGGCGTGAACATCTTCTCGAGCGATCCCTGCGTCAGCAGCGTCTCGGTGTAGAGCGCGCGGTCCCACTTGAACAGGTCGCCGACCGTGGAGTACATCGCCCCCGCGCCGCTGGGGATCGACATGTCGATGTAAGCGGAGTTCCGCACTTCCATCCTCTCCAGCGCATAGCCGGTGGCCCGGTGAGGCAGGATCGTCTCGTGGTGGTCGTAACCGGTCGCCTCCATCTCCAGGGGCTCGAGGATCCGCTCGCGCAGCAACTCCTC
>Ga0307380_10001967_pt1 | contig 29499 bp, 22 predicted proteins | sample UN3MG_FD_202239 | JGI IMG/M metagenome (GOLD analysis project Ga0307380, IMG submission 202239) | Soil microbial communities from Risofladan, Vaasa, Finland - UN-3 | ecosystem: Environmental > Terrestrial > Soil > Coastal area > Acid sulfate soil | place: Finland: Risofladan, Vaasa | collected... | reverse complement strand
CCGGATCTTTTCTCAGTGCCATAATGAGCCAGACAATCAGTATTCCAATAAGACCTCCAAGCGATGAGATCAGTAAAGTGTTTGGAAGAATGATCAGCTTGCCCTGTTCAAATGCATGCATAGGGCCGCACCAGACATGACACCTGTAGTTGCTTTTTGCCACAAAGTAATTCAACATTCCCGGACGCCTGGCAATCAGGGTAACCTCTTTTGTGAAAATCGGTCTGGCTGTCGGATCATCTGTGCTGAAAACTGCAACATTACCTGTTGCCGGGCTTACTTTAACATCCATGTCAAACTCCTCCAGGAAAAATGAATGCCCGGTATCGTCTGATGAAAAAGTCAGGCATAAAGTATCTCCGCGATTGCACCTTATGACTGATGGTTCCTTTCCATAGCGAAAGCTTGTTATATGGATTTTTCTTCCTGTTGGTTCCTTGCTGAAGAACTGGCATACCAGACCAGGTATCAGAACAAGAATAAGTATGATCGATATATTTATCGCTTTCCCTTTATAACCTTTCATGCATTTAAAGGATCAGAAAAAATCGCTCAATGATAAAGAAACTTTTTTAAACAAACAGTGACTAAAGGTACATTTTGATTAGTTTTACCGGAAGTCTTTAATTAAAAATATTTAAGTTTATGTCAAACGAGGTCAGGAGTCGCAGAGATAATAAGAGGAGGGTGGTCAACATCTCCCTGACTGCGATTATCATTCTTCTTTTAATCGGGATACCGTTTCTGCTGCTCAATTATCAGGCAAAACGAAGCGGAATGTCCCCGGGGGAGGTCATACAAAGAACACTGAAAAAAAATACCAGCGAAGACAACCTGATGAAAGGTAAAATTAGCTCAGGAGACCAGGTCAGGCTCTTTGATCCGATGCCTGTCGGACAGGAATTTGTGGAACCTCCGTTCATTTCTCATATATTGCCTGATGACCTTGACAATGACGGATTGCTTGATATAATTGTTTGCGACTGCAGAAGTAACAGTGTCAACTGGATCAGGCAGTACCCTGCCGGTATATATTCGGAAACTGTCCTGGCAGTAGACCTTCTGGCTCCTGCACATACTGAGGTATATGATTTCGATAAAGACGGCGATAAAGATATCATGGTGGCTTTGCTTGGCATGATTTTCCCCAACAATGATAAAATAGGCTCTGTTATCATCCTTGAAAATACAGGAAACAATAAATTTAATAAGAGAATCATTGTTGAAAAGATCGCCAGGGTATCTGATGTAAGAGCGGGAGACCTGGATAATGATGGGGACAATGATCTTACTGTGGCACAGTTTGGATATGATGACGGAGAGACCAGATGGATAGAAAATCTTGGCGGATGGAAGTTTGAAAACCATATCCTTCAGAATCTATCCGGGCCTATAAATGTTATAATCATTGATATTGACAGAGATAATGACCTGGATATAATTTCGCTGGTAAGCCAGGAATGGGAAGAGATATATTGCTGGGTAAATGACGGAAATGGTAACTTCCAGCCAAAGCTTCTGTTCGGTTCTGACAACCAGGATTTTGGATCAAGCAACATTTATATTGCTGATCCTGACATGGATGGAGATGATGATATTCTCTATACTAACGGTGATGCATTTGACTACATCCCTCCGCAGGGAAGGCCATGGCACGGAGTAAACTGGCTTGAAAACAAGGGGGACCTTAATTTCGAATTCCACCAGATATGCAACTTTATCGGCGCATATAATGCACGGCCTAATGATATTGATAATGACGGGGATATTGATCTCTTTGCAGTAAGCTGTTTTAACACGTGGGAGGATCCTGAAGCGCAGAGCTTTATATGGATGGAAAATACCGGGAATATGCAGTTTGTAACACATGGTCTGGCCAGTAATCCTACCCACCTGCTGACACTCGAACTGGGAGATTTCAACAATGACGGGCTTATGGATATGATAACAGGTGGAATGCATGTCTATCCTCCTTACGACAGGATGGGAAGGATAACCCTTTGGATAAACAACGGAAAAAGTCTTACGAAAAAGTAATTGATCCTTTCATTATTCGTTGACGTAGAAAGAATTGATAGGGTCCATTATCTTTACACTGTATATATTCTAAGGACCTCAGGAAATATGAATTAAAAAATGAGTATTATGGAAAAGCTAAAACCTGTTTTATTGATCCTTATGTTCACCTCCTTCTGTTTGTCAGGAGCAGGGCAGAAAAAACCCGACTCGAAACCGAAGGTAAAAAGCCTGATTGTGCTTGAAGAAAAGTACGACCAGCTTGTCAGGAAACAGTACAAGGAATCTGAAACATATTATGATGAGCGCGGGAACATACTTGAAGAAATAACCTACAAGCAGGGCAAGATCAACAAGCATTTCAAGTATGAGTACGACGCTGATGACAACAAAATAAAGGAAGAGGAGTATGATCCGTCCGGAAAGCTTATAGAATATTCAGAGTATAAGATTGAAAACGGACTCAGAGTTGAGAAGATCGTCTATGAACCCAATAAGAAACCAAAAACCAGGAAGATTTATCAATACACCACTTTCTAGATGATTCAGACAGCGCTAATATTGGAAACGCTATCTTCATTTGCGCAGATCAGCCTGGAAGAAATGGATAATGTCAGGTTCATGAACAGGACCGATACTAAATATGTTATAAATGTAAACAGGATACCTGATCTGCTCACAAGGATGAACGGAGATTACAGGGTTCTGGATATTAACGGGAATAGATTGTTTTCTTATTATACAACTTACCTCGACACCGCTGATTACCTGTTCTTCAACCAGCATATTACAGGAAAACTTTCAAGAAACAAGGTCCGGTACAGGAAATATGAAACTACTGGCACCACCTTCCTTGAAGTTAAAGAGAAGACCAATAAAAACCGGACTCTGAAATGGCGTATTGAAAACAACCTTGCTTCTGACGGCACATGCGATCCTGTCGCATGTGAATTCATAAATAAACATTTACCACTTACATATCTTACGCTTAAGCCTGTCCTTACCAATATCTTTAAGAGAATAACACTTGTAGGAACAGAGCTTAAAGAACGAATCACACTTGATCATGACATTTTATATTCTGATCCTGATCGCAGAAAAGAAGGATTACCTTCAATAGCAGTGATAGAGGTAAAAAAGGATCAGTTTACTGACCGGTCAGGAATAGCGGAAATCCTGAAGACCAATTCTGTCTATCCTACAGGCTTCAGCAAATATTGCATCGGAAATGCAGTTCTGAATGACCGCCTGAGGAAGAATGTACTGAAACCAAAACTATTAATGATTAATAAATTAGAAAATGAATATAATAGACTTGTTTTTGCCTGATAATGTCAGCATTGCAGGAATACAACTTATAGATGTGCCGAATTTTCTTGAACTGCTCTTCAGGTTTATTCTTAATACCGGGATAATAGTGATCCTTATCAGATGGTTGTATTATTCCACCACAAAACGGAAGGATTATCTCTTTACTTATATTCTCATATCAACGGTGGTTTTCCTGTTATGTTTCCTGCTTGAGAGCGTTAAGCTTCAGATTGGTTTTGCACTGGGCCTGTTTGCGATTTTCGGGATCATACGTTACCGCACAAATGCAATACCGATAAAGGAGATGACCTATCTTTTCCTGGTTATAGGGGTCTCAGTAATAAATGCCCTCACCAGCACAGATACAAGCCTCGCTGACCTTCTGTTTACCAACATAGTGATAGTGTTTATTACTTTCGGACTTGAGAAGCTGTGGCTTCTTAAGCATGAGTCATCAAAATCAATCATCTACGAAAAGATCAACCTGATAAAACCAGAGAAGAATGCCGAGTTGCTCGCTGATCTGCGCGAAAGGACAGGAATAAGCAAAATAAACAGGGTGGAAACAGGCAGGATTGATTTCCTCAGAGATACATGTGAACTTACTATCTATTATTATGTGAAAGACCTGGAAAGCGGATCGGCAGAGATCAATGGCAAGGACAAAAACGATGACGATGACGATGACTAAGAGGGGATCTCTTCTCATTGGCTTTTCATTGCTGACAATCTGTGCTTTTTCACAGGATAAGGATTTCGGGATCTGGTACGGTGCTTCTGCCGAATTTGAGATTATCAATAATCTCGAGGCTGATCTTATAACCTGCTTCCGGACATTTGATAAGGCATCCAGACTTGAGCAGGCTTTCCTTGAAACAGAAATATCCTATAAATTCAACAATTACCTTGCGGCGGCAGCATCGTACAGGATAACTGAAAATATCGAGAATGATGATGCATACCACATAAGACATAAATGGTTTGTCGATGTAAAGGGAACTCTTCCTCTGGATAAGTTTAAATTCTCGGGACGTGCAATGTTCCAGCAACGCTATAAAACGTACATTGAGGATGAGAATGACAAATTGCCTACTTCACACGGGCGATTCCGCCTGAAAGCTCTCTACAATTTTACCACATTGCCTGTAGATCCATATATATTCGGAGAAGTATTCTGTCCTTTATTCAAGAATTCTGACCGGGTTATTGACAAAAAAAGGACCGGTGCAGGAATTGAACTGGATATTACGGCTCATCATTCATTTGAGGTCGAATATATTTTCCAGCGGGATTATTTCCCTGACCTTTCTGATGAAAATATTTTATCATTCTGCTACACCTTAAAGTTGTAAACAATATGTTATTTTTATCATTTATACTTTCTGCCATGAAGACAAAAATCAGTATGCTGCTCATAATATGCTCTGTTTTTCTATACAATTCTGCATGCAGCCAGATATCCCCTGAACGGCAATGGTCCGGCTATCGCGGCTATTTTGCATCAGGAGTACTCGATAATGCAAATCTGCCGCTTACATTCAGCTTTGAGGATAATTCCAATATAAAATGGAAAGCAAAGATACCGGGGATGGGTATCTCAAGCCCTGCCATATGGGGAAATAAGCTGTTCATTACTACCGCTGTAAGTGAAGGTGATAAAGCCGGATTCAAGCCGGGACTTTACGGAGATGTCCGCCCCGTGGAAGATTCGTCAGTTCATGAATGGAAGATCTTCTGCTTTGATAAAAACACAGGCAAGATGCTCTGGGAAAAGACAGCCTGCACAGGTGTTCCAAAGATAAAGCGTCATCCCAAATCAACCCATGCGAACACAACTGTAGCAGTTGACGGTGAACATGTTGTGGCGTTTTTCGGATCAGAGGGACTCTATTGTTATGACTTTGAAGGAAATCTGAAGTGGCAGAAGAATTTCGGCGTGCTTAAGTCAATATGGACAGTAATGAAAAATGCAGAATGGGAATTTGCAAGCTCCCCGATCATTTATGACGGAACTGTTATAATCCAGTGCGATGTCCTTGAAAATTCATTTATTGCTGCCTATGATGTTAAAACAGGCAGGGAGCTCTGGAAAAAGGAGAGGGACGAAATCCCGGGATGGTGCACACCGAACATTTATAAATATAATGGAAAGCCTTATGTTGTTGTGAACGGCTATAACCACCGTGGAAGTTATGATTTCAAAACAGGCGAAGAAATATGGCGGATGTCAGGAGGAGGGGATATCCAGATACCAACTCCGGTTATCGGAGACGATATTATTTACTTCAACAGCGCGCATGGCAAATATTCTCCTATTATTGCCGTAAGATCAAGTGCTTCGGGAGATATTACCCTCAGCGAGGGAGAAACTTCAAACGAGGGTGTGCTCTGGAGTCTTCCCCGTGGTGGTTCATACATACATACTATGTTGCTGTACCATAACCGTCTTTATAACGTGAACTGGAACGGAACCATCAACTGCCTTGATCCTCTCACAGGCAGGGAGATCTATAATGCAAAGATCGGTCAGGCTAAAAGTTTCATAGCTTCACCTGTGGCATCAGACGGGAGAATATATATTGTCGATGAGGAGGGTACTGTCTTTATTATCCGGGATGGAGATGCTTTTGATCTGATCGCAGAGATACCTATGAATGATATCTGCATGACGGCTCCTGCCATCACTGACAACATGATATATTTCAGAACACAAAATTATTTGTATGCAGTGGGGAAGAAGTAGTTTTATTCCCTTCTAAGCTGACCAACCAGCGAAGTGCTTCGCACAGTTCTGATTGATAAATAGATAGCTGAGATTCCTGCAGCTATTATCAATACTATCATCAGGTCAATAATGTTCCAGGGCATCTCTGATCCGCTCTTTAAGGATTGAAGAGTGGCTGTCAGTCCCGATATTGTGCCGGTCATCACTCCCCATATAAGTATCAGGGACTGGTCCTTAAGTATCCGCTTCCTGATCATTCCGGTCGTATAGCCTGTTGCCATCATAAGGGCAAATTCCCTTTTCCGCTGATTGAAATTCCGGACAAGGATGAATCCCAGTCCTGCGACTCCGAGTACCATGCCCAATATTCCCAGGATCATGAATACATCGAGGTAAGTATTTGTTACCACGAAGAATGAAGCCAGCTTTTCAGAGGCAGGAACAGCTGATAAGCCATACCCCGAAAGTCTCTCGCTCAGGATCTCCCTGTAATGACCGGATAATTCAGGATTCCCGTCTGCAAGGAATACTGAACTGCCGGAAACCGAAGGGAAATACTTTTCGAAATTACTCCTGCCAATTATAAGATATCCCTGGAAAACAGAGGATTTCAGACCTGCACAGATCACAATATTCAGCAGCTCTCCGTTTTCTGCCCTGTAAACCAGCGTATCACCGGTTTTCATTTTAAGGCCCCACTCGAGAACCGTCTGATCTGCGATTCCATAAATAGTATTAACAGCTGGCTTACTGTCAAGAAAACTCCATGGATTTATATTCCCCGATCCTTTTAACCGTGATGCAAAAGAAAACGAACCTCTTGCGATGAATGATTCAGGATCGATGCCAAGAACAGAAGGAGCGGTCACATGGTTCAGATTCAGGCAGCTGGCATCATCTCCCGGCAGTCTCTTTGCCTGGACAAACATTAGGTCTTTCAGCTCAGTCTCATCCAGCCCGAATTCTTTCCGTCCTTCAACACTGGTCATATTTTCCCTGACAGGAACAGCAGACTCTGCCCATAACAAATAACCTCCCGTGCCTCCTGAAGGCAAAAGCATCTTTTCGCTTATGACCTTCCTGTTGGCGCCTGTTATTATGACCGCAAATATACCTGCAGCTATGAAGATGACCGGTGTTATTGCATGTGCGGGATTAAAAGAATAGAACTTTTTTGCAAGATTGCGTCTCCCTGATTTATAGCTGTCTTTTTTTCTGCTCTGTTTAATATAATAGTATCTGAGCCCGGAGACAAGAGTGCAGAATATTAGTGCTCCGGCAATAAAGGAAAGTACTGTCGCTTCTCCGATTTCTGCAATTGAAATGAATAACAGTATAATTGCGGCAAAGAAGAACAGAAGAAAAACAAGAAGGTTGTGCCCCGGAGAATGGCCTTTCATCTCACCGGTTTCCTTTATGCTGAGACTTTTCAGAAATTTTCCTGATTTGACCAGAAGGAGCAGGGATGTAATGATAATTGTTGCAAAAAAACCGGTAAGCACAGGTATGAAACTGAAATCCGGAGAGAGTGTATTTGTCTGAACGGCTCCTCTCCATACTGAATTCAGTGCCTTAATGATAAATATATTAAAGATATATCCAAGAAAAACTCCAACTATTGCTCCTGATGCAGAGATGATCAAAGTCTCCGATAACAGCAGGTTACTGATCTGTCTGTTCCTGAATCCCAGAGCGAAATATGTTCTGACCTGGCTTGTTCTCGAATCGAAGAACATTGAGACTGCCAGCGACAGCAGGATCATGCATGATACAATTATAAATATTGCGAGGCTGAGAAACAGTGTGCTGAAATCAACTCCTTCCATGGCAGCATTGGTGCTTTTCCTTCTTAAATCAGAAATAGCGAATCCTGTCTTCAGAGGATCGAGTGATCCTGAGAGCTTTGTAAATATTTCATCAGGATCTTCTGTATCGGGGAATCTGAGTGCTGTAGCAGGACCAAAATTGTTACCCCATAGTTTTTTGCCGGTCTCATAGCTTATGAAAGCCTTTGGTGTTCCTTTATACCTGTTCCAGTACTCTTCATCCTTATCCCTTATCTTTTCCATAAGTATCGGTACACCGGCATCCCATCCCGAACAGGTGGTGCTTCCTGATATACCGGGGAAATCAGGCATAAGTGACGGATCAGAATATACATGGTCGTTTGCCAGTATATCGCTGATTATAAAACTACTGCTTCTTTCTTCCAGAATATTGCTGTAACCCGGATCATACCATGTCAATATCAGCGTATCTCCTGTCTTCGCCTCAAGGTCATCAGCAAGCCATCTGTTTATTGCAATGGTATCTCCCCTCAGGTTCAGGTAACCGGATGCTGTTATAAAAGAATAAGGTGTTGCTTTACTGCCAACCTGAATGTTGTTCCCGAGGTATGTTATTACTGGTTCTGCCGATGGTATCCTTGATCTTATATCTGCAACTGTTGCACTGTCAATGAAGATCCTGTCTGAGATAAGCTCCGATTCTCCTGTTTTGAGAGATCTTCTTGCCGTAAGACCAATATCGGAGGGAATCAGGTGCCTGGTAAGGGCTTCTCTGAATGAAGACACAGGCTGATCAGTGCTGTTCTGAACAAGAAGCCTGTTGGCTCTGGTGTCAGCGATCTGATCTTCTTCAATGTCAGAAAGGTTTAAGAAAACATTCAACGGGACAAGCTGGCTTATTCCGAGAGAAAAATTACCCATCTGGTCAGGTGTGAGCACCAGTCCTATTTTCATCACTTTTGAGGCATTAGTCTCTTTTGATGGCGCAAAAGGTGCATTTGCCGGAATAGGATCTGTATCCCGGAATTTTATGATTATTTCATCTCCTGTATTTATACCGAGATGATCCGCAAGTCTTGAGTTTACTGCTGCCGTTCCCGGAGCTACATTGACACTGTCATTCCCCTGGAACGGCCAGAAATCTGTGGTGATTCCGTATATTTTTGTATTTAAAGCAGTTACGCCTGTTGAAAAATTCTGGCAATATCCGTCAGTTTCGAGAAGAGGGACGGCCTTTTCTCCGGTTTGTTCTGAAATCCTTTCTGACAGTGAAGCATTATAGTAGCGGATTCCCGTACTGATCAGAATCGAGGTATTTCCAAGTTTTTCTGATGCATTTTTCCTCAGGCTGGCTCTCACTGAATGCCCTGTGAAAAGTGAGCCGGTTATAATTGCTGACAGCAAGGCTACAATGACTACCTGGTTTACTGCATCCCTTTTGTAAAACAGGATTGAACGTCTGATGATTTCTGCCAGTGACTTCATGATACCGGGTATTTATAAAATCAGGGGACAAGCCTGCCATTTTCCAGGCGGAGGTGTAATTTCATTTTCGCGGCCAGGTCAGCGGAATGAGTAGCAACAATCATCGCGGTGCCTGTTTCATCATTTAACATGGTGAGAAGTTCACCAAGAAGCCCGGCGTTTTTTGCATCAAGTGATCCGGTGGGTTCATCGGCAAGAAGGAGAGACGGCTTGTTGATAAGAGCCCTTACCAGGGTAACCCGCTGGGCTTCACCGCCCGATATCTGATACGGATACTTGCCGGACATACTGATTATACCGGTTTTTTCCATCAGCTTACCTGCATATTCTTTCTTTTCTTCATATTCATCTTCAGAAATCCTCCCCGCAAACAGAGGCAGCATAATATTCTCGTGTACGGTGAGATGAGGGAGAAGCAGATGATCCTGGAAAACGAAACCTATATTCCTGTTCCTGTACAGAGCTGATTCATCCGGGCTAAAACCAAGGATTGATTTTTCCAGGAAAAGAACATCACCTGAATCAGGTTTATCAAGTAAGCCGATAATGTTCATCAGAGTAGTTTTTCCTGAGCCCGAAGGCCCGGTTACTGATATTGAATCTCCTTCCTTTACAGTAAGATCCAGCTTATCCAGTACAAGACCTCTCTGGATAAATGATTTTGTTACAACCTCAATTCTGAGCATTTTATTTTATTTGCTGGTTGATAATTCATTATAGACTACCGACAAACCTGTAGACATCATGTCCAGTGAAAGCTTGGATCTTACATTTATGCGTCCCGTCTCGCCAAGTTTGATGCGCAATTCATTATCGGAAAGCATTTTCAGCAGGTTCGCTGCCAACTCATCAATAGTATCCGGAGAATATATAATACCACCACCTGTCATTTCTAATATTTCAGGGAATGCTCCTGTCTCAGGTTGTACCACGGGAATTCCGGCACTGTTTGCTTCCAGTATGTAAAGTCCGTATCCGTCATATTTACGTACCGGTACGCTTATCACATCAACATCATTAAAAAATTCAATCTTCCTGGTTCCACTGAATTCAGGATATATTCTTATGCTTTTCTGGTACCCTTTTTCCCTTATCTTCTTTATCTGCTCAGAGATAAAGGGTTTATCAACTCCTGTATATCCGCCGCATACATTCAGCGTAAGATCCGCGACCATGTTCTGCTCCTTAAGCTGAATGAAAGCGTCAACAAGCTTATCAAATCCGTTCTGATGGCTGATCCGGCAGAAATAACCCAGTGCCGGCGGTCTTGACATATCTTTACTCTTAGTATAATCCGGCGCATCAAATCCAAGGGGTACTACATATATATTATCCTTTTTTAATCCTGTTTGCCTGATAAAAAGGTCTTTAAAATACCGGCTGGGAGTAATAAAACTGTCAACATAACCAGCTTCAGCAGCTATCATTTTCCAGGCCTTGCTCCGGTAAGGTTCTGCCATTTCATCAATCCAGTCGTCCTCATTGAGCAGTGAGCATACGATCTTCACATCCAGCCTTTTCTTCAACTGTCGTGCCAGCCCCAGTACCAGAGCATTTGAAAGGTGTATTATATCAGGCTTCCCCTCTTTGACAAGGTAACTGACAAGCCTGTCCATTTCATTTTTACGGAAGGCGTTATCACCTTCAATCATATTAAGCGTGAGATCTTCAAGCCCTACAGTGCTTGTCGTGCCTGCCATACGTGCAGCGAGCTTCAGGAATGGCTTAAAATCAAAGAATTTCTCAAGGAAATCAGGCATATTCCTGAATATCTTTACCTTTTCTCTTATATACAGGGAAATTGCACCAAAGAATACCTCTTTGTCAAATATGTTTTCACTGTTTGTTTCGCTGTCAGGCGGAAGGTAGAGAGGAATAGCGTTTGCCGTTGTACCCGGAACTTTCTTGATAGCTCTGAAATAGAGCATATCGCGGTAGCAGTTCGCACAATAGAACGATCCGCCGGACCCTGTTATCAGATATACTATTTTCATTCCATTATCTTATACCAAAAGCAAGTAATCTTCCGTCTTCGGTAAGGAAATAGAACCTGCCCAAAGTGACAGCCGGTGAGCTGCTTATGGGAGCCCCTGCATTAAAGCTCCACAATTTTTTACCGTTTATCAGTCCAAGCATATACACATTTCCGTCCATGCTCCCGAAAAGAACCCTGGCAGGTGTCATTATTGCAGATCCAATTACCCGGCCATTGGTCCTGAATTTCCAAACCAGTTTGCCATCAGAGGCATTATAGCAATAAAGGTACTTATCTTCATTTCCAATAACAACTGAATTGTAGCCTGCAGCAGGAATGCCAAGAATTGAACCTGCTGTCTGACTTGGGTAGATCCTCCAGGCAACCTTACCTTCTGCCATATCCACACAGTAAAAAGTGCCGTCATAATCTCCGAAATATGCTTTTTCATTTACCACAGCCGGTGAAGCTGCTATATATACTCCAATGTTAAAAGTATCCCGTTCTGTTCCTGTCCTTGGATCAACCACCCTGATTATTCCGTCACAACCGCCAAATATTATTTTATTGTTTGATACCGAAGGCGTTCCATTGACATAGTTCATTGTTTCAAGCCTCCATAGCGGTTTACCTGTTTCAGGATCAACACAATGAAGGTAATAATCATAGCTTCCGAAGATGATGCCAGCCAGTTTTCCTGATATCCAGACATTTGCCGATCCTGCAATTTGGTTTTCAGTGTAATACGACCATAGTAATTTCCCTGTCGATTTATCAACTGCCCGTAAAACACCGTCAGACGAACCGGCGTATACTTTGTTACCGAAAACCAGGGGAGGGGCTTCAACAGGACTTCCGGTCTCTAACTTCCACTTTACCTTGCCATCAGAATCAACAGCATAAAGAGCACCCTTATCAGTTCCAAAATAAATAATGCCATCACTCAGAACAGGTGAAGATTTTGTTCTTTCGCTGACAGACACACTCCATAGTAAAGCAGGAGATCCCGACAATTCAATGCGCGTGCTTCCTGACAGATCGCTTTTCCCACGGAATACAGGCCAGTTTTCGGTTTGGCCCTGAACCGGCCCCCAGGCAGTAAGAAAAAGTAATAATTGTATTTTTATTGATGGTATCTGCATATCAATTTCTCATTTCGCAGCAATACAATAAAGATTGGTTCTACCTCTGATAAATATATTCTTTTCCGAAAATGCCGGAGTGCAATCCGTACTTTCTCCGAGAGGCGAGGTTGATACAACTTTTAATTTATTGCTTGCCTCAACAATGTGCATCGTTCCGCTTCGGTCAAGAAACCATACTTTATTATCACAAATGACTGGTGAAGCATAAAACGGATCTTCAAAGTAATGGGTCCAGAGAGTATCACCGGTTTCGGAGTTATAGCAGGCTACATCACCGTATCCGGTAGGGACAAAAAGGTAATTGTCACTGGCAACCGGGCTTGATACATCAGGGGTAAATGTGTTATCCTCCCAAACTGCAGATCCGTTTTTGCCCGGTTTCAGTGCAACAATTTTGTAGTAATCGGTAGCTGCAAAAACCATTTTACTGTTTACAGCCAGTGACGGGGCCACATCGCCTGACACCCCTGGAAGGCTCCAAAGTTCTTTCCCGTTAACCGGGTCATACGATGAGACGTTGGGATTCCCGTTTATCAATAACTGCGGCTGGTCGTCGAATGTTGCAAGTACGGGCGAGGAATTGACGGGACGCCCGAATCGCGGAGTTTCCCATTTTTGCTCGCCTGTTTTTAAATCAAAACCTGACAGCGTTATCTTATTCTGGCTGTCATACTGTACAAGCAGGAGTTTGTCGTAAATCAGAAGTGATGCTGAATACCCATATGTACTTACAGGAACGCCTATATTTTTTCCCCATTTAAGATTTCCGTCGTGGTCAAAACAAACAAGGTTGCCATTTCCGAAAATAGCACATACTTCGTTTCCGCTGACTGCAGCAGTCGGAACAGCCATGCCTGCTTCACTGTCAGATTCAGGAAGATCTTTTGAAGATCCCTCAAAATCTGACCCTGACCCCGTCCAGAGAATGTTCCCGCTGTTCTTGTCAATGCAATAGATTTCAAGTTCACTATCCTGTGCCCCGGTCATGAACAGCTTGTTGCCCCATATCACTGGTGAGTTTTTCCCCGGTTTTGGAACAGCAATTTTCCATTTTATATTTTTACCCTCAGCTCCGTTCCATTCTGTCGGAAAACCCGAGCCTCCTGCAATTCCGCGACTTCCCTCACCTCTGAAAAACGGATAGTTTACATCGCCCGGCTGGCTTGCTTCCGCCAAAATCACAGATGCATCTGTGGTCTCACGGATTTCACTAACTGCTGAAGAGCTTCCTGGTGCGGGGAGTTCCGCTCTCAGTACAAATGATGAGACAATGGCTATAATGGAAACTGCACTGGCTGATATGACCATATACCGGCGATTCCTTATTCTTTCTGAATTAATATCCGGTTTACCGGGTTGGAGGGAACGGGCTGGCTTTTCACTTCCGGAGATCAATCGCTGGAAAAGGACAAAAACCACAGCACCTGCAAGAAGGAGATATGAGCCTGTTTCAACCTGCCATCTTGAAGAAAAATATGCTTTCCTTGCCATGAGATCCATCGCCCTTACCTGTTCAGCTTTATCCCTGTTCTCAGGCTCCCTGTCGAACTGTTCTTTTACCGAAAGTAAAGCAGGACTATCAAGAGGATTGATCGTTTTAAGCTGTATAAGGCTGAATATCATGGTAATAGCTATTACAACGGTAAAAATCCCTGATGCAAGGCTTATTCCCTTAAAAATTCTGATCTCTTTTTCTGAAACTGTCATTTTTCAATCTTTTATCTTAACCGGACAAAATTTATAACATTTACCACAACTATAGCATCTGCCCCGGTCAGGTTCGTAATAATTTCGTACATCCCTGATAGTCAATCGGAACAAACCTATTCCAAGTGATAATCCGAGAAATATTCCCACCCATGGTGCGCCTTTCCTGAACCTTCCTATTATTTGCTGTTCTTCTTCAAACAATTCATTTTCAGTCTTTCCGGATTCGAAGAAAGCAACCGATGCCTTTGATACAGATTTAATCCCTTCTTCATTTTCAAGTCTTATTTCTCTTGCCAGCTTTACATTATTATTCATTACTGAAAGCGAAGGAGCAAGGTTATAAAGGAGGACTGCAAATCCTGCTGCCAGAACCGGTATCATCAGGAAGTAAATAATTGAATCCTTCCATGACTTACCTGGTTTTTCCTTATCCGAAGGAGGATCTGACTGGAGGATTGCATCATACGGGCATCCTGATTCGCACAGACGGCAATTCCTGCATTCTGAAGGCGAAATTGTAAGATGCTTTACAGAAAAACGGGAGAAAATATTCTGCAGCACACCATACGGACAGAGATACCTGCAATAAGGACGGTTGACAAAAATCCCGACAATGAGAAGGAGCGAACCAAAAATTATCATTGTATACGGAGCATCGAGCCTGAAGATACCGACAAACGGATCGTAGCGGCAAATAAGGAACTGGCTCTCCGTTGCGGCAAAAAGAACAGCAAGACCCAGGTAAACAAAAGGTATTGCGGCAAGTACTGATTCAACACTTTTAGGTACCCTGACCTGTTTAAATCCTGTAAGTTCCTGGATTGCTCCGAGAGGACAGACTCCGGCACAAAAAACACGCCCGAAAAGCAATGCAAAGATCAAAGGGATAATAAAGAATAGAAGTGCCGGTAAAGGCATTGCATAGCTGTCATTGAAAAGTGCAAGTGACAGATTCTGGACAGAGCCAATTGCACAAATGCACCCCTGCCTGTAAAAGCCAAAATATGCGAGAGAGAATACAGAGATCCATATCAATCCCTGTCTTGATCTTTTTTTCAGAGCCATCCATGCAGTAACCAGCAAGGCACCTACCAAAACAGCAACATCCATATATTCCCACATCGGCCCCCTCTGATAGAGAAACTGATGAGTAGGGAAGTTGTAACCTCCCTCAAATTCCGGCCGGGGAAATCGTTGCTGTTGTGCATAGAGGACTGAGTGCCATATAAACAGAACGGCAAGAATTATATAAGGCAAATATTTCTTAAACTTTTTCAACTATTCAACTTATTCAACTCTTTTCTTATATATGGCTCTGTCGCCGGCACCCTTATTACTGCATCCGACGGGCATTTGCGCGCTATGGCGCACTGGTTGCAATTAACACAAAGATTATGCATTATCTGTAAATAGAGTGAGCCATTTCCGAAATCGGCGCATCCCTTTACACATTTTGAACATCCGTCACAGAGTACTTCGTCAATTGTGTATTCAAAATAAGGTTCTTCAACAAATTTACGTTTTATCGCACCTGTAGGACATAGCTGATTCTCGGCAGCAGTATTGAATGTTTTTGCTCCCTGGCGAAGATATCCGGGACAAAAATCACAATAGCCGCACATCGGAAATGCATCTGTGCATTTAACTGCTGAAGGGGTCATCACACAGCTGGTTTTGCAGAGTTCACAGCTGGTACATTTGTACGGGTCTATTTGCCAGACATAGCCTTTGGCATCAGTTTTCCTGGCAAGAATGACGGGCAGAGCCAAAACAGGAGCCGCTATTATCAGCTTGGCTGCGGTTTTCACAAAATCACGCCTTGTTCCGGATTTTTTGTTCTGCTCTTCCATCGTTATTCAGATAAAAATATTGAACAATCAGAATCTCCCTTACAAATCCCTTTCCCGGGACAGGAGGAACAGTCGGTACCGGTTACAACCTTGCTGCCAGTTACTAAAGCAATAAACGCCAGCAATCCGAATAAAATATACCGGAACACCTTCTTTACAAAATCACTTCTGTTCATATACCGAACTTTTAATATTCAATTACCAAATGTCTGACAACAACTTGTCTCCCTTTATCCTCAAGGGGTGAAATGTCACTGTCTCTGTGAATGACAAAGGGATTATTTCCTGTTAAAAACATATAATTTTGAATCAGCAGGATTTACTCCATAAATTATCTTACCGTCAGGTGAAGCAATATCAAGCGGCAATGGTGGTACAAAATTATTTACAGACGATACAAATTCCACAAAATCTCCCTTGTCATTCAGGATCTTTATCCGGTTTATTCCTTTTTCAGCCGTGACAAATCCACCCGGTATGCGTATAAAATGGGCAGGATTACAGCAACCGCAAAAAGCACCCGGATCAGTTCCCGGTTGCCCAAAATAATCAAGTACTTTCCCGTCAGTATTTCTTTTTTCGATCCTTCGGTTGCCGGTATTTGCAACATAAACAGCATTATCGCTGTCGAAGGCTACATCAAAATAAAGACTCGGAATAATAAATGGTTCTTCTGATGTCCCGATCAGAGATTTGACAATTCCCTTTTTGTCCAGAATAAATACTGTTTTATTTGCTGCATCAGCAAATGCCACATATGATTCATTTGAGGCAACTGAAGTAATCATCGAGTTATTCTCAAAAGGGCCCCATTCCTCAACCTTTTCTCCCTCCATATTCAATACCATGATGATTTCCTGTACAGCAGCGTATACATAGTTCCCTGATACTGCCAGAGCAGTAACAGTCTTTTCTGTCTTATATTCCCATATAAGATTAAAGCCTGAATCATAGCTGGTTATAAAAGTTTCTCCACCAAGGAAGATAGTACCATTGCCGGAGACAGTCACAGCATTCAGCTGGCCTTTACCCGGCTCAAAGATCTTCGTGACGATCCATTGATCAGCCACGCCGGAAGCCTCTTCAGTTACCGGACTACCCTGCGGTATTTTCTTCCTCATGACTATGTCAATAACTATGTATCCGGTTAAAACCAGAAGAAGAACGATAATTGTTACAGTTGTCCATTTCTTATTCATACACTCAGTCTTTTTTGCCGATATCAAGACACAGCATATTATGTGCATCTCTCATTAAAAGGTATTTGCCTGCAATAGCCATTGGGCTCCAGGCTTCGATGGCATCCATCACCTTGTGGTTTGAAACAAGTATTGCTTTATTGTCTTCAATCCTGAACAGGAATAGTGTACCTTCATCGTCAAGGAGGAATAATTTGTTGCCGCTCATGATAAATGGACCCATACCTTTGCCGAACCTGCTTTCCTTTCCGCTCATCCATACAGGTGTTACCAGGTCGGATTTATTATAGCAGGCAAGTTGTCTTTTCAGCGGACCGGCATTTTCGGGTAATACAGTCCAAAGATGATCGTTTTTCAGGATGGGAGTCTGCTGTTCATTGGCAATCCCCCCGGAAGCTTTATGCTGCTCTGTTACTGCCGCTTTAAAGCCCGACTCGTCCTTGCTGATCCTTATTTTAGCTGCACCGGCCCCATAGCTGCCGAAAGCAACCAGTTCTCCATTACCAAGATAGACAGGAGAAGCTACCGCTATCGAAGGACTCCAGTCAGTGGTTTCCCATAACACTTTTCCAATGTCCGTGCCTTCGGCCGATACACCACATACCCCACCAAGCGCAGCGTACACATACATTTTCTTCTCATGAATGGTCATCGGGGTTATTGAAGTGTGCGACATTCTTAATGAATCACGATTTGGGGTTTGCCAGATCACCTTTCCGGATGCACAATCGACTCCGATCATAAGCGCCTTTCCGCCTGGAGCGATAATTGCCACATCATTGTCAATCAAAGGACACTGGCCGCTGTAGAACTCAGGTGTTATCTTGCCTTTAACTGTTCCCGGAATGCCATACTCTTTCTCGAGATCAAGAGTCCAGAGAAGGTTGCCGTTCACCGGATCAACACACATCACATGAGACCGGGGCCCTATGGTAACAACGTATTTATCAGTAACGGCCGGGATTGTCCTTGAATAACCGTGGTTACGCTTAAACTCAACATTATACCATCTTCTCCACAGTTCAGTTCCCGATTTAAGTGAGAAACACCTTAGCATATCAGCTTTTCTTCTTTCATTATAATCGAGAACATATACCCGTCCGTTCAGAACAGCAGGGCCTGCATATCCTTCACCAAGCGTTGTCTGCCAGACGATGGGAGGTCCTGACGTATCCCATGCTTCAGCAAGAGGTGTCGGATCTTTGCTTATATTGTCAAAATCTGATCCCCTGAACCGTGGCCAGCTACCTGGAATTAGGTCTTCGATGCTGCCAAGCGTATCCAGGAATTCTCCTATAATTACTGAATCTGAGATTGCTCTCTGTGGAGGTCTGTTATCCAATCCCGGAACACGTTCAACTACATTATATGAAGGACGGGTAAGTATCCACCAGAGAAAAACTCCCGTAAACAACAGCGCAATAAATCCTGTTATGACTGGTATGTTTAATCTGCCTGAAAACACCCTTATAATTCTATATTTTAATATTATATACCATCAGTGCATTGCCATGTCTCAGGAACAGGTTGCCATTATGTATTACTGGATGAGACCAGTAGGGTCCGGATCCTTCTTTCACTCTAAAACTGCTTACAAGATCAAATTTTTCAGGATTGGGTCTGAGCAATCCTATGAAACCGGTTTTTTCATCATAGATATATAGCATACCTTCCGCAGAAATAATTGAACCTTTACATTTCCAGTGCTCTTCATACATTTTCTTTCCTGTACTCCAGTCAAGGCAGCACCAGTTTCCGTCTGCATTGCTAAGCCAGTTAGAACCATAAATATATCCGTCCAAAAGTACAACACCACCATGATGTACATCCAGAACTGAGTCCGTCCAGTCAACAGAAACATTGGTCCCGTCATCGTTAAGACTCAGCATTATGCTTCCATGATCATATCCGCCTGTAACATATATTCTGCCATTATTATATAAAGGTGTTACGCATTTGATCAAAGGAGCATCAGGCCAGATAGCAATGGATTTCTCACTGTCAATCGCTTCCACATGACTGACACTCCAGAGAATATCGCCGGTGGACGCATCCACGGCAAAAATATATTGCAGTGATACATTAATAATGATCTTTTTGCCTGCATAATCGATCAATATCGGGGAAACATATGCAGGACCATCATTGAGACTTGCAGATTTCCAGATGAGTCTTCCTGTGGCTTTATCCAGTGCAATTGTCATGGTTTCAGTTCCGCCAGGAGTAAAATAGAGCTTTTGTCCGTCTATTATCAACGATTCCGCTATTCCCCATTCTCCGTAAGTCCCCGCATAAGTCTCACTGGCTTTAAGCGACCAGACAATAGCTCCTGATTCAGCATCAACGCAGGCCAGATCACCATAGCCGCTTGAAACATATACCTTGTTACCTTCAACGGTAGGAGTACACCTGCTTTCGGGACTTGATGCAGTCCATGCACGGCCGTATATCGTCTGCCATTTTATCTTTCCATAAGTATCCAGAGCAACCAGGATATCATTCTGTCCATCGTTGCCAGTCAGATATATGGTGGTGTTGCCAAATGTCACCTGAGAATGGCCTTTGGGTAAATCAACATTCGACCATATCAGTTCAGGTCCTTCTTCAGGCCAGGTTTTCAGCAATCCTGTTTCTGAAGAAACTCCGGTCCTGTTCTCTTCTCTCCATTCACTGATTTGCTGGTCATCACCCAGTTGTACAGCCCTGGAATCCTCATCAGCGCCTATCAAAAGAAAGATAGCATAGATAATAACTCCTGCTATTACAAGAGCCAGAACAATTAAGAGAAGTCTTTTCATACCTATAAATTTTAATTAATTATGATTTAATTAGAATGCAAATAATTATTGCTGATTTCTTTAATTGCAATCAGGTACAAATTTAATCGGAAATACTCTCAGTTTCAGACAAATAATACTTCTTTTTATTTCTATTTTATAGAATAAACAGCCAGATAATCTCCGTGCCTTAAGAAAAGCCTTCCTTTATTTATCACAGGATGAGCCCAGTACGGGCCGGCACCTTTAGTTACCTTGAAGGTGCTGATTATGTCAAGCTTTTCACTGTTTGGTCTTACCAGCGCCACGTTACCGGTCTTTTCTTCATAAATATACAGTAATCCTTCCGCAGAAATCACGGATCCCTTATTATACCATTCTGTTATCCACCTGGTCTCGCCTGTTGTCCAGTCGACACATATCCATCTGCCCATTGAGTTATTGTCGTGAGTGGAACTGTAGATATAATTCCCGACAAGAACCATTCCGCCTACATGAGGGTTGATTTCAGGATTTTTCCAGACCAGTTCCGGATCCTTTCCGTCACTATTCAGCTTGATTTTTGCTCCTGTCTGACCGTAGCCACTGGCGGCAAACAGGTAACCATCCTTGTATATCGGTGTGTGGATATAATTCCTGCCGCCTCTCTGATCAGCATTTACAGTCCCAAAATTGAATTTCCAGAGTATTTTGCCATCAGCAGCATTTACTCCGATTATCCATGTCGGTGTTTGGGTTATTATTACTTTCCTTCCGTTTCTTTCGATAAGCAGAGGATTTACATATTGTGAACCTTCTTTTAATGATTCGGTTTCCCATACAACACTTCCGTCTTCAACATTGAATGCAACCATTGCAGCCATATTGCCCCCGGGTGTGGCTATTACTTTATTGTCGACAACAAGCGGAGATTCAGATACTCCAAAACGTGGCACCGGCGCACTATATTTCTTATAGTAATCCACCGTCCAGAGGATCTTGCCATCCGGCGAAACACAGGACAATTCACCCTGTCCGCTGATTACAAAGATCTTTCCATTCGAATACGTCGGGGTGCAGCGGCTTTCCGGTGAACTATTGACTGTTGACATGCGCCCGTATTCAACATCCCATTTTTTCTTCCCATCCTGCGTAAAAGCAGTAAGTACATCTTTATCCCCTCTGATGCCTGTTATATAAACTGCATCATTCGTCACGGTAGCACTGGAGTACCCCATTCCTATTCCCGTTGCTTCCCATAGAAGTGCCGGACCCGATGAGGGCCATTCCTTCATCAATCCGGTCTCATTGTAGATACCAGTCCTGCCCGGTCCGCGCCATCCAATTTCCTGGCTGTATGATTCCCCCGTAATCATTATCGCTGTAACAGCCAAAACAATTTTTATAATACATTTTTTCATAATACTCATATTTTAGTTTAAGTCTTGCAATATAGAAAAATGTACTATACAAATTTCTATTTATTGTATCTACCATAATAACTTTATAAAGAATGAAGATTTTTTAACAAAATTTAATAAATAGACCTGGTTCAAATGCTGATAACGAAGCACGACTCTACAATTAAAATACTCCCTGACAAAGACATTTTATGAATTAATAAATTCTACCGGCATATTGTATTATTTGTCATTATATTATTAATAATAGATTATTTATTAATATTATTTTAATTTTATGGCAATACAATTCATATAAATTGACATCCATGGAGAAAAATGATGATTATGCCTGGAAAATAATACTTTGGCTTATTCTTTTTCTTGTTTTCGGTATAATAATAATAGCGTGCAAACGGGAATCCCGCGGTATCTTAATGACTGTTAACGGTCCGCAGAACCCGGATAAGATCGGAATCACCCTTACCCATGAGCATATCCTTGTGGATTTTATCGGAGCCGACAGTATCAGTTATTCACGCTGGAACAGGGATTCAGTAATCGCAAAAACATTGCCTGTCGTATTTAAAGCCAAAGATGCCGGAGTCAGTACTCTTATTGAATGTACCCCGGAATACCTGGGCCGCGATCCGCTCATTCTTAAGGAGCTGTCAAAGAGAACAGGTATTAATTTTATTACCAATACAGGGTATTACGGAGCATATAACAAATATCTCCCTGAAAGCATTCACGCTACAGAAGCGACAACTCTGGCTGATACATGGACAGGTGAATTTCAAGACGGCATTGAGGATACCGGTATAAAACCAGGATTTATCAAGATCGCAGTAAATCAGGACGATACATTGTCTGATGTGGACACGAAAATAATCACTGCGGCTGCCCTCACACATCTTGCAACAGGTCTGACAATTGCTTCCCATACTGGTCCTGAAAAGCCTGCCTTCGCACAGATCAAAATACTTAAGGAAAATGGAGTAGATCCTTCAGCATTCATCTGGGTACATGCACAGGGAGGTTCACTCGATGCAAATATCGAGGCTGCCCGGGAGGGTGTATGGATATCCCTCGATAACGTGCATTTTCGTCCCGATGCTGAACCGGGTTCCCGCTACAGCATCGACTGGTATGCTGACCGGATAGTTGAATTGAAAAATAACGGACTGATCAATAAAGTCCTCATTTCACATGATTCCGGATGGTACGATCCGGCCAAACCGGGTGGCGGACAGATCAATGGTTATACCGATATTTTTGAATATTTAGTACCTGTTCTCAGGGAAAAAGGGATCACACAGGACGAGATAGACCATATATTGTCTGGTAATCCTGCTGAGGCTTTTAAGATCAGGATAAGGAAGCTTTAAACAGGTTGTTATTTAATTAAAAGTACTTTGAGATGATAAGCCGGGTACCACTTGGAATATACGCATCTCTTGCACTTGTATCATGCGGGGGAACTTCAAATAAGGAAAAACCACCGCCAAATATTATCTTCATCCTCGCTGATGATCTTGGATACGGAGACCTCAGCTGCTACGGGCAAAATAAATTCTCTACTCCGAATATTGACAGGCTTGCACGCAAAGGGATGCTTTTTACTCAGCATTACACGGGATGTACGGTTTCTGCTCCTTCACGCTCATGCCTGATGACCGGACTTCACACAGGACATACACCAATCCGCGGAAACAGGGGATGGGAACCAGAAGGACAGTGGCCGCTGCCTGCAGAATCAGTCACCATCGCTGAAATACTCAAAACAAGGGGTTATACAACTGGGGCATTTGGCAAATGGGGTCTTGGATACATTGATACTGAAGGTGATCCAAATACACAGGGCTTTGATGAGTTTTATGGTTATAACTGCCAGAGTCTTGCACATAATTATTATCCAGGCCATCTGTGGCATAACCATGAAAAAATATTGCTTCCTGAAAATGACAGCGGGAAAACAGGCGCCTACAGCTGCGACCTTATCCATAAAGCTGCAATTGACTTCCTTGTAGCAAACAAGGATAAACCCTTCTTTTTGTTTTACCCGACCACAATACCTCATGCGGAACTCGTTGCAAAAGAAGAGTATATGAATGCGTTCCGGGGAAAATTTGATCCTGAAAAATCGTACAGGGGAGTGGATGAAGGACCCGCTTACCGTCGCGGACCTTATGCTTCCCAGCCTGAAGCTCACGCTGCCTTTGCAGCAATGATCAAACAGCTTGACGGTTATGTGGGAGATATACTTGAAAAGCTCTCCGAATCAGGGCTGGAAGAAAATACAATAGTACTCTTCGCATCGGATAACGGACCGCATCTTGAAGGAGGGGCGGACCCTGATTACTTCAACAGTAATGGTGATCTTAAGGGATATAAACGTGACCTGTACGAAGGAGGAATCCGTACACCAATGCTTGTAAGATGGCCGGCAAAGATAAAGGCAGGATCATCTTCTGACCATATTTCAGCATTCTGGGATATTCTTCCGACAATTGCTGAAATAACAGGAGCTGAAATGAATGAGGATACTGACGGGATATCTTTTCTTCCTGAACTACTGGGTAAAAAACAGCAACAGCATCAATATCTCTACTGGGAGTTTCATGAACAGGGAGGAAAGACTGCTGTGAGAATGGGTAACTGGAAAGCTGTAAAGAGGGATATAGACAAGGATCCTTCGGGAAATACAGAATTATATGACCTGTCAGAAGATATCGGTGAGACGACAGATGTTGCCTCTTCACACCCTGAAGTGATAAAAAGAATGGAAGAGATTTTTAAGAAGGCGCATACTCCCTCGGAAGTTTTTCCATTCTCATTTGAATCAAAATAAGCAGCTTGGTGAAACCTGGTGTCTTGGTGGCAAAAAAATTGCCACAAACCTACCTGCTGGCAGGCTGGGACATAAGGACACAAAGGACCTCTAAAGTTTAAAACATTATGAGAAGAATTAAAATCATTTCAGGTTCCCTGGGTTTTCTGACAGCAACGGCTTCACAGATTGTTAGCGCTCAGTCTGCTGAAAAGCCAAACATTATCATCATTTATGCCGACGATCTGGGCTATGGCGATGTAAGCTGCTACGGTGCTTCTGGTGTAAGGACACCAAACATCGACAAGCTTGCAAAACAGGGACTTCGTTTTACCAATGCTCATTGTACTTCTGCCACCAGCACTCCTTCACGATACTCACTGCTTACCGGCGAATATGCATGGCGCAGGGAGGGCACAAATGTTCTTCCCGGAGATGCTTCTGCAATCATTCTTCCGGGCAGAACAACAATAGCGACCATAATGAAGAATGCCGGATATGTCACAGGCGTTGTCGGGAAATGGCACCTTGGGCTTGGACAGGCAGGCGGTCCTGACTGGAATAATGAAATTACCAGCGGACCTCTCGATATAGGTTTTGATTATGAATTTCTCATCCCGGCTACAGGTGACCGCGTGCCATGCGTATATGTTGAGAACAGACATGTTGTCGGCCTCGATCAGGCGGATCCCATAACCGTTTCATACTCTCAGAAAGTCGGTGACTGGCCAACAGGACTCGAGAATCCTGAACTGCTGAAAATGCATCCAAGTCATGGCCATGATATGACAATAGTGAATGGAGTAAGCCGCATCGGGTATATGACCGGAGGTAAATCAGCTCTCTGGATCGACGAGAATATTGCTGATATCATTACAGGCAAGGCAGTGAAATTCATTGAGGATAACAAGGATAATCAATTCTTCCTGTATTTTGCCACACACGATATTCACGTTCCAAGGATGCCGCATGAAAGATTTGCTGGAAAAAGCGGAATGGGACCAAGAGGTGATGCCATAGTTGAATTTGACTGGTCAGTGGGAGAGATCATAAACATTGTAAAAAAACTTAAGCTTACAAAGAATACTATTATTATTGTCACAAGCGATAACGGCCCTGTCGTTGATGACGGATATAAGGACCAGGCAGTTGAACTGCTGGGCGATCATAAGCCTTCAGGGCCTCTGAGAGGTGGAAAATACAGCGCTTTTGACGGCGGTACACGTATAATATTTATAGCAAGCTGGAAAGGAAGGATAAAACCAGGAATATCGGAAGCACTTTTCAGCCAGGTAGACCTTATGGCATCATTTGCCGCACTCACAGGGCAGACTCTTCACTATGGAGCAGGACCCGACAGCCATGATCATCTTGACGCCCTGCTAGGTAGATCCGGGACAGGACGCGAATGGCTGGTTGAACAGGCTTCGAGAAGCAAGCTGTCAATAATCAGAGGGGACTGGAAATATATCGAACCCGGTGAAGGTGAAAAAGTACTCGTACAAACCAATACCGAAACCGGCAATGATCCTTTACCCCAGCTTTATAATCTTAAAACCGATCTGGGAGAAAGAAACAATATAGCTGCTCAGAATCCTCTTATTGTTAATGAATTAACAGAACTGCTGAAAAAAATCAGAGAATAAAAATGAAAACATTAAACTTAAGATCTGCAGTAACTCTTGGTGCAGCATCGCTAGTCACAATGAACACTGCTGCACAAAAAGCTGCTCCATTCAAGCAATCAACACCTAATATCATCCTGATCCTGATGGATGATATGGGCTACGGCGATATTGGCCGAACGGGTGCAAATCAGTTTGAGACTCCCAACCTGAACCGCCTGGCAAACCAGGGCATGCAATTTACCTGGTACTACTGTCCTCAGGCAGTAAGCAGCGCCTCAAGAGCAGGACTGATCACCGGATGTTATCCTAACCGAATCGGCATTTCCGGCGCCCTGATGCCCTGGGCAACAAACGGTATCAATGCTGAAGAGACAACCATTGCCGAGATACTGAAAACAAAGGATTACCACACCGGGATAATCGGAAAGTGGCACCTCGGACATCATAAGGTATTCCTCCCGCTCCAGCATGGATTCGATGAATATTTCGGGATACCTTATTCCAATGATATGTGGCCGGTCGATTTTGACGGAGTCCCCTTCCGTCTGAAAGATACCACCAACTACAAGATGAAGTATCCCGTCCTTCCCCTTATTGAAGGGAATGAAAAGGTGGGTGAAGTTACAGATCTTGGAGGCCAGGATAAGCTTACCACCGCTTATACTGAACACGCCGTAAAATTCATTGAAGAGCACGGGAAAGAACATTTCTTTCTTTATCTTCCCCATTCAATGGTTCACATACCACTCGGAGCTTCTGAAAAGTTCCGCGGGAAAAGCAAACAGGGTCTTTATGGCGATGTTATGATGGAAGTTGACTGGTCAGTAGGTGAAATAATGAAAGCTCTTGAAAGGAACGGGCTGGATAAAAATACCCTGGTGATCTTTACAAGCGATAATGGCCCCTGGCTCAATTTCGGTAATCATGCCGGAACTACCGGAGGATTGAGAGAGGGGAAAGGCACAAGCTGGGAAGGAGGACAGCGGGTGCCCTGTATCATGCGCTGGCCGGGCGTTATCCCTGCAGGCGACATATGCAGTCAGCTGGCCAGCTCACTGGATATCCTTCCGACTATTGCAGCAATAACAGGCGCTTCAGTTCCATCCAACAGGATAGATGGAGTCAATATTCTTCCTCTTATGCTTGGCGATAAAGCAGCAGCGCCGCGCCATGAGTTTTACTACTATTACGAACAGAACAGCCTGGAAGCCGTTCAGCGCGATTTCTGGAAACTGATTCTGCCTCATAAAAGCCGCACTTACAGAGGATTTAAACCGGGTGCTGACGGATGGCCCGGAGTGACGGGAACCGAAACCATCAACGAACCTCAGCTGTATGATCTTCGCCGCGACCCCGGAGAATGGTACGATGTTGCTGCCATTTACCCTGAGAAAGTCAAAGAGCTTGAAGCCCTTGCTGAAGAAGCAAGAAAAGATATTGGAGATAATCTGACCAATAATCCCGGTGCTAACCGCCGGAAAGCAGGTTCAATAAAATGAAATGTACATGTACTCACCCCCCCAGCCCCCCTCTCTGCTGAAGCAAAGAGGGGGGAGTATTGCATTGATATCCAATTAATTTCCCCCTCTTTACGCAGTAGAGAGGGGGAAAAAGAAAGGGGGTGAGCACATGAGAATAATAAATAAAAACTAACTGTGTATGAATAAACTTTATCCTGTTCTCAGTCTTGGTGCTGCAGCATTTTTATCAGTAAGTTCTTCAGCTCAGCAGCCGCAAAAACAGCCTAACATCGTTTACATCATGAGCGATGATCATGCTTACCAGGCTATCAGCGCTTACGGCGGCCCTCTTAAGGATTTTGCTCCGACGCCAAATATTGACCGCATAGCAAGGAATGGAATGCTGTTCAACAGATGTCTTGTGACAAATTCTATTTCTGGTCCCTGCCGGGCAGTGATCCTGACAGGAAAATACAGCCACATAAACGGATTCCTGAGGAATGAAGGTCAGAAGCCATTTGATGGATCCCAGCAGACATTTCCCAGGCTGCTTCAGAAGGCAGGATATACTACCGCTATGATAGGCAAATGGCATCTCATGTCAGAACCGACAGGTTTCAACCATTGGGAAATACTGCCCGGACAGGGCAATTATTATAATCCCGATTTCATTACAAGCGAAGGAAAACACAAAGAAGACGGGTATGTTACTGAATTAATAACTGAAAAGTGTATTGAATGGCTAAATGGTGTTAAGGATTCAGGCAAACCTTTCATGCTGATGATGCATCACAAGGCTCCCCACCGGGAGTGGCAGCCGGGTCCGAATGAACTGACTCTCTATAAAGATGTAACATTTCCGGAACCTCCTACCTTGTTTGATGATTACTCAAACAGGGGAACGGCTGAAAAAACGCAGGATATGACTATTTCCAAAACAATGAGGATAGAAGAAGACCTTAAGCTATATAAAGACAGATCAAAAATGGCTTGGACAGGTCTTACCCGCATGACACCTGAACAAATGACAGCATGGGATTCAGTATACAATCCTGTTATCAGCGATTTTTACAGCTCGGATCTGACTGGCAATGAACTGGTCAGGTACAAATACCAGAGATATCTCCAGGATTATCTTGCATGCATTGCTGCCGTAGACAAGAGTGTGGGAGAGGTGCTTGATTTCCTTGAAAAGAACGGGCTGGATGAAAATACAGTGGTCATTTATGCTTCTGACCAGGGATTTTATCTTGGCGAGCATGGGTGGTTCGATAAGAGATGGATGTTTGAGGAATCGTACAGGACTCCTCTCATTGTTCAGTGGCCGGGAGCTGTGAAGTCGGGAAGCATTAATAATGATATGGTATCCAACATTGATCTTGCAGAGACATTCCTTGAAATCGCAGGAGTTGAAGTACCTTCTGATATGCAGGGGAGAAGCATGGTCCCCATTCTCAAGGGCAAAACGCCGGGCAACTGGAGGAAAGAGCACTATTATCATTACTATGAATACCCTGGTTCACACATGGTCAAACGTCATTACGGTATGAGCACCGAAAGGTACAAGCTGATGCATTATTATTATGATATTGATGAATGGGAGATGTATGATCTTCAAGCTGATCCCATGGAAATGAAGAATGTCTATGATGATCCTGGCTATACCTCTGTAAGGAAAAAGCTTCACAAACGTCTTACAAAGCTGATGAAGAAATTCGGTGACAGCGAGGAGCTGGCAAGATCATTTCTGCCAAACTGATCTGAGTCACCGATATCCCTTGCGCTCTGCGCTCTGCGCTCTGCTTTGCCCGCCGGAGTATTAACGTAGGCGGGAGCCCTGTGCCTCAATTAATACAACACATCAATGCGCTTTCCGCCGAAGGTATAATGTTATTGTATGAGACATTAAGTTCTGAACGATCAAATTCCCTCTTCTTTAAATACATGGCTGTTTCGTTGATCTGTTTCAAACAGAACGGGCAGCATTTCACTTTACGGAAATGTTTCAGCCCTTCCTCCATTGCATCTCGAGGTGAATGATTCATACCAAGGAATATTCTCCTGCCGGGTTCTGGCAGCATGGGACAGCAGGCCCTGTGAATAATATGGATCCCGCTTGTCTGCGGTCTTGTACTGATAAAATAAACGGTATCTATCATGCAGATATTTAATTGTTAATTGTTTTGACTCAGTTACAGAACAGGATTCCTTCGAATCTCAAT
>Ga0307380_10001966_pt1 | contig 29504 bp, 28 predicted proteins | sample UN3MG_FD_202239 | JGI IMG/M metagenome (GOLD analysis project Ga0307380, IMG submission 202239) | Soil microbial communities from Risofladan, Vaasa, Finland - UN-3 | ecosystem: Environmental > Terrestrial > Soil > Coastal area > Acid sulfate soil | place: Finland: Risofladan, Vaasa | collected... | reverse complement strand
CGTTCGTCATCTTCAGCGTTTTGGCTTTTTCCCACATGCTCCGGAGAATAACACCATGGAGCGTTATTGTCAATATATTGCTGGGACACTACACTAGTAGAGGCCGGGGATCAGGCGGGCGGTGCGGCGAGCGTAGGCGCGGTAGTCCTCGCCGAAGTGCTGTTCGAGCAGGCGCTCCTCGATGGTGATGCGGTGGGCAATCGTCGGCCACATGCCGAGCACCATCACCACCGCCGCCCAGATGCTCTGGAACGCCAGGGGGATGCCGAGGCAGACGATGAGCATGCCCAGGTAGGCGGGGTGGCGTATCACCCGGTACACCCCCGTGCGCACCAGCGGCTGGCCCTCCCTGATCTCCGCGCGCAGCGACCACCACCGCCCCAGCGTCCGACCGGCGGCGATGCGTAGAGACAGCCCGCCTATCACCAGCACCAGCCCCGTCACCGCCAGCGCGAACTGGTTGGCCCCCGCGACGAAGAACCAGCGGCGCTCCAGCCCACGCGCGGCGTACTCGATGAGCGCTACCACGACCTCACCGTAGTAGGCCAGGCGCAGCGCCAGCAGGGAACCGCCGTTGCCGTCCTTGCGCTTTTCGACCATCGTCTGTCTGCGGCCGCCGGCCTCGCGCATCAGCGATGCTGCTCGCCCCCGACCGTGCTCTTGCTCGGCGAGGTGGGCAGGCCGGTCGCCGACGCGGAGACCTCCATCCCCGCCAGGATCTCGGCGGCGATGGTTGCGTCCTCGCGTGCCTCCTCCGGGCTGAGCAGGCCGACCGCCACCGTGTCGGTGGGCTTGATCGAGTGATAGACGAAGTCGAGCCCCTCGAACGGCATGAGCCGGCCCGCCGCCAGCGGCTTGATGCACACCACCGGCTTGGGCGTGTCGCGGATGATCTTCGCCACCCAGTTGGTCTCGACATTGGACAGAAAGCCGATGACGTTGAGCGGCAGGATGTAGCACTCGATGTCATAGCCCGCGGCGTCGCAGGCGCGCAGCGCATCCGGGCGGTGGGTGCTGACCCCCGGCGTCATCCCCAGGCTGCGCACCAGGCCGAGCAGCTTTTCCATGCCCTCGATGGTGTTGTCGGCGGTGCGCAGGTGCGTATCCGTGTAGCTGGCGTGGATGAGACAGATCGGCGCGCCCCACTGCGCAAGCTGGCGCACCTCGCGCTTCTGCCGCTCGAGGTCCACGTGGCCGTAGGTGGTGGAGATCCACACCATTTCGCGCCCGGTCTCGGCGTCATGCCGCCGCAGGGCCTGCTGCAGGCGCTCGTCGGCCGGCCCCACCAGGCCGTTGACGCTCATCTCGCTCGCGGCCGCCAGCACCTCGACCATGCGCCCGACGTCGAAATGGCGCCGCAGCCAGTGGTCGCGCGCCGCCGAAAAGTGCGAGAAGCCCAGGAAGCTGTTGCTGCCGCACACCAGGCGGCTTAGGGTCCGTCCGCCGATGCTCGTCGTCGGTATGGTCACACCCACCTCCCACCACGTTCCGGGCGCGCCGAGGTGACTCGCCCCGCGCCGCCGACCCTCAGCCGCCCGGCTCGTCTTGCGGCGGCAGGTGAACGCCGCGCGAGCGCGGGCGCAGGATCTCCAGCTCGTACAGGCGCTTGCGCATGGCGGTCAGGCTCACCGCGAAGCGCTCCGCCAGCACCTCGGCCAGCGCCTCCCGGTTGGTGGCGAAGCGCCGCGCCGCCGCCATCATCGCCTCCGCGGGCATCAGCGCGGCGGTGGCGAACTTATTCGCCAGCCGCTCCAGCCCGACCTGGGACAAGGCGGTGGGGAAAGCCCGCCGTGCCGCCAGCAGCACGAACGCCTCGCGCCACGCAGCGAATGACTGGGCGGGGAGCGATTCGTAAGCGGACACGGTGATGACGTAGCCGTCGCCGCGGCGCTCCCAGCGCGCGCGCTGCGGCGGCGACACCACGCCCCGCTCGACCCCGATCCCCACTCGCGGCAGCAGCAGGCGCGGATCGCGCGGCGGCGCGCCGGCCTTGACCAACTCGGCGAAGCGCCCTGCCACCGCCTCGATGTTGTCGCGCCGCACGTAGGCGAAGCGGTGCAGCAATCGGTCGAGCTTCCGCTCCACTTGTTCGCGCGCCTCAGGTTGCATTCTAGTTCCGGGGACAGTCGACTTAATTTCCGGAACGGGACTATCAATTAAGTCGACTGTCCCCGCAATGGCTGGCGGCGCGATCGTCAGGCGGCGGGCTCGCGGGGGGGCGCGCCCAGCGCGGCGGCGATGGCGATCCCGAAAAACGCGCCGAAAATAAACGCCACCGCGACATTGACCAGCAACTTGGGGCGGTAGTGGCGTTCCGGGGGCACCGCCGCATCCAACACCTCGAACACCGGCTGCTCTTGCAGCGCCTTGAGCTTGGCTGCCTCCAGCTGGGACTCGAGGGTGGTAGCCACCGCCTCCCGCGCGCGCACCTCGCGGTCAAGGCGCGAGTATTGCAGCAGCCGCTGCGGCAGCGCCGCCGCCTGCGACTCCATCCGACGCACCAGTTCCCCCAACCCCCGCGCTCGCGCCTCCTGGGCCATCGCCTCCGTCTCCAGGCTCACCACCTGCTCCAGGGCGGCGGCGTACACCGGGCTGCGGGTGCGGGTTTCCGAGGTGACGGCCTTGCGCGCCTCCTGCGCCAGGCGTGTGCGCGTCTCCTCGACCTCGGTCTGCAAACGCTTGACGTCGGGATGCTCGCTGGTCAAGTTGTGGCGCGCGGCCGCCAGCTTGACCTCCAGGGCCACCAGGTTGGCGCGCAGATCGGCGATGTCGGGGTTATCGGCGGTGGTCTCGCTGCTCAGCTCCCAGGGCACGCGATAAACCGATCGCTCGCTTGCCTTGTCACCTTCCTCCACCGCCAGCCGACCCAGCTGCGCCACCGCGTTGTCGCGGCGCCGTCGCAGGGCCTCCGACTCCACCTCCGCGCGCGCCTGCTCAGTGCGCGCATCGGCGAGCTGCTGTAAGATGGGCGGCGCCTCCTCCGGCACCAGCACCGCGTCCGCGCGCTGCTGGTAGGCCTTGAGCTCCGTCTCGGCGCGCGTCAACTCGGCTGCCGCCTGCGCGCCCCGCGCCGCCAGGAACTCCCGCTCCTGGCGGGCGCGCGCGACGCTGCTGTCGCGGTAGCGGCGCTCGACCACGCGGTCATAGGCGTTGGCCAGATCCGCGGACAGCTCGGCGTCGGTGGTGTCCACGCGGATCACGAGCAGGCCCTCGGGGGTGATGTTAACCCAGGTGGCGTCGCGCAGCTGGTTCGCCGCCTCCTGCAAGCTATCGGCCCGGAAGCGGCGCTGGAGGCGGAAGCCGCGGCAGATCTCGGCTTGCACCGAGTAGCTTTCCGCGATCGCCTTGCACAGGCCTGCTGCGGCGGAGCCTCCTGCCACGCCCCCGAGCGCTGACAGCAGCACCGGGTTCTGCCCTGCCGCTCCGAGCGCGGCGCCGAGAGCCGTCTCGCGTGATTGCGGGAAGAAGACGCTGGTCTGCGCGCGGTAAACCTTGGGCTGGAGACGGGTGACGATGCCCGCTGCCGCGACGCAGGCCACGATGATGACTGCGACCAGCCGCCGGCGATGCCACATCGCGCGCGCGAGCTCGGACAATGAGAAATCCGGTTCCACCTCAGAAGACCTTGCCGCCGACCAGAAACGTGACCAGCACCTGCGCGATGCCGGTCCAGTCCTGCACGGTGGCGAGGCGGCGCTCGGGGACGAAGATGAGGTCCCCGGGCTGGAGTGGGGGCGCCGCCCGCTGCGCCCGCCCGGCCGTCAGCTCGGTGAGGTCAACGGGAATGACCGTCGGCGCGGGAGCGCCCGGGCGCACGATCGCCACCTTGTGCGGGGCGGCGCGGGTCGTCATCCCCCCGGCGGCGCCGATGTAGTCAAGCAGCGCGCGGTTGTCATCGTAGGGCCGGGCGCCCGGCTCCGTCACCTCACCCAGGACGTACACCTGGGACCGGCGGCTGCCCAAGCGCACGACGTCGCTCGCTTCCAGCAGCAGGTCCTCGCCCCCGCCCGGATGCAACAGCGCCGCGCGCAAGACGACCTCGACCGTGCGACTGCCGCGCTCGATGACCGCACGCTCTTGGTCGGCGTCCAAGGTCAGCCCACCGGCGGTCGCGATGAGGGTGGTGACGCGATCCCCGGGCAGCAGTTCGTACACCCCCGGCTCCTGCGCCGGGCCCACGACGCTCGCCCACTGCTCGCGCGCCGGAACGTAGATGACGTCGTCGGGCCGCAGCATCATGTCGAGTTCGCTCCGGCCTCGCTTGAGGATCGCGTAGAGGTCAAACGGGCCCAACGCCTGTCCCCCGCGCACCAGCGTCACCCGCCGCCACGAGGCCTGCGGCGCCAATCCGCCGGCCTTCGCGATCGCCTGCGACAGCAAGGGCCGATCGCCGGGCAGGCTCTGCTCCCCGGGTTGCCCCACCTCGCCCAGCACCGACACCTTCACCTGCTTGGGCGCTACCACCAGCACCACCGCTTGCACCGGGCCCACGTAGTAGTTGCCCAGCCCCTCGGCGATCTCTCTCTCCAGCTCGGCGGGCGTCTTGCCGGCGGCGACAAAAGCGCCGGCAGGCGCGATGGCGATGCGCCCGTCAACCGACACCACCATGCGCAACGACAGCGTGGTCTGCGCGGCGCGCACTTCGACCGCGATGTCGTCGCCGGCACCGAGGGTGTAGGCGAAACCAAGGGACGGGATCAGCGCCAGCACCGCCGCCGCCAGTGGGATTCTCACGCAGCTCACTCGACCTGGCCTCCCGGTCACCGAGAGTATATGGGAACCCTCATTCGCTGTCAAGGCGCGACCGGATGACATAGTCGTCACCCTAACCGAACCGCATGCGGGCTAGCGACTTGCCTCAGGGACAACCTCATATCGTTGGCCGCGCACGGTCGGCCAGCGCAGGTGCCCACGGTCATCCCGGGCGGTAGCCACGGGCTGACCGTCACGGGTTACGCGCAGGTCGCGGCCGCCGCCTAGCACGCACGGGCGCCCCGCGAGGCTGGTGATCGAGGCGGATTCGAGCCTCCCGTCCGCCCACGCGATGTCCACCTCGAAGCCGCCGCGAGCGCGCAGTCCGCTGACCGTCCCTTGCGGCCAGGCCGAGGGCAGCGCCGGCAGCAGGCGCATCACTTCCCCGTGGCTTTGCAGCAGCATCTCGGCGATCACCGCCGCCCCGCCGAAGTTACCCTCGATCTGAAAGATCTCCGGCGGATGCAGGTCGAGCAGGTTGCGCAGGGACTGATCGGCGATGAGGCGCACCAGGTGCTGATGGGCAAGGTCGCCCTCGCCGAAGCGCGCCCACAATGCCGCCACCCACGCCCGGCTCCAGCCGGTGTGACCGCCGCCCGCGGCCAGGCGGCGCTCCAGCGATACGCGCGCGGCTCGCCACAGCTCGGCGGTATCCGGCGTGATCTGGTCGCCGGGGAACACGGCATAGAGATGCGACAGGTGGCGGTGGCCGGGCTCGACCTCCTCGTAGTCCTCCAGCCACTCCTGCAACTGGTCGTGGCGGCCCACCTGCAGCGGCGGCAGGTCCTCGAGTATCCTCCGCCAGCGCTCGCGCTCCGGCCCGTCGCCGCCCAGCGCCTCGGCGGCGGCGATGGCGTGGGTCAAGACCTCGTGGATCAATTCGAGATCCATCGTCGCCGCCACGCACAGGCTGATCGGGGTCGAGCCGCCGACGAACCGGTTCTCTGGCGACTGCGACGGCACCGTCACCAGCCGCCCTTGCGGGTCGCGCACCAGGTAGTCCGCGTAGAAAGCCGCGACCTGCTTGATGAACGGGTAGGCGTGGTCGCGCAGGAAATCGGCGTCTTGCGTGTACTCGTAATGCCACCACAGGTGCTGGGCAAGCCAGGCGGCGGCGCCGGTCCACACATCCCAGCACGGCGCCTCCGGGGTCGCGCGATCCCAGACATCGGTCTGAATCGGCAGCACGATGCCGCGACAGCCGTAGAGGTCTTGCGCCGCCTTGCGCCCCTGGGGCAGGGCGCGCTCGAGGTAGGCGAACAGGGGCTGGGCGCATTCCGCGAGGTTGGCGACCTCCGCCGGCCAGTAGTTCATCTCGATGTTGACGTCGTGGTGGAAATCCGCGTCCCAGGGCGGCCGCAGCTCCTCGTTCCAGATGCCCTGCAGGTTGGCGGGCTGGTCGCAGGAGCGGGAGCTCGCCATCAGCAGGTAACGGCCCAACTGGAAGTAGAGCGCGAACAGGTCCGCATCCGCGCCGCCCGCGCGCAGCGCCTGTACGCGCTCGTCGGTGGGCAGGTCCGGGCTCGCCTGGGAGGGATCGCCCAGCGCCAACTGCACACGGTCGAAAAGCACGCGGTGCTCGGCCAGGTGCGCCTCCCGCAGCGCGTCGAAGTCGTCCGGGAGCGCCGCCAGGCGGGTCACGCACGCCTCGCGGGTGGGGTCGCCGTCGAGCGAGACCTCCACCGCCGCCAGCACCAACAGTTCGTCCGCCGCCACGACGTGTAGAAGTGCGCGGCCGTCCGTCGCCGACGTGATCGCGCCGCCGCGCGCGACCACGCGCAGGCCGGCGGTGAACTCGATGCCCTCCTCGAAGCGCCCCACGAAGCCGCAGATGTCATCCTGCGCCCACGGCGCAAGCCCGCACTCGGGATCCTCCACGCGGTCGAGCGCGATCGCGGCGGTGATGCCTGCCGGTCGGTCGCAGGTCACCCGCAGGATAACCGCCTGGTGTGGCGCCGAGACGAAGCAGGTTTGCCGCCAGCACCGCCCCTGGCAGGCGTAGGTGACGTGCGCCAGGCCCTCGGCGAGGTCGAGGGTGCGGACGTAATCGGAGGCGGTCGCGAGCTCGTGCCCCGGCGACTCCATGGTAAGGTCGCCCACGGGCTGATAGGGCTGCACGCGGCGGTCGTGGCCGCTGAGGTGGCGGACGGCGAGCTCGGCGGCCTCCATCAACTTGCCGGCGAAGAACAGCCGGCGGATCTCCGGCAGGTGCTGGTGCTTCGCCTCGGTAGTGCGGTCGCGGGTCTTGCCGCGCCACAGCTTCTCGTGATTGAGGGCCAGGCGCGCGGTCGGCAGTCCCCCCAGCACCATGGCGCCCAGGCGCCCGTTGCCCAGCGGGAAACCATCCATCCAGCGCCCCGCCGGCTGCTGCAAGCGAATGACCGTATGCAAGGGAACCCTCCATCGGAATGGGTGCCGGGCGCCGATGCCGCTCCGGCTGGGCGTCGTTACTTCGGTGCGCCCCGGGCCTCCACCTCTCCGGGGCCGCCCGGCATTGCAGGACCGGCGCCGCGGGCCGGCTATGACCTTTCCTAGGGGGATGGCTGGGTGACCCAACAGGAAATGTGGCCCAGCCGCCCTCGGCTGGGAGTGGGCGCAGCATGCTGCGCCCCTACAAGTCTGCCGGCGATCCCCACTCTCCGAGGTCATACCCCGCGCGCCGGCCCAGGTTGCCAGGCCGCGTCGGTATCGCTAGAATGTATTCATGTGGCGCAGGCGCCTGATCGCGGCGGGGATCGTCCTTCTCCTCGGCGGCGGGGGATATGCGGCGTGGCGGCTTACCCATCCGCCGCTGTCCGACCGCGAGCAGATCAACCGGCTGCTGGAGAGCATCAAGCGTGGGGTCGAGACCAAGCGCCCGCGCATGATCGTCAGCGCCATCTCCGACGACTACCGCGACGATTCCGGTCTCACCAAGCGCGACCTCCACCGCCTGAGCCTGGAGTTGCTGCGCACCCGGGGAACGCCCCAGGTCATCATCGAGGAGATGAAAGTGGTCATCCGCGGCGGCCGCGCCGACGTGCGCCTGGCAGGCGAGGCCGCGATCTACGAGCGCGGCCGCAAGACCGACCACTACTCCGCTACCGTTAACCTCCACCTGCGCAAGCGCCACGGGCGGTGGCTCATAACCAGCACCAGCGGTTGGCAGGGCAAAGTGGCGGGGGAGTTCGAGTAGCAGGGGCGAGCCCGAACCGCGATGGGACTGCCCGCGGATATGCGCGGCCAAGCCAGGCGCCGCGATCTTATTGAGTCTCGCCCATTACGTTGACAACGCCGATGGGGAAATGGCCATGGTGGGGCGGGCGTCTCGCCCGCCGGCATTCTCGCCCCGGCATGTCGGGGCGCCACCGGATGATTGCATCGTCAACCTACTTGGCGAAAGTCAATAGGGGCACAGCATGCTGTGCACAGCCTTTATGCCATTCCCGGTGGGCAAGGAGGGTCGTGTGGCCGACCAGGCGACGGTTAATCAATGGCTGGCGGAGTTCCTCGCCCGTCTGCGCCAGGCCTTCGGCCAGCGCCTGCTGTTCGTGGGCCACCACGGAAGTTGGGCGCGGGGCGAGGCGACGCCGGACAGCGACATTGACACCATGGTCATCCTCGATCATATCGAGGCGGAGGATCTGGCCGCGTACCGGGACGTGATTAGCAACATGGCCGATGGGGGGCGGATGGCGAGCGGCCTTTTCAACTCGGTGGCGGAGATGCAAGCGCGTCCGCGGTCGGAGGCGCCGGTGCAGTACTTCTATGGCTGCAAGGTGCTACACGGCAGCATGGCTGGCATAGTCGGGAAACCAACCAACGCTGACCTCATGCAGGATATCCGCGCGAAAGCCTCCTACAACCTGCTCGCCACGCGGCATTACTTGCTCTTCCCCCACGATTTGAGGCAGAAGGTGCACAGCCTGTGCTATCCGTTCAAGGAGTCCTTCTACGCCCTCCAGGAGTGGATACTCGTGCAGAGCAGCCAGTTCTTCGCGCGGAAGACTGACCTGTTGCAGGTCCTGAACGACGAAGATGACCGGGCCGTAGTTGCTGTGGCGCGCGACTGGCGCGAGAGCGAGGCTGACCGCACGGCAAGGCCCCTCTGCTACTTCGAGCTCCTCGAGCGCTGGAGCCGGAGCATGGTGGCGCGGGTCTCCGAACACGCCTCTCCCTCGCACGGAGAGGCTCCGACTTGTCGGGGATGAGGGTGCACCCAACCGCCTCTGACCCTCACCCATCCTCTCCCCGCAAGGGAGAGGGGTTGGTCGCTGCACCCAACCGCGTGCCCGTACCCCCACATCGCGGCACAGGAACCTTGCCCCTGGCCCGGAAGTCCAAGAGCCGGTTATCGTCTGCCGAAAACGACAACGTGAGGGAGGGAGAACCATGCGTACATTATGGATGGTCGGAGTATGTGTCATGGCGCTGGCGCTGGGCGGGGCGGCGTCGGCGGAGATGGTGCAGGGGCAGGTGACGACCATCGGGCACCCGATGATGTCGGTCAGCGGCACCGGCACGGTGGAGATCGCGCCCGACACCGCGCGCGTCACCGCCAGCATCATCACCGAGGGGGAGACGGTGGAGCAGGCGCGCGAGCGCAACGCCCAGATCGCGCAGCGAGCGATGGCGGCGGTCAAGGCGCTCAAGCTCCCCAACGCCACCACCAAGACCCTCGACTATACGATGGAGCGGGTCACCCGCGACGCCCGCGTGTCGCTCAAGGTGGACCCCGCGAAATGGGACATCCCGTGGAAGGTGTCGGGGATGGAGATCCGGGACTCCAACTTCGACGTCTCGGTGCCGGTGACGCTGGGGTATCGCGCCGCCAACAGCCTGACGGTGCGGCTGCAGGGCACGCGGGAGGAGCTGTCGGCGGGAACTGGCAAGGTCATTGACGCGCTGATGGCGGCGGGCACCAACCAGATCACCAGCGTCGCCTACTCCCTGGAGAAGGACGACCGCTCCGCCATGCGCGAGGCGCTGACCAGGGCAATGAAGGACGCGCAGGCGACGGCGGAGGCGGTGGCCGCCGCCGCGGGGCGCAAGATCGTCGGGGTGCGCAGCATCAATCCCGGCTACGCCCGCCCGTACATGGAATTGCGGCAGGTGCAGGCCACTTACGCCGGCCGCTCGGCCGAGGCCGCGGCGACCCCCACCTCCGTCACCGCGGGCATGCTCGAGGTGACGGCGACGGTCAGCGTCAGCTACGAGCTGGACTACAACGCGGGCGACACCAAGTTCCTGCCCGCGCCATAGGGCGCAGCGGGGCCGCGTCGCAGAGACCGACGCCTCAGAGGACGCGGATGGCGAGGAAGGTCACTCTTCCGCCCATCCGCGTTGATCGGCGGCTAATTCTTTGCCCTCGCGCGCAGGGCGGCGCCGAGGGCGCCCACGAGTTGCGGGCCTTCGGGCACGCGAATGTCCACGCCCAGGCGCTCGCCGAGCAGTCGCACGATGCACGGATTGAGGGCCACGCCGCCCGCGAATACGACCTCGGGCCGCGCGCCGACGCGTCCCACCATGATCGCCAGGCGGTCGGCGATGGCGTGATGAATGCCCAGCGCGATCTTGCGCGGGTGCTCATTCCGCGCGAGCAGCGAGATCACTTCGGTTTCGGCGAAGACGGTGCAGACGCTGCTGATGGCGACGGGGTGATCGGTGGCTAGGCCTTCGGCCGCCACGGCGGTCGCTGGCAGCGACCTAGCCGCCTCCAGCGCCGCGTCGCCGAAGGACTCGACGGAGAAGCCAAGCGCGCGCGCCATGATCTCGAGGAAGCGCCCGGTGCCGGCGGCGCAGCGGTCGTTCATCTCGAAGTCGCGAAAGCCTCCGCGCTCCTCGAGGGCGATGGCCTTGCTGTCCTGGCCGCCGACGTCAATGACGGTGCGGCACGCGGGGAAGAGATGCCGCGCGCCGAGGGCGTAAGCGGTGATCTCGGTGACGGCTTCGTGGGCGAAATCGGCGGCGGCGAGGTGGCGCCCGTAGCCGGTGGCGATGATGCGAGCGGGGTCATAGGGTTCGAGCAGCTTGCGCGCGCGCGCGGTCATGTCGGGCCCGGTGTCGGTAATCGCCGACCCGACTACCTGCCCGCGCTCCAGCACCACCACCTTGATCGTGCGCGAGCCCAGGTCCACGCCGGCGACCCCTCGGCTGCGCTCGGGGCAAGCCTGTTCCACTGCCTACCCTATCTCCACCGCGCGCTCGCCGCGGACGATCTCGCCCAGGTGGTAGCATGGCTCGCCGGCGCGCGCCAGGCGCTCGCAGACCTCCTCGGCCCGCGCGCCCTCCACCACGAGGACGAGGCCGATGCCCATGTTGAAGGTGTGGAACATCTCCTCGTCGGAGACCCGCGCGCGGTCGCGGATGAGGTCGAAGATGGGCGGCACGATCCACGCGCCGCGGCGGATGACGGCGCGGCAGCCCGCGGGCAGGACGCGCCGCAGGTTGTCGGGGATGCCGCCGCCGGTGATGTGGGCGACGCCGCGCACCGTGTCGTCGGCCAGCAGCGGCAGCACCGCCGGCGCATAGCTGCGGTGGACGCGCAGCAGCTCGTCGGCGACGGTGCCGCCCAGGGATTCGACGGTATCGTCGGGCTTGTATCCCGCGATCTCGAACAGCGCCTTGCGCGCCAGCGAGTAGCCGTTGGTGTGCAGGCCATTGGAGGCCAGGCCGAGCAGTACATCGCCCGGGGCGACCTTCTCGCCGGTGATGATGCGCCCGCGCTCGACCGCGCCCACGATGAAGCCCGCGAGGTCGTATTCGCCCGCGGCATAGAACCCGGGCAGCTCCGCCGTCTCGCCGCCGATGAGGGCGCACCCGGCGTTCTCGCAGCCGCGCGCCAGGCCGGTGATGATGGCCTCGAACACATCGCCGTCGAGCTTGCCGACCCCCAGGTAATCCAGGAAGAACAGCGGCCGCGCCCCCTGGCACAGGATGTCGTTGACGCAGTGGTTGACCAGGTCCTCGCCCACCGTGTCGTGGCGGTTGGTCATGAAGGCGACCTTGAGCTTGGTGCCGACGCTGTCACAACTCGACACGAGCACGGGATCTTCAAGGTCGGGCGGCACCGCAAACAGCGCGCCGAAGGTGCCGATGTCGGCCAGCACCTGGGGGGTGAACGTGCGGCGCAGGTGGGGCTTGGCGCGGTCGAGGGCGCGTTCGGCGGCCTCGATATCCACCCCCGCGTCACGATAGGTCATGGGTTGGCCGGGCGGCTTCGCTTTCTTCATCCAGGTTGCTCCAGGGCCGTCTTCTGCGCCAGCAGTTCGTCGGAGACCTCGATCGGGTACTCGCCCTCGAGGCAGGCCATGCACAGCGATTCACGGGGCAAGCCGACCGCGCGCACGAGGCCGTCGGCGCTGAGGTAGCCGAGGCTGTCGGCGCCGATTTCCCGGCGGATGTCGTCGAGGCAGGAGGCGCGGGCGGCGATGAGGGTGCCGCGGGCGCTGGTGTCCACCCCGTAGAAGCACGGGTAGCGGTAGGGCGGGGCGGTGATGCGCACGTGCACCTCGGCGGCGCCGGCGTCGCGCAGCAGGCCCACGGTCTGGGCCTTGGTGGTGCCGCGGATGATGGTATCGTCAATAACCACCAGGCGCTTGCCCTCCACCTCCTGGTGGAGGGAGGCGTACTTGAGTCGTGCGCCTTGCTCGCGCATGCGCTGGTCGGGCTGGATGAAGGTGCGGCCGATGTAGCGGTTGCGGATTAGCCCCTGCCCCAAGGGTATGCCCGCGGCCTCGGCATAGCCGATGGCGGCGGGCCACCCGGTCTCGGGCACCGGAATCGCCAGGTCCGCCGCCGCCGGATGCTCGGCCGCCAGCGCGTGGCCCATACGCCGGCGCGCCTGGTGCAGCAGGACGCCGGCGATGACGCTGTCGGGCCGCGCGAAGTAGATGAACTCGAACACGCACAATGCCGGGCGCTGCGGCTCCAGCAGTTGCACCGAGCGCAGGCCGTCGCGACCCACGATGACCAGCTCTCCGCGCTCGACCTCGCGCACGAGGCGCGCGCCCAGCACCGGCAACGCGCAGCTCTCGGAGGCGATGACGCAGCGCCCCGCGTCCAGTTCGCCGATGCACAGCGGGCGCACCCCCCACGGGTCGCGCAGCGCCAGCAAGCGCCCCTCGCGGTCGCCCGGCCCGAGCCCATCGGTCAGCATGGTCAGGGAATACGAGCCCTGGCAGGCGGAGGCGGCGGCGCGAATGGCGTCCTGGAAAGTGGGCGCGGTGTCGGCCTCAAGCGCGATGAGCTTGGCGATGATCTCGCTGTCGGTGGTGGATTCGAGGTGAATGCCGGCGGCGTTCAGCCGCTGGCGCAGCTCCGGGGCGTTGACCAGGCTGCCGTTGTGGCCCAGCGCCAGGTTGGCGCCGAACCCCGGCACCGGCGTCAGCAGCGGCTGCGCGTTGGCAGGGTGGCTGCCGCCCATGGTCGAGTAGCGGTTGTGGCCGATGGCCGCATCGCCCCCGAGCAGGGCCAAGGTGTCCTCGTCGAACACCTGCATGACCAGACCCATGCCGCGGTGGAGCTTGAGCTTGCCGCCACCGGTGACCGCAATCCCCGCGCTCTCCTCACCGCGGTGCTGGAGCTGGATGAGGCCGAAGTATGCCATGCGCGCGACGTCTTCGCCGGGCGAGAAGACGCCGAAGACCCCGCAGGATTCGCGGGGGGCCTCATGTCGGGACGCAGAGCAGGGCCTGTGCATGCTGGACATATCGGGCAGGAGGCCAGCTCCTGCCCTACGCCTTTCCGTCCATGTCAATCTGCGTCATCTGCGAAATCTGCGGATCATCTCCGCTACCCCATCAACCCCGGGATCGCGCCCTCGTAGGCCGGTTCCATCTCGGCCACCGGCAAGTCAATGATACCCGCGCCGGAAGCTGATTCAATGCGCAGGCTGTCGCCGCCGACCTTGCCAATGAGCGCCCACGGCGCGCCCTGGGACTCGGCGATGCGGGTTACCGCCTCCACCTCCTGCGGGCGCACCGCCAGGACGATGCGCGATTGGCTCTCGCCGAAGAGCGCGGCGTCGAGGCGAATGTCTGCCGGGCCCGCAGGGAGCCTGATTTCCGCGCCGAGGTTGCCGCGGATGCACATTTCCGCCAGCGCCACCGCCAGCCCGCCGTCCGCGCAATCGTGGGCCGAGCGCACCAGCCCCGCGCGGATCGCCGCCAGGCACGCCGCCTGCACCGCCTGCTCGCGCCCCAGGTCGAGCGCCGGGGGATGACCCGCCTCCAGCCCGTGGGCGAGGGCCAGGTACTCGCTGCCGCCCAGCTCGTCGCGGCTCTCACCGAGCAGGATAATCTCGTCGCCCGCCTCCTTGAAATCAATCGTCGCGCGGCGCTCAAGGTCTTCGATCACCCCCACCAGGCCGATCACCGGCGTGGGGTAGATCGCGTCGGCCTGACTCTCGTTGTAGAAGCTGACATTGCCGCTCACCACCGGCAGACGGAAGGCGCGACAGGCCGCCACCAGCCCCTCTACCGCGCGGCGGAACTGCCAGAAGCGGTCGGGCTTCTCGGGGTTGCCGAAGTTGAGGCCGTCGGTGATGCCCGCCGGCTCGGCGCCGGTGCAGACGACGTTGCGCGCGGCCTCGGCGACCGCGATCTGCGCGCCGACGTAGGGATCGAGATAGCAGTAGCGGCTGTTGCAGTCGGTGGTCACCGCGATCCCGTGGGGCGTGCCCTTGATGCGCAGCACCGCCGCGTCACCGCCGGGCAAGACGACGGTGTTAACCTGCACCATGTGGTCGTACTGCTCCCACACCCAGCGCTTGCTGGCGAGGTTGGGGCTCGCCAGCAGGTCGAGCAAGACGCGACCGTAGTCCCGGGGCAGCCGCAGCGCCGACAGGTCGCGGGCCTGTACCTCGCGCAGGTGCGGCGGCTCCTCGACCGGCATGTCATAGGTAGGCGGGCTGGCGAGCTCTTGCGCGTCCATCTCGGCCACGACCTTGCCGTTGTCGCGGACGCGCAGGATGCCGTCGTCGGTGACGCGGCCGATGACGACCGCGTTGAGGTCCCACTTGTGGAAAATGGCGGCGACGCGATCTTCCCCGCCGGCCTTAACCGCGAGGAGCATCCGCTCCTGGGACTCCGACATCATCAGCTCGTAGGGTTCCATGCCCGCCTCGCGCCGCGGCACCAGCGCGAGATCCACATCCATGCCCGTGCCGGCGGCGGCGGCCATCTCGCAGGTGGTGCAGGTCAGCCCTGCCGCGCCCATGTCCTTCATGCCGACGATGGCGCCGGTATCCAGCGCCTCCAGGCAGGCCTCGATCAGGCACTTCTCGGTAAAGGGATCGCCGATCTGCACCGTCGGGCGCTTCTCCTCGTCCGCGCCGAACTCGTGGCTGGCCAGCACGCTGCAGCCGCCGATGCCGTCGCGCCCGGTGGAGGAGCCGACGTACATGACCGCGTTGCCGGGGCCGTCGGCGCGGCCGAGGACGATGCGGTCGGTGGGGACGACGCCGACGCACATGACATTGACCAGGCAGTTGCCGCGGTAGCAGCGGTTGAAATAGACCTCGCCGCCGACGGTGGGGACGCCGACGCAGTTGCCGTAGAACTGGATGCCGTCCACCACGCCCGTGAAAAGGAACCGGGCCAGGCTGGTCTCCAGCTCGCCGAAGCGCAGCGAGTTGAGGCAGGCGATGGGGCGCGCGCCCATGGTGAAGATGTCGCGGATGATCCCCCCCACGCCGGTGGCCGCGCCCTGCTTGGGCTCGACCTGGGAGGGGTGGTTGTGGCTTTCGAGCTTGAACAGGACGGTGATGCCGGGGGCGATCTCGACCCCCCCCGCGTCGCCCGCGACCTGGGGTGCGAACTTGCCCTCGCGCGGCAGCAGTCCCAGCAGCGGCCGCGAGCGCGGGTAGCCGCAGTGCTCCGACCACTCGACCGAGAACATCGCCAGCTCCGTCGGCGTCGGCTCCCGCCCCAGCAACTGCTCGATTCGCTGGTATTCCTCGTCCTTGAGGCCCAACTCGCGATAGACAGCGGGTTCGATCATGTCCATTATCCGCAGGAGGCGCCATCCACAGATCACACAGATGGGGACAAGATCAGCCGCCGACGAACGCCGATAGACGCCGATGACAGCCACCGTAGGGGCACAGCATGCTGTGCCCGAGACGTAGGGGCGCAGTTCACTGCGCCCAATCTGGATGGGCGTGATGTCCCTAGGTCAGAGACCGGGATGGCGGCCTTGAGGCCTAGCCAAATCACACCCCTACATCTTCGCAGTCTGTGTAATCTATGTAATCTGTGGATTATCCCTCCCCTGATTCACAATGCCTGCAATATGCTCTCGAATATCACCCGCCCGTCGCTGGCGCCGAGGATCGCCTCGGCGCAGCGCTCGGGATGGGGCATCATCCCCAGAACATTGCGCCCCTCGTTGCAGATGCCGGCGATGTTGTCCATCGAGCCGTTGGGGTTCGCATCAACCGTCACGCGGCCATCGGGCCGGCAATAGCGAAACACGATCTGCCCGTTGTCACGCAGGCGGCGCAGGGTTCCGGTGTCCGCGTAGTAGTTGCCCTCGCCGTGGGCGATGGGGATACGCAGCACCTGCCCCTCGCGACCGGCGCCGGTGAACGGGGTCCGCGGCTGCTCCAGGCGCAGGTGGAGGTGTTTGCAGATGAACTTCTGGTTCTGGTTGCGCCGCATCGCCCCCGGCAGCAGCTGCGCCTCGAGCAGGATTTGGAACCCGTTGCAGATGCCGATGACCAGGCCGCCCGCGCGCGCGAACTCCGCCACCGCGCCCATCACCGGCGACAAGCGGGCGATGGCACCGGTGCGCAGGTAGTCGCCATAGGTGAACCCGCCCGGCAGGATGACGCAGTCCAGCCCCGACAGGTCGGTGTCGCGGTGCCAGACATAGCGCGCCTGCGCGCCCATGGCGTGGGCGACGGCATGGTAGCAGTCGTGGTCACAATTAGATCCGGGAAAGACCACCACCCCGAAGGTCTTCATCACTGGATTCCTATGCTAACCGCAGATTGCGCAGATTGGAGAATGCTTCATCCCGTCTGCGGATGTTTCTCTATGTATCCTCTGCGGTCTCCGCGGTTCAAATGCTCCCTCACCCCCCGGCGGAGAAGACCTCCACCCGGTACTCCTCGATGATGGGGTTGGCCAGCAGCTGCCGGCACATGTCCTCCACCTGGCGGCGGGCGGCGTCGGCGTCGGGGGCTTCGAGCGTGACTTCCACATGCTTGCCCATGCGCACGCCCTCCACCGTCTCAAACCCCAGGTTGTGCAGCGCCCGTTCAACCGTCGCTCCCTGGGCGTCGAGCACGGTCGGCTTGAGCGTTATCGTTACCTGCGCACGATACATTCGTATTCCTCATTCACCGCGGAGAGATCACGAGAAAACGTCCACAGATTTCACAGATTCCGCAGATTAGAATGAATGGTCGTTCTGAAATCTGTGTAATCTGTGAAATCGGTGGATGCTTGCCTCTGCGTCCTCTGTGTTCTCTGTGGTTGGTCTCCCGCCCTCAAATCCCGAAGCGCGCGAATACCTGCTCCAGGTGCCGCAGGTGGCGGCGGTGGTCGAAGCAGGCCTCCAATTCCTCGGCGGACAGCGCGCCGGTAATCTCCGCGTCGGCGAACACCAGCTCCTTGAAGTTCGCTCCTTCGTCCCAGGCGCGGCGCGCGTGCCCCTGCACCAACTGATACGCCTGGTCCCGGTCATAACCTTTCCGCGTCAGCTCCAGCATCACCTGTTGCGAGCACACCATGCCCCCCAGCAGGTCGAGGTTCGCGGCCATGCGTTCCCCGTTCACTTGCAGCCCGGCCACCAGGTCGGCGAACTTGCGCAGCATGTAATCGAGCAGGATATTGGCGTCGGGCAGGGTGATGCGCTCCACCGAGCTGTTCGACAGGTCGCGCTCGTGCCAGGTGGCGATGTTCTCCAGCGCGGGGACGGTGTAAGACCGCATCAGCCGCGCCATCCCGGTCAGGCGCTCGGCGACGATGGGGTTGCGCTTATGGGGCATGGCCGACGACCCCCGCTGCCCGGCGCCGAAGGCCTCCTCGACCTCCAGCACCTCGGTGCGGGCGAGGTGGCGAATCTCGGTGGCGAACTGCTCGATGGAGCCCGCGATCACCGCCAGCGCGCACAGATACGCGGCGTGGCGGTCGCGCTGCACGATCTGGGTCGAGGCGCGCGCCGCCTGCAGGCCGAGCTTGGCGCAGACGTGTTGCTCCACCTGCGGGCTGATATTGGCATAGGTGCCGACCGCGCCCGAGATCTTGCCCACGGCGACCTCGCCGCGCGCCTGCTCGAGGCGGCGCCGCGCGCGCTCGATGGCCCCCAGCCACACCGCGAGCTTGAAGCCGAAGGTGATGGGCTCGGCGTGCACGGCGTGGGTGCGCCCCATCATGATCGTCCACTTGTGCTCGCGCGCGCGTTCCAGCACCGCTTCATGCACGCGCTCGAGGTCGGCCAGCAGCAGGTCCGCCGACTGCTTGAGCATGATCCCTAGCGCGGTATCCTCGACGTCATACGACGTCAGCCCCACGTGAAGGTACTTCCCCTCGTCGCCCAGGCTCTCGCGCACGGAATGCACGAATGCCAGCAAGTCGTGGCGCAGGGGCTTGACGCCTGGCGGCGGCTCGCGGCCGGGGGTCTCGCCCTCGAGCTCGATGATGCGATCAACATCGAAGCGGGCGTGTTGGCGCATCCGGGCTGCGGCTTCCGCCGGGATCTCGCCCAACTGCGCCAGCGCCTCGGCGACCAGCAGCTCGACCTCCAGCCATGCCTGGAAGCGGTTCTCCGGCTCCCAGATGGCCCGCATTTCGGGGTATGAGTATCGTTCGATCAAGGCAGTGCTCCTATCAGGCGAGCGTGTAACACCCTCAATCCGTCCCCCCCCGTCGAATTGGATGAAGAGGTGTCATTTCGACGGAGCGAAGCGACCGAGAAATCCCCTACCGGGTGGATCTGGAGGCAGGGGATTCCTCGCTGGCGCTCGGAATGACAGCGACCCGGGCGTCGCGCCGGTCAGGACGCATAGATCACCTCGGCCGTGCGCAGGATCTCCCCCCGCCGAAAGGGATCCTTGAGGCCGCCCTCCGCGACCAGGTCCACCTTGCGCCCGAAGATCACCTGCAGCTCCTCGATCATGTCCACCCAATCATAGAGGCTCAGTCCGTGGTCCGGGGCGAACTCCACCAGTACGTCCACGTCGCTATCAGGGGCGAAGTCGTCGCGCAGCGCGGAGCCGAAAACGGCGAGCTCTTTCACCCGCCATTTGCGACAGAATCCCGCGATGCGTTCTCGATCCAAGTCAACCGCTAGCGGCATCTTCGTCGCCTCACCTCACGCCTTTTGCATTATCCGCCGCGACGCCTCCGCCAGATCTTCCGCCATCTGGCGCTTGAGCGCGTCGAGGCGGGCGCGCAGGCGGGAGTCCTCGAGCGCGAGGATCTGCGCCGCCAGCAGCGCCGCGTTGCGCGCGCCGTTGGTGGCTACCGTCGCCACCGGTACCCCCCGCGGCATTTGCACCGTCGCCAGCAGGGCGTCCATCCCACCCAGGTGCCCCGCCACCAGGGGCACGCCGATCACCGGCAGTGTGGTGTGCGCCGCGACCGCGCCCGCCAGGTGCGCCGCCATGCCCGCCCCGGCGATGATGACCTTCAGTCCGGCGTCGCTCGCCCCGGCGGCGAAGCGGGCTACGACCTCCGGCGAGCGATGCGCCGACATGACGTGGGCCTCGCGCTCGATCCCCAGCTCGTCGAGGGTGCGCAGGGCGTCCTGCATGACCTCCAGGTCGGATTCACTGCCCATGATCACGGCCACCACTGCGGGCATGGAAGGCTCCTCTCACATGAAAACAAGAACGACATACTTGAACCACTAAGACATTGAGTAAACGAAAGCCCTGGATCGGAGATCCGAGATGCCCCCTTCGTGTCTTTGTGCCTTGGTGGTAAGCAATCCCCGATCACCCGAACAGCGCGCTGACCGACTCTCCCGTATGGATGCGCTTGATCGCCTCCGCGAACAGGGACGCCACCGACAGCACCGTCACCTTATCGTCGCGCTTCTCGGGCGGGACGTGCAGGGTGTTGGTGACGACCACCTCGCGGACATCCATGTCGCGGATGCGCTCGGGCGCCGGCCCCGACAGCACGCCGTGGGTGGCGGCGGCGTAGATGTCGCCGACGTCGAAGCGGCGAATGGCCTTGACCGTCTCCGCCAGCGACCCCGCGGCCGCGATCTCGTCGTCGAAGATGATGACGTGCTTGCCCCGCACCTCTCCCACCACGCTGCGCACCTCCACGTCGAGGTCGCTGACGCGGCGTTTGTCCACGAAGGCGAGGGGGAGGTTGAGGCGCTGCGCGTAGGCGCCGGCGCGCTTGGCGCTGCCGGCGTCGGCGGCCAGCGCCACGAAATCCGAGAGCTCGAGCTTGGCGGCGAAGTGGTCGCACAGGATGGGGGTGGCGGCGAGATGGTCGCAGGGGACGCTGAAGAACCCCTGCACCTGCGCCGAGTGCAGGGTCATGGTCAGCACGCGGTTGGCGCCCGCGCGCACGATGACATCGGCCAGCAGGCGCGCGGCGATGGAGATGCGCGGCATGTCCTTCTTGTCGGAGCGGGCGTAGGAGTAGTAGGGAATGACGGCGGTGATGCGCGCGGCCGACGCGGAGCGCAAGGTGTCCAGCAAGAGCAGCAGCTCGACGATGCTGGTCGGCGTCTGCACCGGCTGCACGACGAAGACGTCGCGCTCGCGCACGTTGTCGCCGATCTGCACGAAAAGGTTATCATTGCTGAAGGTGGAGATGGTGGCGTCACCCAGCGGCACGCCCAGGTGCGCGCAGATCTCCCCCGCGAGCTGGGGATTGGAGGTGCCCGAGAATACCTTCAGACGATCGTTCACGGTTACCCGCCCGCCGCCGCCAGCGCCTTGCGACCGATGTCGCGGCGATAGTGGGCGCCCTCGAAGTGAATGGCCGCCACCCCCTGGTACGCGGTCTCGATCGCCGCCGGCAGCGTATCCCCCCGGCCGGTCACCCCCAGCACCCGCCCGCCGTCGGTCCGCCACTGGTCGCCCTCGCGCCGCGTGGCGGCGTGGAATACCGTCACGCCGGGAATAGCTTCGGCATGATCCAGATCGGTGATCCCCCGGCCCTTTTCGTAGATGCCGGGGTAGCCGCCTGACGCCATCACCACGCACACCGCCGCCCGCGACGACCATTCGCACGCCACCCGGTCGAGGTGCCCCTCCACCGCGGCTTCCAGCACCTCGACCAGGTCCGCCTCCATCCGCGGCAGCACCACCTGCGTCTCCGGGTCGCCGAAGCGGCAGTTGAACTCCAGCGCCTGCAGGCCGCACTCGGTCATCATCAACCCGCCGTAGAGCACACCCGAATAGGGGCAGCCCTCCGCCGCCATGGCGCGCAGGGTCGGCCGCATGATCCGCTCCAGCGCCTCCTGGAAGAGGGCGTCGTCCATCGCCGGCACCGGCGAGTAGCAGCCCATACCGCCGGTGTTGGGCCCCTGGTCGTCATCGAAGATGGGTTTATGATCCTGGGCGGCGGCCATGGGCACGAGATGTTCCCCGTCGGCGAAGGCCATGACCGAGACCTCCTGGCCGCTCAGGCATTGCTCGATGATGACGCGCTCCCCGGCGTCGCCGAAGGCGCGCTCGACCATCATCGCGTGCAGGGCCGCGCCGGCGTCATCCGACGTCCGCGCCACCGTCACGCCCTTACCCGCCGCCAGGCCGTCGGCCTTGACGACGACGGGCGGCTCCAGGGTGCGCAGGTGGTCGCGGGCGCGCTGGTAGTTATCGAACACGACGAAGGAGGCCGTGGGGACGCCGTGGCGCGCCATCAGTGTCTTGGCGAAGACTTTGCTGCCCTCGAGCGCCGCAGCCCCTTTGCTGGGGCCGAAGATGCGCAGGCCGCGGCGGCGAAACTCGTCGGCGATCCCCGCGACCAGCGGCGCCTCGGGACCGACCACCGTCAGATCCACCGACTCCCGCTGCGCGAAATCGGCCAGGGCTGAGACCTCCGTCGCGGCAATGGGCACGCATTCCGCTTGTTGCGCGATGCCCGCGTTGCCCGGCGCGCAGTAGATTCTCTTCACCCGCGGGCTCTGCGCGATCTTCCACACCAGGGCGTGCTCGCGCCCGCCGGAGCCGACCACCAGGACCTTCAATCACGGCCTCCGTTCGCCCGAGATGCCTCCCGCGCCGTGCGTCGGGAGGGTGAGGCGGCACCGCGACCGCGCCGCTACCCCTCGCCGCCGGGAGTGGAATCCGCGGGCGGCCCGGCGGCGTCCGCGGTCTTGCCTTGCTCTGCGTTGCGCCGCTGGAGCTGCTCCAGGTAGGCCCACATCTCCGCCTCCAGCCCCTTGCGGCGTTCCCGGATGAGGCGCATCTGCGCCAGCGTCTGCGCCACCGCGAGGCAGCACGCGCCGACGAAGAGGAGCCCGGTGATCACCCACAACAGCAGCTTGACCCGGCCGAGTTCGGGTGCGGACACCAGCATGTTGGCGGCGAGGCTCATGAACGACAGCCCGAGCAGGCCGAGGTAGATGCGCTCGCGGAAGGCCTTGAAGAAGCCGATCACAAAGCACAGGCCGAGAAGCCCGGTGACCGCGGCGGCCGCGGTGCGAAAGTAGTCCACGGTGGTCGCCTCCCGTGTATGAACGGCGCCGGCGCCGGCGGGCCGCGCGCGGCGGCTACTCCACGACGTGCAGCTCCTCCAGCGGCCGGAAGCGGATATACTGCCCGAGCCAGGCGAGGCGGGCGACGCCGACCGGGCCGTTGCGCTGCTTGGCGATGATGATCTCGGTGATTCTCTGGTCGCCCACGCTGTAGTCGGGATTGGCGCGCTTGATCTCTTCCTCGCCGTAGTAGCCGGGACGATAGATGAAGGCGACGACATCGGCCTCGGCCTCGATGGAGCCGCTCTCCCGCAGGTCCGACAGCAGCGGCCGCCGCGGCGAGCGCAGCTCCACCGCACGGCTGAGCTGGCTCAACGCCAGCACCGGCACCCGCAGCTCGCGCGCCAGGGTCTTGAGGCCGCGCGCGATCTGGGAGATCTCCTGGGTGCGGTTCTCATAGCGGGCGTGGCCGTGCATGAGCTGCAGGTAATCCACGATGATCAGCCCCAGCCCGCCCAATTCCGCCTGCAGGCGGCGCGCCTTGCCGCGCATCTCCAGGATGTTCAGGCTCGCCGAGTCGTCAATGTAGATGGGGGCGTGATAAAGGGTCTCGGTCCACTTGACCAGCCTGTCCCCCACCGTCTCTCCGGTGTCGCGATTCACTACCTCATCGAGGTCGATGTCCGCTTGGCGGATGCGCTGCTGGTCCACTAACGCCTCCGAGCACAGGATGCGCAGAGCGAGCTGCTCCTTGGCCATCTCCAGGCTGAAGATGGCCACCGGCAGCTTCTGGCGCAGCGCGACGCGGGTGGCGACGTTGAGGGCGAAGGCGGTCTTGCCCATCGAGGGGCGCGCGGCCAGGATCACCAGGTCCGACGGCTGCAAGCCCGAGGTGAACTTGTCCACCTCGTCGAAGCCGGTGGGCAGGCCGGTGGCGGGCGCGCCCGACTGGCTGATGCGCTCGATGCGATCGTAGGTCTCGCTCAGCAGCGGCTTGAGCGAGGTGAAGGCGCCGGCGACGGTGCGCTCGCCGGCGGCGAAGACCATGCTCTCGCACTCGTCCACCAGTTGGGGGACGTTGTCGCTGTCGTCGTAGCAGCGGGAGAGGATGCGACTGGCGGCGCCGATCATGTCGCGCAGGATGGCCTTGTCGCGCACGATGTTGGCGTAGCGCTCGGCGCTGGCGGCGGTGGGCACCGCGTCAAGCAGATGCGCCAGGTAGGCCTGGCCGCCGGCCTGGTCGAGCAGGCCGCGCACCTGCAGGCGCTCGGCGAGGGTGACCACGTCCACCCCTTGCCCCTCGTTGAAGAGGTCGGCGATGGCGTTGAAGATGTTGCGGTGAGCGTCGGTGTAGAAGTCGCCGGCCCCGACGATGCTCACCACCCGGGCTGCGGCATCGCGCTCCAGGAGCATGGCGCCCAGCGTGGCCTGTTCGGCCTCCTCGCTGCGTGGCGGCACGCGCTCCAGGACCGCGCGGTCGGCTGTGCGATCCATGTCACGTTTCCTCGTGCTGCGCCGTTAACGGCTCGCGATCCCGCCGGCGCCGCTGGCGATTGGCGCACCCCGCCGGCCGCCCCCAGCGGGCCTCTCGGGGCATCAAGCCGCGGCTGCTTCCGGTGCCCCGGCGGGCGGGGGCTCGTCCGCCCCCGGTTCCTCGCGCGCCTCCGCTGGCGCGTCTGCGCCGGGCGCGACCGGCGCCGCTGCGGGCGCCGATGCTTCGTCCGCCCGTTCTTCCGGCTTGGAGGGTGCGGCCTCGGCGACCACCACCACCGGCAGCGACACCTGGACATCGCGGTGAAGCTGCACCTTCACCGTGTGCTCCCCCAAGACCTTGATCGGCTCGGGGATCTCGATCTTGCGCTTGTCCACTTCCATGTCGAAGGCGCGCTTCAGCTCGGCGGCGATGTCGGCGCTGGTGATTGAGCCGTAGAGACGGCCCGCCTCGCCCGCGCGGGCGGCAATGGTGATGGGGACGGCGCTGATGCGCGCGCCCACGGCCTCGGCGCCCTGCGCCAGCTTCTTCTGGCGCGCCTCGATGGTGCGCCGGTGGTGCTCGAGCTGCTTGACGTTGCCGGTGGTCGCCTGCACCGCGAGTTTGCGCGGCAGCAGGTAGTTGCGAGCGTAGCCGGTGGCGACCTCAACCACCCGGCCGGGCGCACCCAGGCTCGGCACTTCTTCGGTCAGGATTACCTTCATCATTCCTCCCTCGCCGCCGCCGACCTCAGCCGGGCCAGCGCCGCGCGCAAACCCACGCCAGCTCGGCGCCGACGAGCGCGACGACCGATGATACATAGATCCACAGCATCAGCACCACCACCGCCCCGACCGGGCCGTACACGCGATCGAAGTTGGCGAAGTGCGCCAGGTACCACGAGAAACCCCACCTGGCGATCTCCCACGCCACGGCGGCGAACGCAGCTCCCACGCCGACATGCCGCAGCTTGAGCTGCGGCGCCGGCACGATCCGGTATACCGCCAGGAAGGTCACGAAGCCGACGGACAGCGGGAGCGTCGCTGACACCAAGCGCCACAAGGGTCCCAGTTCACCCAGCAGGGCCAGGACTCCTGCCGCGTTGAGGCGCGCGATGATCGAAAGCGCGGAACTCAAGGCGAGCGACGCCAACATGAGCAGGACCGCGACCAGCACCAGCACCAGCGCGCGTACCCGCGTGCGCAGCAGCGACTTGCTCCCGCTTTCCCAGATGATCCGCAGCGCGCGCGCGAGCACCGCGAAGGCGCCGGAGGCCGACCACAGGATGCCCAACAGCCCCAGGCCGCCGACGATCGCCCGGTGGGCGATGACGCTCTCGATCTGGCGTTGAATCCCCATGGTGCTCGATCCGGGGAGCGCCCGATCGAGCGCCTCTCGCACCAGCGCCAGCCCTTGCTCGGAGGACGGCAGGACGTAGCCTGCCACCGCGATGAGCACCAGCAGGAACGGAAAGAGCGCCAGGAACAGGTAGAACGCGAGCGCCGCCGCGATCATGGAGACGCCCTTGCGCGAGGAGTCGCGCCAGACCTCTCGCATCACGGCCAGGGCCGGCGCCGCGAACCCGGCGATCGCTTGCGCCACAGAGGTCATCCGATCCCTGCCGCACCACAGGTTCACGATGGATAGGGGAAGCTGGGCCGCCCCCGCACATATACGACGCGCCACGCGCCCTCCTCTCGCACCGCGAGGATGGTCGCCGTGGCCGGGTCGCTCTCGACCGCGAGCGTGACTTCGGCGCGCTGCGGCCCGGTGAACTTGACGCTCGCCGACGAGAGGTTGAAGTAGGTCATGCCTTCCTTCGCCTGGCGGGTGAACTCGTCCAGCGGGTGGCGCCTGCGGGACTCGGCGCTGAGCATGGCGTGGGCCGCGGCATGGTCGCCCGCGTACAGGTGCCGCAAATAGGCAACCACGGCCCCGCGCGCGGCTTCGGCGGTCTGCGGCTGCACCGGCGGCCGAGGCACAGTCACAGGAGGCTGCTTGCGCGGGCAGCCGGCGAGCAGCGCCGCGCATGCCAGCCCCGCCGCCACCATTGCCACTCCGCGAAGTAGCGAAACCTCTTCGCTACCAAGCACGAACAACCAGGGCTTACCCGACGCCCGCCCGCCCGGGCGGACGCCTGAGAGTCGTCGCAATGGTGCATCCTCGCGGGGGTTTCGTCGCGCCCGTATTCTAGCAGAGCCCCTTGGGGGTGTCAATCAACCTCGCCCGGGGGGCGGCGGTGCCCGCGTCCGGCCCCGGATCGGGGCCCGCCCCGGGCGTGCTCCGGTGGCAACCCATGAATGGCAGCCGCAGGCTACAGACCTCAGTCCGCACAGGCCGGCAGATGTCGGTCGCGCTTGACATATCCGGTGCGGACTCTTAGAATAGAACGCTCTGCTTGCGACCGGGCGGCGGGGCCTGTGCATCCCCTTTCGCGGTCGCGGGCGATGGAGCCAGAAGCCCGCGCTCGGCGCGGGAGACCGGGCCGCGATTCGGACCGGGGCGGCCTGCGCTCCGCAAGCCACACTACCGAGGAGGAGTCAGCAATGGGTGTCAAGATCGGTATCAACGGATTCGGCCGCATCGGCCGCCAAGTTCTCAAGGCGCTGCTCGACCAGCACCCCCACCTCCAGGTGGTGGCGATCAACGACCTCACCGACGCGCAGACGAACGCACATCTGCTCAAGTACGACAGCAACTACGGCATCTTCCCCGGCACCGTCGCCGCCAAGCCGGGGGCGCTGGTGGTCAACGGCACCGAGATCAAGGTGCTGGAGGAGCGGGACCCCGCCCAGCTGCCGTGGAAGAGCCTGGGCGTGCAGGTGGTGCTCGAGTGCACCGGCATCTTCACCGCGGTGGAGCGGGCGCAGGCGCACATTGACGGCGGCGGCGCGCGCAAGGTGCTCATCAGCGCTCCCGCCAAGGGCGACTGCGCGACCATCGTCCTCGGCGTCAACCAGGATACCTACGACCCCGCCCGGCACCATATCATCTCCAACGCCTCCTGCACCACCAACTGCCTGGCCCCGGTGTGCAAGGTGCTGGATGACGGCTTCGGCATTGACGTCGGCTTGATGACCACCATCCACTCCTACACCAACGACCAGCGCATCCTCGACCTGCCGCACGAGGACCTGCGCCGGGCGCGCGCCGCCGCCCTCAACATCATTCCCACCAGCACCGGCGCCGCCAAGGCCCTGCACCTGGTCCTCCCCGCCCTCAAGGGCAAGCTCAACGGCATCGCCCTGCGCGTCCCCACCCCCACCGTGTCGCTGGTGGACCTGGTGGTGACACTGGACAAGGAGGCGTCGGTGGAAGAGATCAACGCCGCCTTCAAGCAGGCGGCGGCGGGGCCGATGCAGGGCATCCTCGAGTACTCGGAGGAGGAGCTGGTCTCCATGGATCTCAAGGGCAACGAGCATTCGGCCATCGTGGACGCCGGCCAGACGATGGCGCTCGGGCGTACGGCCAAGGTGCTGGCGTGGTACGACAACGAGTGGGCGTACTCGGTGCGGCTGGCGGACCTGGCCGATTTCGTGGCCAAGCGCATGTAGATAGCGCCCGCGCAGGGGACAGTTCCTTCCCGCCCCGGTCCCCGGCGCTGCCCTGGGCGACGGGGAACTGTCCCCTCGGGAGCCAACGGCGATGAAGAAGACGGTCGAGGATATCAATCCCAACGGCAAGCGGGTGCTGGTGCGGGTGGATTTCAACGTTCCGCTGGACGCGACCGGCCAGATCACCGACGAGACGCGCATCACGGCGGCGGTGCCCACCATCCGCTACCTGGTGGGGCGCGGCGCGGAGGTGATCCTGGTCTCGCACCTGGGCCGCCCCAAAGGAGTGGACGAGAAGCTGCGCCTGGACCCGGTCGCCCAGGCCCTGCAGCGCCACCTGGGGCAGCCGGTGCGCAAGGTGGATGACTGCATCGGCCCCAAGGCCGAGCAGGCGGTAGCGGATCTGCGCCCGGGCGAGGTGCTGCTGCTGGAGAACGTGCGCTTCCACCCCGAGGAAGAGCACAACGACCCCGAGTTCGCCCAGGCCCTGGCCCGCCTCGCCGACATCTACGTCAATGACGCCTTCGGCACTGCCCATCGCGCCCACGCCTCCACCACCGGCGTCGCCGACTACCTGCACCCGGCGGTCGCCGGCCTCTTGCTGAGCAAGGAAATCGAGGTCATGGGCAAGGCGCTCGATGCCCCGGAGCGTCCGTTCCTGGCGATCTTGGGTGGCGCCAAGGTCGAGGACAAGATCCCGGTGATCGAGAACCTGATCAGCCGGGTTGACGTGCTGCTGCTGGGTGGCGGCATGGCTTACACCTTCCTCAAGGCCCAAGGGTACGAGATAGGTCGTTCCCTGCTCGACGACAAGCATCCCGACCTGGTGCGCGAGGTCATGACCAAGGCCGATCAGGCGGGCGTGCAGTGGGAGCTGCCCACCGACGTGGTGGCGGCCCCCGAGATCAGCGACGACGCCCCGTGCCAGATCGTGCCCGCCGACGCCATCCCCGCCGAGCTCATGGGCCTGGACCTCGGCCCCGACACCAGAGTGAGCTTCGCCCGCGCCATCGCCAAGGCCGCCACCGTGGTATGGAACGGCCCCATGGGGGTCTTCGAGCATGCCCCCTTCGCCGCGGGCACGCGCGCTATCGCGCAAGCGATGGCCGAGTCGTCGGCGACCACCATTGTCGGCGGCGGCGACACCGCGGCGGCGGTCGAGCAGATGGGATTCGCCGACCGCATGACGCACATCTCGACCGGGGGCGGAGCAGCGCTCGAATTCCTGGAGGGCAAGGAGCTGCCGGGGGTGGCGGCGCTCGACGATAAGGACGATTAGGCGCCGGGAGCAGACACCCGGGGTGCGGGAGGTCGGGATGCGCGTGCCGCTCATAGCGGGCAACTGGAAGATGCACAAGACCCAGCAGGAGGCGGCGCGCTTCGTCGCCGGCCTGGTGCCGCTGATAGCGGAGGTGGCAGGCGTCGAGGTCGCGCTGTGCCCGCCTTTCACCGCCCTGGGCGCGACCGTGGAGGCGCTGCGGGGGTCGGCGGTAGCGGTCGGCGCGCAGGACTGCTTCTGGGAGGAAACCGGTGCCTACACCGGCCAGGTCGCTCCCCACATGCTGAAGGACGCGGGGTGCAAGTACGTCATCATCGGCCACTCGGAGCTCCGCGGCCGCTTCGGCAAGGAACCCGCCGACTGGACCTCGCAGGTGCGCGCGCTGTTCGGCGAGACCGACGCCACCGTCAATCGCAAAGCACTGGCGGCGCTGGCGGCGGGGCTGGCGCCCATCATCTGCCTGGGCGAGACCCTCCAGGAGCGCGACCGCGGCGAGACCGACGACGTCGTGCGCGAGCAGGCGCGGCGCGCGCTGGCGGGCATGACCGCCGAGCAGGTGGCCGGCCTGGTGATCGCCTACGAGCCCGTGTGGGCGATCGGCACCGGGCGCACCTGCGACCCCGATGAGGCGAACCGCGTGCTCGGGCTCATCCGTACCGCCGCGCGCGCGGCGTTCGCAGATGCGGCCGCTACCCTGCGCATTCAGTACGGCGGCAGCGTCAAGCCCGACAACGCCGCCGAGCTCATGCGCCAGCCGGAGATTGACGGCGCGCTCGTCGGCGGCGCCAGCCTCGAGCCGGTGGACTTCTCGGCCATCGTCGCCGCCGCCGGCGCCCGCGGGGGCGACCGGCGATGA
>Ga0307380_10001965_pt1 | contig 29505 bp, 24 predicted proteins | sample UN3MG_FD_202239 | JGI IMG/M metagenome (GOLD analysis project Ga0307380, IMG submission 202239) | Soil microbial communities from Risofladan, Vaasa, Finland - UN-3 | ecosystem: Environmental > Terrestrial > Soil > Coastal area > Acid sulfate soil | place: Finland: Risofladan, Vaasa | collected... | reverse complement strand
TGGCCGTCTCGACATTGCGTTGGCTGAGAGTGGGTGCGTGGTCCGCGCCACGGCCGGAAAAATTGAGCCGGGCGGCGCGAAGCTCGGAGATCGAGGGGCTGATAGGCATGGCCAAACCGTAGGCATCGCCGGCAGCGCCTGGTCAAAAAAGAAGAGCCCCGGCGCGGGGAGTGCCAGGGCTCGTACGCAATACACAGAACGCACTACCTGCCCAGACCGAAACTGAGCATAAATGGAGAATGCCTGCGGCCTATGGCAGTTCTGTGACGATTCCTTGTCAGTATCTTTATTAGCAACAAGGATTTGCGGGCCTGCTCTCACCCTCTTGGCGAAAAACGCGCAAGCGCGCGATGGAGACTTGCGCGATTGTGTCCACGCCGAATTCTCCCTAAACCCAGGAGTCTTGTGCGCCGGCGTCGCCCATGCACAATGCTCGAAAGTTTCGCACAATGGCGGTGGCGTGAGGATTTCAGATGCGGTGGCGCGGCCAGAGAGAAAGTCAGAATGTCGAGGACCGGCGCGGCGAGCGCCGCGGCTTCGGATTTCCGTTTCCGGGGCGCGGCAGCGGCGGCGTGCGCTTTCCGAGCGGCGGCGGCTCCGCCGGGCGGAGCGGCGGCATCGGTATCGTCGGCCTGCTGATTATTCTCGGCCTCATGCTATTCTTCGGCCTCGATCCCTCCGTGCTCATGCAAGGTGGCGCGCCTGGCGGTGGAGCCGGAGGCGGATTCCCTGATATTCGCCTGCCGCAGCAGAGGCCCGACGTGACCAGGCCTCCGGCGCCCGGTGGAGAGGGCGCCGATATTCAGCGGCCCGGCAACGCCAGCGCCGACGAGCTCAAAAGCTTCGTGGCCGTGGTTCTCGGTACCACCGAGGACGCTTGGACGCAGACTTTTGCGCAGTTCGGACAGCGCTACCGGGAGCCGACGCTCGTCTTGTTCGACGGCTATGTGCGCTCGGCCTGCGGCACCGGCATGTCGGCCATGGGACCGTTCTACTGCCCCGGCGACGAGAAGGTGTATATCGACCTCGACTTCTATCGTGAGTTGCGAAACCGCTTCCGTGCCCCCGGCGACTTCGCGCAAGCCTATGTCGTCGCCCATGAGGTCGGCCACCATGTGCAGAAGCTGCTCGGCATCGCCGACAAGGTCGAGGCCGCGCGGCGGCGCGTGAGCACCAAGGAGGGCAACGCGCTTCAGGTCCGCATGGAGTTGCAGGCCGATTGCCTCGCCGGCGTGTGGGCCCATCAAATGCAGGCGGATAAGGGGCTTATCGAGCCGGGCGATATCGATGAGGCGCTGGGCGCGGCAAGCGCCATCGGCGATGACCGTATCCAGAAGCAGACGCAAGGCTACGTGGTGCCGGATTCGTTCACCCACGGTTCCTCGACCCAACGTGTCCGCTGGTTCCGCCGCGGCTACGAGAACGGAACCTTGCAGGTCTGCGATACGTTCAACACCGACAAGCTGTGACATTTGTTCAGGCGAACCGCTAGCCGAGAACAAGCCGGCCGCGATTGGTGCGCGCGCGCGGGTTCGCGGGTATATTTCGTCTATAGGCGGATTCGGAAAAGCGGCGGGGGCCTGTTTCGTGTCGGCTCTAAGAGGGCTGTTGGCGAGCCTCGGTTTCCTCCTGCTTCTGCTGAGCACGGATGTCGCGTTATGCGCCGATGAGGTCATCACCCTCGGCGCCGCCGTCTCTCTCATCGGGAAATATGCGCTGAACGGCGCCAACACCCAGAACGGCTACGATCTTGCCGTGCGCCAGATCAACGCGCAGGGGGGCGTCCGGATCGGCCGCACGCCCTACCGGCTTGAAATCCGCTATTACGACGATGAATCCAAGCCCGCGCGTGCCGCCGAGCTTGTCGAGCGGCTGATCCAGCAAGACGGCGTGAAGTTTCTCCTCGGGCCCTACAGCTCAGGGCTGACCAAGGCCATTTTGCCGATCATCGAGCGCCACAGGAGTCCGATGGTCGAGGCGAACGGAGGGGAGCGCGAACTGTTCACCAAGGGGTACCACTACATCTTCGCCGTGCTGTCGACCTCCGACCAGTATCTGACGCCGGCTATCGATCTCGCTGCCGCGAACGCCTCCAAGCTCGGCAAGACACCGCAGGAGCTGCGGCTTGCCATCGCCACCGAAGACGAGCCGTTCGCGCAGGACGTGTGCGCCGGCGTGCTTGCCGCCGCGGAACGCCTCGGCATCAACTGCGTGATCGACGACCAACTTCCGCCCGAGCTCGACACCATGGCGGTGACGCTGACCAATGTGAAAGCGCTCAAGCCCGATATTCTTGTGGTCTCCGGCCGTGAGAAGGGGGCGCTCACCGCTGTCACCCAGCTCGAGGCGCTGCGCCAGCCGTCCCGGTGATCGCGCTCACCCATTGCGACTCCGCGCAACTCCACAAGAAGATGCCGAAAGCGTCGCAGCATGTGTTCTGCGCCCATCAATGGCACCCCTCCCTCGATCACAAGGGCAAGCTGTTAGGGTCGGCGGCAGGCTTCGCCAAGCGTTTTGAGGAGGTCTACGGCTTCGAGGCGCCGTATCAGGCGGCCCAGTCGGCCGCCGCGGTGGAGGTCTTTGCTGACGCTTTCACCCGCGCCCAGAGCCTCGATCCGGAAAAGGTCCGCGACGCCATTGCCGCTACCGATCTTCGAACCTTCTACGGACCGATCAAGTTCGACGCCACGGGCAAGAATATCGCCAAGCCGATGATCCTGACCCAGATTGTCGACGGCGAATATGTCGTGGTTTCACCCGTGAAATGGGCCACGGCGAAGCCGGTCATTCCCCGCCCGCATCATTGAACCGCCGACAGCGCGCTTCCGCTTGTAAGCGCGGCGATCCAGACAGCGACGGCAGTGTCTCGGCGGTCGGCCGGCGATAGCGCCAGCGGGTTACAGCGCGTCGCCCGCATAGACCGTGGCCGCGCACGGCCGGTCGGCCTTCTTGAACAGGCTGCAAGCGCCCTCGGCGTCCTGGGCGTTGGCGAAGGGCCCGGCGATCAGCCGCCACTTCTTATCCGGCGCGAGCACGCGGCGCGGCTGCAGGCCGGCGACGAGGGCGGCGTGGTTGGTCAGGAACTCGCGCCACAGCGGCCGCAACTGGTCGCGCTGGCCCACGGTGCCGATCTCGATGCCGTAGCGGGTCGACCCGTCATTGGCGGCAGGCGGCAGGGTGACGGGATCGAACGCGGCAATTTCCGCCGGGGCAGCGGGCTCCGGCTCGGGCTGCGATGCGGCGCTACTCACGGGATCAGGCTCCGGCTCAGGCTCCATCGGCGCGGCGGCGACGGCCGGCGGATCCACGACCACGGGCGCGTCCACGGTGACGGGCGGTTTTGGCGCCGCGACGACCGGTTCCGGTACGGCCGGTTCGGGCGCTGGCGGTGTGGCCACCACCATCGGCGGCGGCGCCTCGGGCTCCGGCGCGGCCGGCTCGGCCTCAACGACTTCGGTCTCGACCTCGGTGTCCTCCACCACGACCTCTTCGGCCGGCGCTTCCGGTTCTGGCTCGGGCTCGGCGGCGGGCGGAGGCGGTGGCTCCGGGAGCGCCGTTACCGGCGGGACATAGTCCTCGGCCGCCTGCAACCGGGTACCGATCGCCTCCATTTGCTCCGACAGCGCCTGCAACGACTCCTTCAGCCTTGCGGTGTCGCCGGCGCTGAGAGGGCCGTCTCCGGTTGGGATCTCCCGTGCGCCGCCGGCAAGCGCGCTGAACTGCAAAGCGGATGGATCCGTGAGCAGGGTGAAGAGATAAAGGCCCGAACAGCCGGCCAGCAGGATCCATAACGTGGCGAAGACGCCTCGCGCCATACTCCGCGCACCAGACCGGCGACTTCTAGCGATCATGGGGATTCGAGCCTCCGGATACGAGATTTAAGCCTAAAAGCGACGCGATTAGGGCATGGGGCAGATCGTCCTGCCGCTCGGGTGGGAGATTACTCACTCTGTCCGCACGGTCAATTTCTGCGTAAGCCATTTGCTGCGAGCTGGGCTGTGGCCCTCGGGGCTGGTTTGGACTAGACACTGCGGCCTTAGGAGATGTCGGTCACGGCGAATCAGTTTCCGGCCCGGACTAGACGCAGCGATGATAACGGCATGACGTACATGTAATGACCCATCCTTCGGCTCTCGCCATCGTCCTTGCCGCCGGCAAGGGCACGCGCATGAAATCGGCACTGCCCAAAGTGCTGCACCGCATCGCGGGCCTGCCCATGCTGGCCCATGTGCTGCGGGCGGCCCATGCGGCGGGCATCGGGCGATCCAGCGTCGTCGTCGGCCCAGGCATGGATGAGGTAGGCCAAGCCGCACTTGCCATCGACCCCAAGCTCCAAGTCTTCGTTCAACCCGAACAGCTCGGCACCGCCGACGCGGTCAAGGCTGCGGCTCCCGTCTATGAAGGTTTCGCCGGGCACGTTCTGGTACTCTATGGCGACACGCCGCTTCTCCGCACCGAGACGCTGAAGGTCGTCTTGGGCGAACTCGACGCCGGCGCCGACGTGGTGGTGATCGGCTTCGAGGCGGACGACCCTACGGGCTATGGCCGCTTGCTGTTCGACTCTCATGGTCGGCTTGCGGGCATTCGCGAGGAAAAGGATGCCACTGCCGCGGAGCGGGCGCTGGCAATCTGCAACTCCGGCATCATGGCGTTCCGCACGAGTGAGACGCTTGCCTCGCTCATCGGCCAGATCGGCAACGACAACGCCAAGGGCGAGTTCTATCTGACCGACGCCGTGGCGTTGGCACGCAAAGCCGAACTGCAAGCCCGCGTGGTCCTATCGAATCCGGAAGAGGTTCTCGGCGTGAACGCGCGCGCCGAGCTCGCGACCGCCGAAGCGGTGATGCAGCGGCGCCTGCGAAACGCGGTCATGGCCGGCGGCGCCACTCTGGTCGCGCCGGACACGGTGTTCTTCAGCCATGACACGCAAGTGGGCCAAGACGTGGTGATCGAGCCCAACGTGGTGATCGGTCCCGGTGTCACCATCGACGACGGCGCCACCATCCTGGGCTTCTGCCATATCGAGAACGCCACGATCGGTCCCGGCGCCACGGTCGGGCCGTTCGCGCGGCTCAGACCCGGTGCGGCACTCGCCAAAAACTCTAAAGTCGGCAACTTCGTCGAGATCAAGCAGTCGGAAATTGCCGAGGGCGCCAAGATTAACCATCTCACCTACATTGGTAATACCAGCGTCGGGCCGGGCGCTAACGTCGGTGCCGGCACCATCACCTGTAACTATGATGGCTTCGCCAAGCACAAGACCGAGATCGGCGCCGGCGCTTTCATCGGCTCCAACACGTCGCTGGTGGCCCCGGTGAAGATCGGCGACGGCGCCTATGTCGGCTCCGGCAGCGTGATCACCAAGGACGTTCCGGCGGATGCATTGTCGGTCGCACGCCCGCCGCAAGAGACGCGGGAGAGCTGGGCCGCCAAGGTGCGGGCGCGACGCACGCGCGACAAGTCCAAGTAGCCGCGTCCAAGGAGCCGCGCGCCACACCGACGCCACGCAATAAAGGGACATAGCTCGTGAATTGCGACGGAGCGCTCGTGCATTTAGGCAAGAAACAGGGTTCGAGGGAGTAGGGGACGATGTGCGGGATTGTTGGCGTTCTCGGTAAGGGACCGGTCGCGGAGAAGCTCGTCGATGCGCTGAAGCGCCTCGAATATCGCGGCTACGATTCCGCTGGGGTCGCCACGCTGGAGAACGGCCGGCTGGAACGGCGGCGGGCCCAAGGCAAGCTGGTCAATCTCGAACAGCTTCTCAAAGTCCAGCCGCTCCAAGGCGACACCGGCATCGGCCACACGCGCTGGGCCACCCATGGCAAGCCGAGCGAGGCCAACGCCCACCCGCACATGACCGACGACGTCTCGGTCGTCCATAACGGCATCATCGAGAATTTCCGCGAGCTCAAGGCCGAGCTGATGGCGGAAGGCGTACCGTTTTCCAGCGACACCGACACCGAGGTCATCGCCCATCTGATCACCCGCGAGCTGCGGGCTGGCAAAGACCCCATTGCCGCCGTCTACCACACGCTGAGCCAACTTCAGGGCGCGTTCGCGCTCGCCATGATCTTCCGCGGTTACGACAATCTGGTTGTCGCGGCGCGCCAGGGCAGCCCGCTCGCCATCGGCTATGGCGACGGCGAGATGTATGTGGGCTCCGACGCCATTGCGCTGGCGCCGTTCACCGACCGTATTTCCTATCTCGAAGATGGCGATTGGGCCGTTATCACCCGCGAGGGCATCGCCATCCGCGATCGCACGGGCGCCGCGGTCGAGCGCCCGATCGCCCGGTCGCTCGCCGCCGGCCTGATGGTCGACAAGGGCACCTATCGCCATTTCATGGCCAAGGAAATTCACGAGCAGCCGGAAGTCGTCGGCCATACGCTGGCGCACTATCTCAATCTGGCGACCTATAGCGTGGACTTGCCGGCGCTGCCTTTCGATTTCGCCAGCGTGACCCGCCTGTCGCTGTCAGCCTGCGGCACCGCCTTCTATGCCTGTCTCGTCGCCAAATATTGGTTCGAGCGCTGGGCCAAGCTGCCCGTCGACATCGATATCGCAAGCGAGTTCCGCTATCGCGAGACCACCATGGCGCCGGGCGGGGCGGCGCTGTTCGTCTCCCAGTCGGGCGAGACCGCCGACACGCTGGCCTCGCTGCGCTATTGCCGGGAGCAGCGCCAACATGTGCTGTCCATCGTCAACGTCCAGGAATCCTCGATCGCCCGGGAGTCCGATGGCGTGCTGCCGACGCTCGGCGGCCCCGAGATCGGGGTGGCCTCGACCAAGGCCTTCACCTGCCAGCTCACGGTTCTGGCCTGTCTCGCCATTGCTGCCGGCAAGGCGCGCGGCGTGATTGGGCCGGACCTCGAGGCGGAGCTCGTCAAGGCGCTGGTCGAGGTGCCGCGCCACATGGCAACCATGCTGCGCGACGAGACGCCTTACGAAACGCTCGCTCATGGTCTGTCCAAGGCGCGTGACGTGCTCTATCTCGGCCGCGGCTCGAGCTACCCGATCGCGCTCGAAGGTGCGCTCAAGCTGAAAGAGATTTCCTACATTCACGCCGAGGGCTACGCCGCCGGCGAGCTGAAGCACGGGCCGATCGCACTGATCGACGAGGAAGTGCCCGTCATCGTCATCGCGCCCCGCGACGACCTCTTCGACAAGACCGTCTCCAACATGCAAGAGGTGGCGGCGCGCGACGGACAGATCATCCTGATCAGCGATGCCGACCCGGCCAGCACGGGCTGCGCGGTGCAAACCATGTTGCCGGTGCCGACCGTCCACCCCTTCGTGACGCCGCTCGTCTATGCTGTGCCGGTGCAGCTCATAGCCTATCACACCGCAGTCTTCATGGGCACCGACGTCGACCAGCCGCGAAACCTCGCTAAATCCGTGACTGTGGAATAGGCTACAGCCTCGGATTTGCCTGAATTCTTTGCTTGAGCAAGACCATGGCGGATCATCGGAAGACCTTCCGGCCGCGCCGTCTTGCTTTTGACGGGCGCTCACTTCCGCGCGGACGCCGTCTCGGCGCCGCGCTGGCGTTGCTTGGCGCGCTGACTACGGCCCAAATCCTGGAGTCCGGCCCGGCTCTGGCCCAGGAGGCGGGCCTCAAGAGCGGCGTCGCCTCGCTCACCGCCGGCAAATACGACGCCGCGGTGCGTCAGCTCTCCGCCACGATCAACGATGAGAATGCCACGCCTGGCCAGGCCGCTAAGGCATTGTATTTGCGCGGCATTGCCTATCGCAAGCTCGGCCAGCAAGGCGCCGCCATCGCCGATCTCGGGGCTGCCCTGTGGCTGGGGCTGCCGGCCGCGGACAAAGTGAGGGCGCTGGTCAATAAGGGGCTCGCGTATAAGGCGGCGGGCCTCTCCAGCCAGGGCGACGCGGCCATAGCGCAAGCCAGAAGCGCGTCGAGCTCAAGCGCCGTCGACAAGGTGATCGCCGAGGACAGCGGGGGCGGCGGCGTGGCCAGTGCCGATCCCGGCACCTTCAATACCGAGGTCAGCAGCGGCGGCGGCGAATCCGCCTCGTCGGGCGAGAGTGTCTGGAGCCGGCTGGTGCCGAGTTTTGGCGGCTCGAGCAGTTCGCCGCCGCCCGCGCCTGCGCCGACACCGTCGGCGCCGACGGAGACGGCCGCCGCGCCGCCGCCGACCGCCGGTTGGGGGGCGTCCGTGAGCGACGAAACGGCCACCCAGAGCAGCGGCAGCGGTGTGAGCCGCTGGTTCGGTTCGCTCACGGGCGATAGCGCGCCCGCCGCGACCAGCCCTGGGCCGGCCGCCACGACAACCGCACCGCCCCGAACGACGACAGCCGAACGCACGGCGGCGGCGCCGACTCCGGCCCCACCGTCGGCCTCCAGCTGGGCGGCCAATACGGAGACCACAAAGGTCGCGTCGGAGAGTTCAGGCAGCGGGCTCGGCCGTTGGTTCGGCGGCGGTTCGTCGGAGTCCGCGCCCGCGCCCGCAGCGACGCCCCAAGCCAGCGGCGGCGGCTACCGCGTGCAACTGGCCAATAGCCGCTCGCAAGCTGAAGCCCAAGCCCTGTGGAAGCGGGTATCGAAATCGAACCGGCAGCTGGCGAGCGCCGCGCCGCAGATCGACACGGTTGATATCGGCAGCTTCGGCACCTTTTACAGCCTCAAGATTGGGCCCTTCGCCACCGAGGCGGAAGGCACCAAGCTGTGCAACGCGTTGAAGCGGGGCGGCACGGATTGTTCCGTTGTTTCGCCCGACGGGCCGTAAGCGGCGGAAAGCGCACTTGCCAGCGCGCCCGCATTCGGCCATGCCTCACAAAACAGGCAGACATCGTGACCGTCCCCGTTTCTCCTTCATTTTACAGAGCCGCATGACCGCCAAAGACCCCGAGACGCAAGACTCCAAGCCGACGCAAGAGACGCGAGACCCGCTCGAGGACCAGCTCGGTCTGTTCGGCGCTCTCGAGCCGACCTCGTCGCATATCGGCGCGCGGCTGCGCGGCTATTTCCTGACTGGCCTGATCATCGTCGGGCCGGTCGCCATCACCGTCTACGTGGTCTGGTGGTTCATCAATCTGGTCGACGGCTGGGTGAAGCCGCTCATTCCGCAGTCCTATCTCCCTGAGACCTATCTGCCGGTCAATGTCCCGGGCGTCGGCCTGATCGTCGGCATCTTGGCGCTCATGCTGATCGGCGCGCTCGCCGCCAATCTGTTTGGCCGCACCATCGTCAGCTATGGCGAGATGATGCTCGACCGCATGCCGGTGGTGCGCGGCGTCTACCGGCTGCTGAAGCAGATTTTCACCACGATCTTTTCCAAGTCCGGCACTGGGTTCAAGCGCGTGGGTCTCATCGAGTTTCCCCGGCGCGGCCTTTATGCCGTGGTGTTCGTCTCCGGCGAGCCGCCGGCGGAAGTGATGGACAAGCTTGGCAACGGCGAGAAGCTCATGACGGTGTTCATGCCGAACGCGCCGAACCCGACGACGGGCTTCGTGCTGTTCATGCCGGCCAAGGACGTCACCGTGCTCGACATGTCCATCGACGATGGCGCCAAGCTGGTCATCTCTGCCGGCCTTGTCGCGCCCCAGCAAGACCAGCTCAAGACCCTCGCCGACGACGCCAAGGCGCCGAAACCGGTGCCCGAGGAAGAGCCCGTCGTCTAGCCCGCCCACATCAGGCGGATCGCATCGTCGCGCTCGAACAAATACAGCATGAGACGAAGGGCCTCGGCGTCCTTGCCCGTGAGATCGGGATCGCGGGCGAGCCTGAGCCGCGCCTCGTCGCGCGCGGCCTCCAGCAATTCGCGATGCTCCGGCAGGATGGCGATACGGAACGCTGGCAGCCCGCTCTGCCGTGTTCCCAGTACCTCGCCGCCGCCTCTGAGCCGCAGATCCTCCTCGGCGATGACGAAGCCGTCCTCGGTGCTGCGCATCACGTTGAGCCGGTCGCGCGCCGTCTCGCCGAGCGGCTGTCGGTAGAGCAAAACGCATGACGACTCCGCGGCGCCACGGCCGACCCGGCCGCGCAGCTGATGGAGCTGGGCGAGGCCGAAGCGCTCGGCATGCTCGATGATCATGATGGTCGCGTTCGGCACGTCGACGCCGACCTCGATCACCGTGGTCGACACCAGGACGGAGAGCGCGCCGGCGGCGAACTGCGCCATGACGGCGTCTTTCTCCTTGCCGGACAATCTCCCATGCACGAGGCCGACCTTATCGCCGAACAGCGCGCGCAGCGCCGTGTAGCGTTCCTCGGCGGCCGCGACATCCAGCACTTCGGACTCGGCGACGAGCGGGCACACCCAATAAACTTGCGCACCGGCGGCCACCGCGCGGTCAACGCCGCCGATGACCTCATCGAGTCGTTCCAGGGGCACCGTGCGGGTGACGATGGGCTTGCGGCCCGGCGGCTTCTCGTTGAGACGGGTCACGTCCATGTCGCCATAGCTGGTGAGCAGCAGCGTGCGCGGGATCGGCGTCGCCGTCATCACCAGCAGCTCGGCGCCGGTCCCAGGCCCTTTGGCCTGCAGCGCCAGCCGCTGATGCACGCCGAAGCGGTGCTGCTCGTCGATGACCACAAGGGCGAGATCGCGGAACTGAATGGACTCCTGAAACAGCGCATGGGTGCCGATGAGAATGTCGATGTCGCCCTCTTTCAGCGCCTGCAAGATGGTGTCGCGTTCGCGGCCACGTTCCCGGCCGGTGAGCAGCGCCACCCGCAAGCCCGCGGGCGCGGCGAAACTGCTGATCGTGGCGAGATGCTGGCGGGCCAGGAGTTCGGTCGGCGCCATGAGCGCGGCTTGGGCGCCGGACTCGATCGCATAGGTCATGGCGAGCAGGGCCACCACCGTCTTGCCGCTACCCACATCGCCTTGCAGCAGACGCAGCATGCGGTTGGGACTGGCGAGGTCGGCGTCGATTTCGGCCAGGGCCCGGTCTTGCGCGCCCGTCAGCGCGAAGGGCAGGGCGTCGTGGATGCTCTTCCGCAATTGGCCTCGGACGGGCAAAGGCCGTCCGGCGCGCTTCTTGAGGCGTTGGCGGATGATGGCGAGCGCCAGTTGATTGGCCAGAAGCTCGTCATAGGCGAGCCGTGCCCGCGCCGGCGCCCTAAGCAGCAGGTCGTCGGGCCCTTGCGGTGCGTGGAGCCGGGCAATCGCCTCGCCAAACGACGGCCAGGCATTCTTGGTGACAAACCCGGCGTCGATCCACTCCGGCACGGCGGGAAGTTGCTTCAAGGCGCCATCGACGGCCTTGCGGACGGTATTGTTGGAGAGCCCCGCGGCCAGGGCATAGACCGGCTCGATCTCCGGCAGATCGCCGGCACTCTCCGCTGCCGCCACGTAATCGGGGTGGGGCATTTGCAGTAAGCCGTCATAGGCTTCGAGCTTGCCGGAGATCACCCGTTTGCTGCCCTCTGGCAGCAGGCGCTGCAGATAGGACGGATCGGCCTTGAAATAGATCAGCTCGAGCGCGCCCGAGTCGTCCTCGACCAGAATGCGGTAAGGCGCCCGCTTGCCTTTGCGTCCGCCGCCGGGCCGGTGCTCGGTCACCGTCACCTCCAGCGTGGCCAGCTCTCCGACTCGGGCATCGGCGATTCGCGGGATGAGGGTCCGGTCGACGAGTCCCACCGGCAAATGCCACAACAGATCGACGGCCCTGGCATGGGCCCCCTGATGGCGGGGGGCCACGAGTTTGTTCAATAGCGTCTCGATACGCGGTCCGACGCCTTTCAGGGCGCGGGCGGAGGCGAATAGGGGGGCGAGAGAGGGCGGGCGCATGGACGCAGTCTACCGTGCCCAGCGGGCGGCGCCCTTGACATCGATAGGGCCGCTCGCTCTAACCCACGACTTAGCACTGAAAGCAAGGATCATGACGAGTGATCTTGGAATGCGCCGCCGCCGGGCGCTTTGGCGGGCGACTCATCGAGGGTCCAGGGAGATGGACTATCTGCTCGGCCAGTTCACCGAGCAAGCGATCGACAGCATGAACGCCGATGATATTGCCGTATTGGAGCGCCTGATCGAGGCGCCCGACCCGCAGATCGAGTTGTGCCTCTACGAGGGCTACTCGTTGGGCGAGCGGGATCTCGATGCGCTCATGGACCGCATGCGTCACTTCCATGGCCTGCCTAAGGCCGGCTAAGCTGGCGATCCTCCGATGAGTTCTGCGTCCAAGCTCCCCGTCAAACTGCCATCGCTGCCGGTCGACCGGCTGTTGAAAGCCCCGCGCATGATTGCCAGCGGGGTGCCGGAAGGCCTCGATGCGCTTCTGCTTGGCGAGCTGGCGCGGCATGCCGGTGCGCCGGTTCTGCATGTAGCCCGCGACGGCAATCGCCTCGCCACGCTCGAGGAGGCCATTGCCTTCTTCGCGTCCGACGTGCGGGTGCTGAGTTTTCCCGCCTGGGACAGCGTGCCTTATGACCGGGTGGCCCCGAATGCGGAGACCATTGCCAGCCGCATCGAAACACTCTCCGAACTGACGGAACGCGGTGCGGGCGACCAGACGCCGCTGGTGCTGCTGACCTCGGTCAACGCCGTCCTGCAACGCGTGCCGCCGCCGGCTTTCATCGCCGGGTCGAGCCTCAAGCTCAAAGCCGGCAATGTCATGAGCATGCAGGCGCAGATCGAGCGCCTCGAGGCGTCCGGCTATGGCCGCGCCGGCACGGTGACCGATCCCGGCCAATATGCGGTGCGCGGCGGCATCCTCGATCTGTTTCCGCCCGGCGGCCAGCCGGTCCGCCTCGACTTCTTCGGCGACACGCTTGAATCGATCCGCAGCTTCGATCCCGAAACCCAGCGGACCGAAGCGCGCTTGGACGCGGTTTATTTTCTGCCCATGAGCGAGGTGGCCCTGACGCCCGAGGTCCGCAGCGCCTTTCGCCAGCGCTATGTGGAACTGTTCGGCGCCGTGAAGGGCGACGACCCGCTCTATGAAGCGGTCTCGGCGGGGCATCAGCATCAGGGCATGGAGCATTGGCTGCCGCTGTTCCACGACAAGCTCGCCACGCTGTTCGACTATCTGCCCGGCGCGGTGGTGACGCTAGATCCGCTCACCGACGATGCCCGCAAGGACCGTCTGGAGCAGATCGCCGATCACTACGAGGCGCGGGCCGACGCCCTCGAGCGCAAGGCCTTCGGCGCTCCGACATACCACCCGGTGCCGGCGGACAGCATGTTCCTGACCGAAACCGAGTGGCAGGACACGCTCGCCGAACGCCAGGTGGTCGCCCTGGACACGTTCGAGCGGCCGGAAGGTGACGGCGCCAATATCGTCTCTTTCGGCGGACGGCAAGGCCGCACCTTCTCGGTCGAGCGCCAGACCGAGGGCGCCAATGTGTTCGACGCCGTGGTGGCGCATGCCAAACGCCTGGTCGGCGAGCAGAGAATCGTGATCGTCGCCTGCTGGAGCCTCGGCGCCCGCGAAAGACTGGCAACATTGCTGGCCGAGCACGGTGTCGGCGACGCGGTGCGGGTGGAGAGTTTCGCCGACGCCGTGGCCGCGCCGCCCGGCGCGACCTCGGTGGCGGTGCTGCCGCTGGAACGCGGCTTCGAAGCACCGGGCATTGCCGTCATCGGCGAGCAGGACATTCTCGGCGACCGGCTCGTGCGCAAATCCCGCGTCAAGAAGGGCAGCGATGCGCTCACCGAGGCGGCGAGCCTGACCGTCGGCGACCTGGTCGTGCATGCCGATCACGGCATTGGCCGTTTCGTCGGACTATCTACCATCGAGGCGGCGGGCGAGCCCCATGACTGCCTCGAGCTTCATTATGCCGGCGGCGACAAGCTTTATCTGCCGGTGGAGAATATCGAGCTTCTGACTCGCTATGGCTCCGACGAGCCCAGTGTGCAGCTCGACCGGCTCGGCGGCGTCGCCTGGCAGTCCCGCAAAGCCAAGCTCAAGAAGCGCATCCTCGAAATGGCCGAGAAGCTGATCAAGGTGGCGGCCATGCGCGAGCTGCGCACCGCCCCGGTGCTCAGTCCGCCGGACGGCACCTATGACGAATTCGCGGCAGGCTTTCCATACGAGGAGACCGAAGACCAGGTCACGAGCATCAACGCCGTGCTCGAGGATCTCGCCAGCGGCCGTCCCATGGACAGGCTGGTCTGCGGCGATGTGGGCTTCGGCAAGACAGAGGTGGCGTTGCGCGCCAGCCTCATCGCCGTGCGCGCCGGCAAGCAGGTCGCCGTGGTGGTGCCGACCACGCTGCTCGCGCGCCAGCATTTCCATACCTTCACCGAGCGTTTTCGCGGCTTCCCGGTGAAAGTCGCGCAGGCCTCGCGCCTGGTGACGGCCAAGGACCTCGCCGAGGTCAAGAAGGCTCTGAAGGACGGCGATATCGACATCGTCATCGGCACCCATGCGCTGCTCGGCAAGGCGATTGAGTTCGCCGATCTCGGCCTGCTGATTGTCGACGAGGAGCAGCATTTCGGCGTGAAGCACAAAGAGCGCCTGAAGGAGATGCGCGAGGACGTGCATGTGCTGACGCTCACCGCGACGCCGATCCCGCGCACGCTGCAACTGGCGCTGTCCGGCGTGCGCGAGCTGTCGCTGATCTCCACCCCGCCGGTCGACCGGCTGGCGGTCCGCACCTATGTGACGCCGTTCGATCCCATGACCTTGCGCGAAGCCTTGCTGCGCGAGCGTTTCCGTGGCGGGCAGACCTTTTTCGTGGTGCCGCGCATCTCCGATCTCGACGAGGCCGCGGCCTTCCTCCAAGAGCATGCGCCGGAATTGAAGGTCGCGCGCGCCCACGGCCAGATGCCGCCGAGCGAACTCGACCAGGTGATGAACGCGTTCTACGACCGCAAATACGACGTGCTGCTGTCGACCACGATCGTGGAGTCCGGTCTCGATATTCCCTCGGCCAATACGCTGATTGTCTATCGCGCCGACATGTTCGGCCTGGCACAGCTCTATCAATTGCGCGGCCGGGTCGGCCGCTCGAAGATCCGCGCCTATGCCTATTTCGCCATCCCCGCCGACGGGCGCCTGACGCCTGCGGCCGAGAAGCGTCTCAAGGTGCTGCAATCCCTCGACAAGCTGGGCGCCGGCTTCATCCTGGCGAGCCACGATCTCGATATCAGAGGCGCCGGCAATCTTCTAGGCGAGGAACAGTCGGGCCACATCCGCGAGGTGGGCTTCGAGCTTTACCAGTCGATGCTGGAAGAGGCCGTCGCTACGCTCAAGGGCGGGGACGAGTCAATCGAGGATCAATGGTCGCCGCGCATCAATCTCGGCACGTCGGTTCTCATTCCGGAGCCGTATGTGCCGGATCTGCAAGTGCGCCTGGGTCTGTACCGCCGCTTGTCGACGGTGGTTGCGCATGAGGCCATCGAGGGCTTTGCCGCGGAGCTGATCGACCGCTTCGGCCCGCTGCCCGAAGAGGTGCGCCATTTGCTCAACGTGGTCGAAATCAAGGGGCTGTGTCGCCAGGCCGGTATCGAGCAGATCGATGCGGGGCCGAAGGGCGCGGTCATCGCGTTCCGCAATAACAGCTTCGCCAACCCGGAAGGTCTGATCGCGTTCCTCGGCGAGGCGGGCAAGCAGGTGAAGCTGCAGCCCGACCATCGGCTGATCTACTACGCGAACTGGCCGGACCCTGAGGACCGGCTGTCGGGCACGCGCGATTTGCTGAAGCGGCTCGCCAAGATCGCCGGCGACGTGAAGCAGGCGGCTTAGTTACACCTGCGCCAAGATCTCGTCGCGCCGGATGCGGCCTTGCGCGTTGCGCGGGATGTCGCGCACCACCAAGAGCTTGTCGGGGAATTTGTAAGGCGACACGCCGCGTTCCATGAGGAAGCGGTGCAACGCTTCCAGCGACACCGGCGCGTTGGGTGAGGGCGCCACGGCCGCGAAGATGCGGTCGCCGACGATCGGATCCGGCAGCACGAAGCACGCGGCATCGAGAAACCCAGGATACGCCTGATAAAGACCGTCGAGCTCTGACGCGGCGAGGGTGAAGCCGCCGTGATGGATCAGCTCCGGATCGCGCTTCACGCGCAAATGTCCGGTCCCTTCGGCTTGCCCCCACAACCCCGTGGCGACGAAGCCGTCATCGTCGCGGGCCACCGGACCGTTCGAGCGGCCCTGCGGCACCACGGGGCCGCGCAGCAAAAGCGCGTGCGGGTCGTCGGCGGCAAGCTTCGTCTCCACAAACACGGTGCCGCCGCCATCCTCGCCGAGATGCACCGGCCCAAGCGGCAGCGCGGCGCGGTCCGCTATCGGTGCGGGCCGCAGCACAAGGCTCGCGAGGTCCCCGAGCGGGTAGAGATCGAACACGGGCCGGCTCAGGTTTTCCGCCGCCATGTGGTTCAGCGGTGCTCTCGGATCGGCAAGTTCCGCGGGCGACCAGACGCGGCCGATGCGGCGGAGCTTGCATTGCGGGTCTCTCAGCAAGCCGTCCGCGCCGAGCTCGGCGAGAATGGTGGACGGCAGCGCCGTCACCGTGGCTTCCGAGGTGAGGATCTGCCGCACGAAAATGCCGTAGTCGAAAGGGTGATGCTGCACGAGGGCCGCGCCGCCGATCAGCCACGGGGCGAGACCCAGCGCCACGCCGACTGGGCCGGTGAGGGGATAGGCGTTGAGGATCACGTCGCTGCGGTCGAGCCCGAGTGACAGCACGACCATCGCCCCTTGCGCCAGGATCTCGTCCTCGTAGCGAAACAGGGGCACGAGCGGCGCGTCCGCCCGTGCCGTGAAAGTGATAAGCGCGGGACCGCTATGGGCGCGCGGCTTGACCGTATCCCGCGACAGGCGTCCGGCGGCGATCACCTCGTCGAGGGAGGCCACCCCGTCGGGTAGATCGCGGCCGAAGCCGAGCACGAAGCGCACCGAGAGCCGCGTGGCGGCGACGTCGCGCAACGTCTCCGCGGGCGTGTCTTTGGTAAACTGCGAGATCCCGAGCAACGCCTTCGGCTCCAGGGCGTCGCAAACCCGGGCGAGCTCCAGGGACCGCCACAACATGGGAACCGCGGCGACGGTGAGACCGGCCCGCCAGGCGCCGAGCAGCGCCAGCGGCGCCTCGATAAAATTGGGCAGCTGCAGGACGATCCTGTCGCCGCGCTCAAGCCCGAGCTCGACGAAGAAGGCCGCGAGCGCGTCCACGGCGGCATCCGCCTCGCCATAGGTCAGTGCACGCGGGGCCGTGGCGGTGAGCATCTGCCGGTTGGGCGGATCGCTTAACGCGGGCGCGTCGGGCTTCTGCTGCGCACGGCGCCGTAACAGCCCCTCGGCGGTAATCGCGGCGCTATCCTCTTGCGTCTCGGGGACTGCGAGCGTGCTCATGGCGTAAAGCTCATGGGCTGACGGCGTGCCGGGTGTTGCCGGTGCCGGCCTGATCAGACGGGTCGAGCCACCAAGTGTCGATCTGATAGCCGTAGAGCGGAGTTTTATGGGGCCGCTTGAGCGCACGCCAATGGGCGACCCATTGCCGTGGCAGATGGAATAGCGGCACCACATAGTCGCCGGACAGCAGCACGCGGTCGAGCGCGCGCACCGCCGACACGAAGCTCGAACGGTCCTTGGCCGAAACCATCGCGGCGATCATGGCGTCGACGGCTTCGCTGTTGACGCCCGGATAGTTGAATGAGCCTTCGGTCACGGCGGCCTCGCTGCCCCAGCGGAACGACTGTTCATTCCCCGGCGAAAGCGACACGGCCCAGAAATTCTGGATCATGTCGAAGTCGTAAGTCTGCTTGCGCCGCTGATATTGAGCAGAGTCAACCTGCCGGATTCGAGCCTCGATGCCCACCTGTCTCAAGGCGCGCGCATAGGTGAGGAGAAGCCTCTCTTGCGCCCTAGTGGCGGCGAGGATCTCAAAGGTAAAGGGCTCGCCGGTTGCCGTATTGACGAGCGCCCCGTCCTTCAACCGATTGCCGGCCTCCTCTAAAAGCTTCAGCGCCTCGACGCGGCCCTTGCGGTTCTGTCCCGTGTCGTCGCTGGCGGGAAAGGCGAAGCTGCCGTCCATGATCGCGGGCTTCACCGCGCCGGGGAAGGGCGCCAGCAACGCGCGTTCGGTGGCATCCGCTGGACGGCCATGGGAGGACAGCTCGGAACGGACGAAATAGCTTTCGGTGCGCGCATATTGGTTGTGATAAAGGGCGCGGTTCACCCATTCGAAGTCGAACAACTTGATGAGCGCCTGGCGCACGCGCGGATCGGCGAAAATGGCCTTACGCGTGTTGAAGGCCAGCGCCGACATGCCGGCGGGCGTCTCGACCGGCAGGGACTCCTTGACCACGCGGCCCTCGTTGAGGGCAGGGAAGTCGTAGCCTTCGGTCCACCGGGTCGGATCGTCCTCGTTGCGCAGCTGCACCAGCCCCGATTTGAACGCCTCGAACATGCTGCCCGCGTCCCGGTAATAGTCGAAGCGGATCTCGTCGAAATTATACTGGCCCCGATTGACCGGCAAGTCGCGGCCCCAATAGTTCGGGTCGCGCTTATAGGTGACGCTCTTGCCCGGATCCACCTTGTCGAGGACGTAAGGCCCGCTGCCGATCGGCGCCTCGAGTGTGGTCTTTTCGAATGTCTCGGGCGTCAACAGGTGATGGGGCAAGACCGGCATCAGGCCCATGATCAGCGGCATCTCCCGGTCGCCCGTGTGGTCGAAGGTAAAGCGCACCTTGCGGTCGCCGGTCTTCTCCACCTTCGCCACCTTCTTGTAATAGGAGCGGTGGTTCGGCCGTCCGTGATCGCGCAACACCTGATGCGAGAAGATCACATCCTCGACGGTGATCGGCGTGCCTTCGGAAAACTTGGCGTCGGGGTTCAAGGTGAACTCCACGAAGCTCCGGTCGGCCGGCGTCTCGACGGCCTCGGCGATCAAACCGTAAAGGGTGAAGGGCTCGTCATAGGCCCGCGCCATCAGGCTCTCATAGAGATACTCGCGCACGCCTTCCGCCGAGACGCCTCTAACGATCAAGGGGTTCAGGCTGTCGAAGGAGCCCCGCACCGCGAAGGTCGCCTGGCCGCCTTTGGGCGCATCCGGGTTGGCGTAGCGGAAATGGGTAAAGTCCGGGGCCTCGCGCGGGGTGCCATGCATGGCAAGACCCGGCACAGGCTCGGCCTCGCCACTGCCGGGAAACAGGACAAGCCCCAGCGTGAGAAGCAAAATTGGGGCTTTCAACGACGACCCGGCATGGCTATAGATGCCCACGCAATTCACCATGAGATTAAGGGTAACATCCCTGGAAGCATAATCCGACGCCGCAAGCTATCTCCCCCCTAACGAAAAAGGTTAGAACTGTGGAGGGCGCGGCCAAGAAACTCCCCTAGTCGTGGTTTAAAGCCACGTCTACGCCGCATTTCGGGTATTGATCCGAGTACAAGGGAGCGGGCACGGGGTACTTCTGGCAGGCCTGAGCCAGTCCGCAAATAAGAGGAAAGGTTGATTGATGTTCTGGTCCAAGGATCGATGGAACACGCTGAGCCGCAGCGCGGGTCGTTGGATGCTGGGTGCGGGCGCAGCTGCGCTTGTCCTCGCTATCGCAGCGCCCGTGTCTTTGGCGCAACAGGCCCAGCCGAAATCCACGGCGGCTCCGAAGACGTCAGCCCCGCCGGCCGCGACGCCGACCCCCGGCCAGGTGCCTGACGATGCCTGGGTGAAGCTTTGCATGAAGAACGAGCAAAGCGCCAACAAGGAAATCTGCCTGATCAACCATGAGGGCCTCGAGCCCAACACCGGCATGGTTCTCATTGCCGCCGCCGTGCGCAAGGCGGAAGGCGAGGACAAGCAGCAGCTCCTCATCAGGGTGCCGACCGCCTATGCGCTGGTGATTCCGGCCGGCGTGCAGATCCGCATCGACGAGGAGCAGCCGATCCAGCTGCAATACTCGCTCTGCTTCCCGACCAGCTGCCAAGTGCAGATGGAGTTGACCGACGAGCTCTACAACAAGATGCGCTCCGGCAAGCAGATGGTCGTGGCCGCGATGAATATTCAGCAGAAGACCATGGGCTTCCCCGTGCCGCTGACCGGGTTCAGCAAGGCCTATGACGGCCCGCCAGTCGACAACGCCAAATATGAGGAGCAGCGCCGTCAGTTGATGGAGATGTTCCGCAAGCGTCAGGCCGAGCTCGCCGCCAAGGCGAAGCAGGGACAGGCAGCTGGCGCCGCAGCACCCGCCGCGCCGGGCAATGCGACCGCCCAGCAGAAGGCGCCGCCGCCCACGCCCTAACGCTGGCATCACAGCGACGAAATCGAAAAGGCCGCGCCGGGATCACCGGGGCGGTCTTTTTTCATGTCTGGAAGCCCTTAGGCGGCTAGTGCTCTTGCAAGAAGCGGAAGCGGAACACGCCCTCCCGCAAATCCTCGAACAGCTCCGGCACCTGCGGATGGCGCAGCGGTTCGTCGGAGGCATCGGGTTCGAGATTCTGCTCCGACACATAGGCTATGTATTCGGTGTCGGCGTTCTCGGCGAGCAGGTGGTAGTAAGGCTGATCTTTCTGCGGCCGGACATCCTGGGGAATGGAGGCGTACCACTCCTCGGTGTTGGAGAATGTCGGATCGACGTCGAAGATCACACCGCGAAACGGATAGAGCCGGTGGCGCACCACCTGGCCAATCTGAAATCTGGCATTGCGGATAGTAGACATTACAACGTTACCCTATCCCCGAGTCTTTGCTCGATAAGATCGCGACCTGCGGAGACTGTCAACGCAGATAACGCCACGGTTACGACCAGCGCCGGTTGGACCACATGAACTGCTCGGGCGCTTCGCGAATCCACACTTCGAAATGCCGCTGGATGGCGGCGGTGATCGAGCGGATGTCTTCCGCCTGATTGGCGGTGCGCGGAATGCGCAGCTCGTTGACGTTGACGTCGAAACAGGCGCGGTTGCCGATGCGCACGCAACGGCCGATCCAGATGCGCGCGCCGACGCGGCGCGCGATCATGGCGGCGATCGGCATGCTCTTGGCCGGATAGCCGAAGAACGGCACCTCGATGCCGTTGGCGTCATAGAGATCGGAGATGAATCCGAGACGGCCGCCCTGACGCACGTAGTCCATGATGAGGCGGGCGGTCTTGTGGGTCTCGTCCTGCCCCGCCGTCCGGCCGCGGCCAAACAACCCGCCGGGATAAAGAGACTCACGCTGGACGCGCAGATAGCGGTCGACGTAGGGGTTCTTGACCTGCCGGTAAACGCCGGCCGGGTTCACGCCCGCGAGCGTCACCGGCCACATGCCGATCTCCCAATTGCCCATATGCATGGTGACGATCAGCGCCGGGCCCATCTTGTTCTTGTAGCGGCCGATCCAGTGACCGTTGGTGACATGGAGCCGGCCCGGGTCCTTCAGGATGCGGTCGATATTCATGGTCTCGACCATGACGCGTCCGAGATTGTCCCAGGCGGCAACCGCGATGCGCTGGCGCTCCTCTTGCGTCTTCTCAGGGAAGGCGCGCGCGAGATTGGCCAGCGCACGCTTATGCCGCCGGTTGCGCTTGCCGAGCGCGCGCCAGAAGAACGCCGAGATATCGCCGGCAAGGTCGATCGGCAGCAGACGCACCAGCCCGATGAGAAACCGCAAGCCGGCATATTCGAGCCGGTAGCGCATATCGAGGTCAAAGGGCAGGTTGAAGCTGTTGGCCACAGAGGCTTCCTTCTATTGGGTTTTTTGGCTGGCGCGGGCCCTGGTGCAGCCCCTCCTCATGACCAAACTGACGGGAGGCGTCAAGCGCCCAAAGCGCGGTGCGAACCGCGAAAATTCAGCGTCATCGCGTCAGGGATCAAGCCGCCGGCCGCATCAGGCTCGGCAGCGCCGCAGGCGGGGCGAGGCCTGCGCGCATAACCATGCGCCGCAACGGCGCCAATGCGTTGAGGCCATGCAGCACAAGCCCGCGAGCGGCCTGGACCGGCATAAGCCCGGTCAGCAGGGACCGGTTCAGCAGATCCACGCCGACCGTGCGCGAAAGCACATCGAGCTGGCGGGCGCGGGCGTAAGATGACAGCACCGTCGCGCCGCCCGTATCCTGTCCCCGGCGCAACGCCGCGGCGACGCAGTCGGCCAGCGCCGCGGCATCGCGCAAACCGAGATTGAGGCCTTGCGCGCCGATCGGCGGCAGGATGTGCGCCGCTTCGCCGATCAGCGCCGTGCGGTTGGCGGCAAGCTGCTTGGCCGTCAGACCGGCAACGGGAAACTGCGCGCGCGCGCCGACCGCGGTAATCTCGCCGAGCGCATCGCCGAGGCGGCTCTGCAGCAGGGCGGCGAAGGCCGCGTCGTCGCTCGCCATGACGTCCTCGATCTCCGCCGACGTGCCCACCCAGATGAGGCTCGACAGGAGTGGGTCAGGCATCGGCACCGTGGTGACCGAACCGGACTCTTTGTGCAGTTCGGTCGACACGCCGTCATGGGGCCGCGTGTGGCGGAAACTGGTGGCAATGGCGCCTTGATCGTAGCGCCATTCGCTCACCGCGATACCGGCGGCGATGCGGCAGACAGAGCGCCGGCCGTCGGCGCCGGCCACGAGCCGCGCGGTGACGGCGCGGCCCCCGCTCAAAGTGAGATGCGCTTCGCGGCCGTCGAGCCGGATAGCTTCGACGCTTGAAGGGATGACGGCGGGCAGCACGGCCTGCGCCCGGGCGTAGAGCGCTTCGACCAAGGTCGTGTTGGCGATGTTGTAGCCGAAAGCCTCGAGCCCGAGCTCGCGGGCCTCGAACGTGATATCCGGCGACCGGAACAGACTGCGCGAAGCATCGATGATGCGAATGACTTTGAGCGGCGCGGCATGCGGCACGAGGGTCTCCCACACCTGCAATCGCTTTATGAAATCGACCGAGCTGGTGAGCAGCGCCGCGGTCCTGGTCTCCGGACGTGCCGTGGCCGCCTTGGGCGGCGGCGGTCCGATCAGCGCGACCTGCGCGCCGACATGAGAAAGCGCCAGCGCTGCCGCGATCCCGGCCGGACCGGCGCCAACGACGGCGACATCGAAGCGCATGTCGGCGGTATTGAGGTCGTTCATGGGTCGTCTATTGTCCATTGAGCCTCGTCCGGACGTTAAGGTAGCCCGGTTTGCGGGTCGCCGCCATGGCGGTGGGAGGACGACCTTGTTTGTGAGATTAGCCTCGGTCTTCGCGCTCGCCGCCGTCGTGGGCGCATCCGTGCTGGTGCCATCCCAGTCGCTCGCGGCGGACAAAGGCCCAACCGTATTCGCCGCCGCCAGCTTGAAAAATGCTCTCGATTCCGTCGCCGCCGGCTGGGAACAGGATACCGGCAATAAGGCGGTGATCTCCTATGCCGCCACATCGGCGTTGGCCAAACAGATCGAGCAGGGTGCCGAGGCCGACATCTTCATCTCCGCCGACCAGGCCTGGATGAACTATGTCGCCGAACGCGGTCTGATCGACCCTGAGACCCGCTTCGATCTTCTCGCCAACCGGCTGGTGCTCATCGCGCCGAAGGACTCTGATCTCACGGTCACCATCGGGCCGGACTTTCCGCTCGCCGATCTTCTGGGAGAAGGGCGCCTGGCCATCGCCGGCGTCGACGCGGTCCCGGCGGGGAAATACGGCAAGGCGGCGCTTCAAAGCTTGGGGGTCTGGGACGGGGTTGAGGACCGGCTGGCCCAGGCGGAGAATGTCCGTGCCGCGCTCCGGCTCGTGTCGCGCGGGGAGACTCCGCTCGGCATCGTCTACGCCAGCGACGCCAAAGCGGATCCCGATGTGAAGATCCTCGGCATGTTCCCCGAGGACAGCCATCCGCCCATCATCTATTCGGCCGCCAAGCTCAGCCGCTCCGAAGCGCCGGAGGCCGATGGTTTTCTGGCCTATCTGCGCACGCCCCAAGCAAGCCGTCGATTCGAGGCAAACGGCTTCGCAGCGCTTCGTTCCAGCGCGCCTTAGTGGCCGCCCGGCACCCCGCTCGAAGCGGGCCAGATTGCCGCAGATCGCGCAAAGCGTGAATCCAGGGGACGAGGCGCCGAACCTCATTTCTCCTGTCTGGCCAGAGCCCTAGAGTGAGATCTCGGGCGGTGGGGCCCCAGTCCAAGTGTCATCTTCAATCTGAGCGTGTCGTGGCCAAACGGCAACAGTGAGCCGCGAAATCCCCATCGTCGTCTGACTGTCACAAGCGCGTCATTGCCCAGGAAATAGAACGTTAAGGGTCAGCCGTGGGAACGCGGCCGAACGAATTACAACAGCGGACAAAGAATTCTCCTAACCGACTGAGCTGATTAACAAAACACAAACCGTTAACAGAGTGGAGAAGGGGTCATGATCGGGGGACTACGGAAATCTAGCGTTTGTTTGCTCGCCGGGGCGAGCGCGCTTGGCATTATGGCTTTTGGTGGCACCGCTGCCAAAGCCGCAGACACAGCACAGCTCGAGGCTCAAATGCGGGCCATGCAGGCTCAGATGAGAGAGCTGCAGCGCCAAGTGAACGAGGCAAAATCTGACGCCGCCGCTGCCAAGGGCAGCCACGGCGACAGTCTCGACCTCAAGGTCAAATGGAAAGGCGCGCCGGAGCTGTCCAGCTCCGACGGCAAATTCAAGTTCAAGGTTCGTGGCCGCATCTTGGTCGACTACGACGGCATCAATCAGGACCGTTCGGTCACCGGCGACCACGACATCGGTGCCGTTGAGCTGCGCCGCGCCCGTCTCGGCGTGGAAGGCACCGTCTTCTATGACTGGAAGTACAAGTTTGAAGTCGACTTCGCCGGCGACGGAACGGCCGTCAAGGACGCCTATGTAGCTTACGCCAACTGGGCGCCTTGGGAGAAGTCGGAAATCCGCTTCGGTAATCAGTTTGTCTACAACTCTCTTGAAGAGCTGACGAGCTCGCGCTTCATCACCTTCATGGAGCGGGCAGCGTTCACCGAAGCCTTCTTCCTCGATCGTCAGATCGGTGCCGGCGTCGTTGCCGGTACTGACCATTGGTCGTTCCAAACGGGCTATTACGGCGCCGAGAGTGGCGATCAGGGTTCCTTCAGCGACGACACCACGGCCTTCTCGGTTCGCGGTACCGTCGCCCCGATCAACAATGACACCACCGTCGTCCATTTGGGCGCGAGCTATCGTCATCGCGATGCTGGCACGCTGAGGGACACGGATGCGGCTGAACTGTTCCGCTACCGCGCCCGCGGCGCGGACCTGCATCTTGCGGACCGCTTCGTCGCAACACCGCATGTTGGCGACTCCGACGATATGTTCGTCCTCGAAGGTGCCTTGGTTTGGAAGTCCTTCTCGGTGCAAGGCGAGTATGCGCAGCTCGAGACGGAAATCCCGACCAGCATCGCAACTGTGAACCCCACGTACAACGGCTGGTATGTCGACGCGAGCTGGTACATCACCGGCGAAATGCGGAACTACGAAGCTGACGAAGGTGTGTTCGGCCGTACCAAGGTGAAGAACCCGGTGTATGGCGGAAGCGGTGGCTGGGGCGCTTGGCAGATTGCCGGTCGTTACGACACGATCGACCTCAGCGACAAGGCTGCGGCCATCACTGCCTCGACTGCTCCGAATGCTGTCACCTGCACCGATTGCGGCGAGCAGAAGACCTGGCTCCTTGGCGTCAATTGGTGGCTCACGGACTACACGGCTCTCAAGCTGCAGGTCAGCCAGTCCGAAATCGATGGCGGTGCCAACAACGGCGCCACGATCGAAGGTGTTGGCCTCCGCGCTCAGGTCGATTGGTAAGCCAGCCTAGAAGATCGAACGAAAGAACGACCCCTTTCGCCAGACTGCCGCCGCCCCTGTCCCGGGGCGGCGGCTTTTTCGTGTAGCACCAGGGGAACGGTCTGCTCTTCGATCTCCGGGGCCTGGTCCCGGCACAGATAAAAATGGCTCATCGCGGCAGGCCGCTGCGCTGAGCCTTTGCTTTGACAGCGACGCCTCGGCCGCGCGCCAGCTGCATAGCGACGCTCGATTTCAGGCCCGACTTGCTCTAAGCCCAAGAGCCGCAGCAACAGGCGCTGCAGAAGGGCCTGACAACGTTCGATGGCGACAGTGACGTCACCGTATAGGGCAAGGTCAGACGACGGCTCTCAGCCGGCCCTGAGCTGTGGAGCGCATCGATGAGCCGCTGGCGGCGCGGTGCCTCGGTTCGGGCCGCCTCCGTTCATGTTCTCACGGCCGTGGGTGCCGTGCTGGCGCTTCTGGCGCTGCGCGCCGCCCATGCCGCAGACTGGCAGATGATGTTCGTATGGCTCGGCGTGGCGCTGGTGGTCGATACCGTCGACGGACCGCTCGCCCGTCTCTTCGACGTCAAGACGGTGCTGCCGCGCTTCAGCGGCGAGCGTCTCGATCTCATCGTGGACTATCTGACTTACGTGGCCATCCCGGCCTTTGTGCTCACCGAGACCGATCTTCTGCCCGAACTCTTCCGGCTGCCCGCGGCCATCGCCATCCTGTTATCCGGCCTGTTTCACGTCGCCGATATCGATAGCAAGACGGACGAGGGGTTCTTTGTCGGCTTCCCGGCGGTTTGGAACATCGTGCTACTCTATCTATTCGTCCTCGGCCTGCCGCCGGCCGTAGCACTTGCCGTGGTCGCGATCCTCGTCGGCCTGACCTTCATGCCGATCCTGTATGTGCATCCGTTCCGCGTGGCGCGCTTGCGCCTCGTGACGGGGCTGGTCACACTGGCCTGGGCCGTCGCCGCGGCAATCGCCATTACTTGTCCGTTCCCGTCGGCGCCATGGGTGCAGATCACGCTGCTGGCAGCGGCGGTCTATTTCGCCGCCATAGGGCTGTGGCGCTCGCTCCGCCGCGCATTTTGATGCCGGCGCCCCATGGACCGCGCCCAGCCCCTGCGTTATTAGCTGCCGACGCGATTCTCATAGCCACGCGGGTGCCACGCGCATGCCTTTCGTCGAATTTCTAACCGATCCGCATGTTTGGGCGAGTTTCGTTGCCTTGAGCGCGATGGAGATCGTGCTCGGCATCGACAACGTCGTGTTCATCTCCGTCATGGTTGCGCGCATGCCGCCACAACAGCGGCTCATGGCGCGGCGTGTGGGCCTGTCGCTGGCGCTTGTTTTCCGTGTCGTCATGCTGGCCTTCATCGCTTGGTTCGTTCACATGACGACGCCGATCTTTAGCATCGGTGAATATGCGTTCTCCTGGCGCGATCTCATTCTGCTTGCGGGCGGTCTGTTCCTGCTGTTCAAGGGCACGCGCGAGATCCACGAGAGCATCGAAGGCGAAGACGGCGATAATGGCGGCAATATCGTCGTGCAGTCGCTCGGCGCGGCGATCGTGCAAATCGCCATCATCGACCTGGTGTTCTCCGTCGATTCGATCATCACCGCCGTCGGCATGGCGGATCATATCGAGGTCATGATCGCCGCCGTGGCCGTTGCCATCTTGGTGATGTATCTCGCCTCCGAGCCGGTGGCGGCCTTCATCGAGCGTCACCCGACCACCAAGATGCTGGCGCTGTCTTTCCTGCTCTTGATCGGCGCCGCCTTGGTCGCCGACGCCTTCCACTTCCATATCCCGCGCGGCTATATCTACTTTGCCATGGCCTTCTCGGCCGGCGTGGAGATCGTCAACGTCTTGGCGCTGCGCAGACGTCAACGCGCAAGGGAGAAGGCGAAGCGGGCGACGGAAGCAAAGACGAGGGCGTCCGCCAAGGGTTAACGAAACCTTTTCGCAGCCCCTTAAGATTGTCACGCAATCCCCTCCGCTTAGCCCCAAATTGACCAAGTTTTCGGGGCGGTATCGCGGCCATGACAGTTCCAAGACACGATGGGGATACGATGAAGATGAGAGCCTTCCTTTTGGCGGTGGCGATTGTTCTGCCGGCCACCGCGGCGCAGAGCTCCGAGCCGACCAAGCTCGCGGGCGATGAACTGCGCAACGCGATCACCGGCAAGACCGTCTATCTCAATGTTTCCGGCTTCGAGCTTCCCATCCGCTATTCGGCGAATGGCCGCATGACGGGCAAGATGGGCACCGTGGCGGCGAGCTTTTCGCGCGGCGACGGATCTTCCGACTCCGGCAAATGGTGGGTCGCCGACGATCAGCTCTGTCAGAAGTGGATGAGTTGGATGGACGGCAAGCAGTATTGCTACAAGCTGACCCAACAGGGCGCGAGCGTCCGCTGGGTCCGCAACGACGGCCGCTCCGGGACCGCGCGTCTCGGCGGCTAGCCGCGACCGCGACAGCAAGTACAGGTGCTAACGAGAGCTGCCCCCATCGGGGCGGCTCTTTTGGTTTGCTGCCTGTTTATGCGTCACCGTTCTGATAGTTTCGCCTTCGCGCAAACAGGCTCTCGTGGACGGATGGCCTCCTGCATTACCGTCGCCGCGTTACCTTGTGTACAGTATTTCGTGCGTATCATTTGTCGCGTTGAGTATGTTACGTTGAGTGTGTAAGCGTGCGTTGTGACGGGAGACTCCGAACATATTGAGCTTCTTTGCTGCGGCCCCCGGCCGTGGAGCGAGTGGCGTGCGCATAACCCGCACACCATTCCGGACCTCGTCGGGATCTCACTCAGCATCGGCGATCGCCAGTTCGGCCCCATCAATGGCGGGCCGATCAACTTGGCCTATGCGCGCCTGCGGCAAGCCGTCTTACGCTACGCCACGCTCACCGAGGCCAACCTCGAAGGCGCAGACCTCGCCGGCACCGATCTCAGGGACGCAAGGCTCGAGCGGGCCGATCTCTCCGGCGCCGATCTGAGCAATGCGCTCCTGGACCGCGCCAACTCCGCCGGCGCCAATCTTTCCGGCGCCAATCTGTGTGACGCCAGCCTGCTCGACGCGCGTAACCTCACCAAGGCCCAACTGCATGAGGCGGAGGGCGACGTGAACACGGTGCTGCCCGCGCATCTGGAGCGGCCGCTGATCTGGACGGTCAAACAGATGGACACGCAGGTCGCCAAAGTCACGCCGCGCCGCGTTGAACAGGTGCGCGAAGAGGACGCCGTGCCCATGGCCCAGCGCACGTCCTGGCTCGTGGGTGGCCCGCAATCCGCCCGCCGGGCCTCACGCTCGGTCGGCGAGGCCGGCAGCGTCTAGCCTTCCTTTACCGGATGTCTCCGCTGATTTGACCCGCGCAGTCACGGCGTTGTGACGCGGCGCCCTCTCGAACTCACGGTCTATCAACCCCATTCTGCTTTAAGGTCGGGCAATAGACTGAAGGAGATCGGAAAATGGGCGCAAACAGCTTGCGGATCGGGCTTGTCGTGCTCGGCGGCGTGGTGGCCTTGGGCCTCACCGCGGCGCCCGCGGCGGCGAAGATCCAGTGCAAGGGCAATTTCCAGGTCAGCAAATACGGGCTGATCGCCACCCCCTATTGCGAGGAAGAGCAGATCGCACGCGTGGCCAGGAGCTATGGCTGGAAGACGACGGCCGCGGAGATCCACAACAACCCGCAGAAGAAGGTCTATACCTGCCAGGTGCTCGGCCACGATACCCGCATGAAGGGATCCTGCGCCGGCTACGGTCCGGACGCCTATGGGGCAGGGCCGTAGACGCCTGCGACGGCTGACACGGTCGACTGGCGGTGGAAGCAGTCATCAGCGAACGCGTCTCTGAACGAAAATTCCCTGTTCAGCGGTAAAATACAGGGAATTTTCGTTCAGAGACGCGT